>Ga0210051_1001512_pt1 | contig 23380 bp, 17 predicted proteins | sample CryGey092014_all_FD_185464 | JGI IMG/M metagenome (GOLD analysis project Ga0210051, IMG submission 185464) | Groundwater microbial communities from aquifer - Crystal Geyser CG23_combo_of_CG06-09_8/20/14_all (SPAdes) (version 2) | ecosystem: Environmental > Aquatic > Deep subsurface > Groundwater... | reverse complement strand
AGCCAGATTCTGATAGCTGCACCACTTCGTGATCGCCGCCGTCAGCGTCGTCTTGCCGTGGTCAATGTGCCCCATCGTCCCCACGTTCAGGTGCGGCTTCGTCCGCTCGAACTTCTGCTTCGCCATGAATAATCTCTCCTTTTAGGTAATTGACCTAAGTGCCTATTCGAAAAACCTCTGGAACGCGGACTTTAGTCCGCAGTAGGCCGCAATGGAGGGCAGACTGAAGTCTGCATTCCGTTTTTCGGATAGGCTCTAAGAAGCAAGTATTTCTTTCGCCACCGATTCGGAAACCGGCGCGTAATGTTCGAATTCCATCGAAAAGACTCCCCGGCCCTGGGTGCTGGAGCGCAGCTCGGTCGCATACCCAAACATCTCGCCCAGCGGCACCATCGCGCTGACAGCCTGCGCGTTGCCCGGGCGAGGCTCCATGCCGCGGATGACGGCCCGCCGGCCGTTCAACCCGCCCATGATATCGCCAACGTACTCTTCCGGCACGATGGCTTCCACTTTCATAATCGGCTCCAGCAGCACCGGCCCGCCCTTCTGAATGCCCTCTTTGAAGGCAAAGGTGGCAGCCATTTTGAACGCCATTTCACTGGAGTCGACCTCGTGGAACGAACCGTCGAGGAGTGTCACCTTCAGGTCAACGACCGGATACCCGGCCAGCACGCCGCTCTCGGCGGCCTCTTTGATGCCCTTTTCCACTGCCGGGATGAACTCACGCGGGATTGTACCACCGTAAATTTTATTCTCGAAGACGACGCCGCTGCCGCGCTCACCCGGCTCCAGCGAGATGACCACGTGACCATACTGGCCGTGGCCGCCCGTCTGCTTGATGTACCGGTAGTTCACTTCCGGCACCGGGCGTGTAATCGATTCGCGGTAGGCGACGCGCGGCTTGCCGACATTGGCCTGCACACGGAACTCGCGCATCATCCGGTCCACGATCACGTCCAGGTGCAGTTCGCCCATGCCGGAGATGATGGTCTGGCCAGTGTTCTCGTCCGAGCGGACGCGGAAGGTCGGGTCTTCTTCGGAGAGCTTTTTCAGGGCCTCGCCCATCCTGCTCTGGTCGGCGGTCGTCTTGGGTTCGATGGCAACCGAGATGACCGGTTCAGGGAAGGTGATGGTCTCCAGCACGATCAGCTTATTGTCGCAGAGCGTATCGCCGGTAAAGCTGTCCTTGAGGCCCAATACGGCCGCAATGTCGCCCGCGCGGACTTCGGTGATGTCCTCGCGGCGATCGGCGTACATACGGATCAACCGCCCAATGCGCTCGCGCTTGCCTTTGATCGAATTGGTGACCATCTGACCCTGGCTGATGGTGCCCGAATAAACGCGGAAGTATGCCAGGCGCCCCACGTAAGGGTCGGTAACGATTTTAAAGACCAGTGCGCTCAAGGGCGCGTCATCCTGCGCAGGCAGCTCGACGATCTCGTCGTTGCGGGGATCCGTGCCCTTCACAGGCGGGACATCCGCCGGAGACGGAAGGTAATCGAGCACCGCATCCAAAACGAGTTGGACGCCTTTATTACGCAGTGAACTGCCGCAAAAAACCGGCGTGGCCTTATTCGCAAGTACGGCCTGCCGGAGAGCCGTTATTAATTCTTCATTGCCGATCTCTTCCCCCTCCAGGTACTTGAGAGTCAACTCGTCGTTGAGTTCGGCGATCCGCTCGACCATGCTGTGGCGCAACTCGCTGGCCTGCGCCTTCAGGTCCGCTGGGATCTCGGCCTGGCGCGGTTCCCTGCCCAAGTCGTCATCCCAGTAAATGACCTTTTGGTTCATCAGATCAACGACGCCCTGAAAGGAGGCTTCCATGCCGATTGGCATCTGCATGGCAATCGGGTTGGCTCCCAGGCGCTGCTTGATGGACTCGATCGTGCGCTCGTAGGAAGCGCCCACCCGATCCATTTTGTTGACGAAACAAATCCTGGGTACGCGGTAGCGGTCGGCCTGACGCCAGACCGTCTCGCTCTGCGGCTCCACGCCCTGGACGGCGTCGAAGATGACCACGCCGCCATCCAGCACGCGCAGCGAGCGCTGCACCTCGGCGGTGAAATCAATGTGGCCGGGTGTGTCAATGATGTTGACCTGGTAGCCCTTCCACTCCGCCGAGACAGCCGCTGAAACGATGGTAATCCCGCGCTCGCGCTCCTGCTCCATCCAGTCGGTGACGGTCGTGCCGTCATCTACCGAACCCATGCGGTGGGTCTTGCCAGTGTAGAACAGAATGCGCTCAGTCGTGGTCGTCTTACCGGCATCAATGTGAGCGATGATGCCGATATTCCGATACCGTTCCAGCGGGTAAGCGCGTGCCATAAAATATTACCTTTTAAGGTTCAAAATACCACAGATTAGAGCCGGTAATGCGAGAAGGCCCGGTTAGCCTCCGCCATCTTGTGGGTCTCTTCACGCTTGCGGATCGAAGCGCCCTCGTTCTTGGCTGCATCCATCAATTCGTCGGCCAATTTCTCGGCGAATGACTTGCCGCCGCGCGCGCGCGCCGATGAAAGGATCCAACGGATCGCCAGCGTGGTACGGCGGGCCGGCGGGACTTCCATCGGGACCTGGTAGGTGGCGCCGCCAACGCGGCGGGGACGCACCTCCATGACCGGGGCCACGTTCTTGAGCGCGGCATCGAAGACCTCAACCGGGTTTTTGCCGCCGCTGCGTTCCTTGATCAAATCCAGCGAATCGTACATAACACGCGTGGCGGTGCTTTTCTTGCCACGCGTCAGCATGTGCTGGATCAAGGTCTGGATAATGATATGGTGATAGCGGATATCGGGAAGGATCTCACGCTTTTCTGGCTTAGATCGTCGCATGCGAATACTCCATTATGGCAGCCTATTGGCAACCATTATCTAGAAACGGCTGATTCCTTCGGACGCTTGGAACCGTACTTCGAACGGCCCTGGCGCCGCTTGTCCACGCCGGTCGTGTCCAGTGAACCGCGCACGATGTGGTAACGCACACCCGGCAGGTCCTTCACACGGCCGCCGCGTACCAGCACCACTGAGTGCTCCTGCAACTGGTGTCCTTCGCCAGGGATGTAAGCGGTCACCTCGATGCCGTTGGTCAGGCGCACGCGGGCGATCTTGCGTAGGGCCGAGTTCGGCTTTTTAGGTGTCATGGTGCGCACCACCGTGCACACGCCTCGCTTTTGCGGGGCGCCCTTGGCCTGGCGGACACGTCGCTGCTTATAGGAGTTAAGCGTATAGAGCAAGGCCGGCGCTTTACTCTTGACCTTCTTCGATTGGCGACCCTTGCGGATCAATTGATTGATTGTGGGCACATTCGCCTCCGAACAAAATTTCTTTTTGGTAGCGCAGTCGGCTACCATTATGGTAGCGCAGTCGGCTACCATTACAAGAATATCACTGTTCTGTCAATAAATGAGGCCATCACCAAACGCGCCTGATGGCCTCACTCGTCTCTAGTACGTAGGGGGGCAGTGCGAAGCATCAGCCCTTTTAGGCAACGAAGAACAATTCTAACATACGGCTATGGGCACGTCAAGGAAAAATTCTATCTATCTCTGAATTTTTCTCCCAAGTCGAGCAGGCCGGTATCATATTTTGGCGGATGGGCCTTTTCCTCGTCCTTACCGAAGCGCACCACCTCGCCATTATCGCTGACCGCTTCCACCGCCAGGCCGAGGCTCTGCAGCTCTTTGACCAGTACGCGGAATGAAGCCGGGATGCTAGGCTCCTCGATCTGTTCTCCCTTGATAATCGCCTCGTAGGTGTTCACGCGACCCTGGACATCGTCAGATTTGACGGTCAACATTTCCTGCAAAGTATAAGCCGCGCCGTAGGCCTCCAGCGCCCACACTTCCATTTCGCCGAAGCGCTGGCCGCCGAACTGCGCCTTGCCGCCGAGCGGCTGCTGTGTGACCAGGCTGTATGGCCCCGTAGAGCGGGCGTGGACTTTATCCTCCACCAAGTGATGCAGCTTCAGAATGGTCATCACACCCACGGTGACCGGCTGGTCGTAAGGCTGGCCGGTTTTTCCATCCCGCAATGTCTGCTTGCCCAGGGTCGGGATCGGCTCGCTGGTCTTGAGCATCAGGGCCTGGGCTTGTTTTTCAAGATCCTCATCCGCCACGTTATCATGATCATGATCGTGCAGCCACATCCGCAGGCAGACCCGCATGGCTTCCTGGTCGAACGCGCTGCGTTTGTTGGGCGCGGGCATTTGATCGAAAAAGATCGTACCGGGGTCGTAACCGTGGTCGCGCAACCATTCTTTCGCCGCAGCAAGACGGGTATAATCTACATCAGACGTGAAGCGATACACGTCATAACCGCGCTCGCCCAACCACTGTTCCAGGTATAGGCGGCGTACTTCGTCGTCATCTTCGATCATCTCCGGAGCGTAGCATTCGTTGTCGCTGTATTCCTGCTGCTTCAGCCAATCCCAGGCGGTCTGGGCGGTCTCTTTCCAGGCCTGGTCTACGAGCCAGGCACGCGCCAGTTCGGCCTCGATCTCCTCTTCTTTTGCGCCATCAAAAACGGGCGTGATGGCTCGGAATCCAAGTCGCTTGGCTGCCCAGCCGAGGTGGACTTCCAGCACCTGGCCGATGTTCATACGTCCCGGGACACCCAGCGGGTTCAGGATGATGTCAACGGGTGTGCCATCCTCAAGGAAGGGCATATCCTCCACCGGGACGACGCGCGAGACCACGCCCTTGTTGCCATGCCGGCCGGCCATTTTATCGCCGGCGGTGATCTTGCGCCGCTGCGCCACCGAGACGCGCACCATCACGTCCACACCGGCGGATAGGTCGGCATTGTCTTCACGATTGAAGACCCTGACGTCCACTACCTTGCCGCGCTCGCCATGCGGCATGCGCAGAGAGGTATCCTTCACGTCGCGGGATTTCTCGCCAAAGATGGCGCGCAGCAGGCGCTCTTCCGGCGTCAGCTCTTTCTCGCCCTTCGGCGTGATCTTGCCGACCAGGATGTCGTTCGGGCCAACTTCCGCGCCGATGCGGATGATGCCGCTTTCATCCAAATCCTTGATGGCTTCTTCGCCCACGTTCGGGATATCGCGGGTGATCTCTTCGGGGCCAAGCTTCGTATCGCGCGCCTCCACCTCGTACTTTTCGATGTGCACCGAGGTGAAGCGATCTTCCTGTACCAGCCGCTCGGAGATCAGGATCGCGTCCTCAAAGTTCCCACCCTCCCACGAGATGAACGCCACGGTGACGTTCTGTCCCAGGGCCAGCTCGCCGCTCTCCGTGGAGGAAGAATCGACAATAATGTCGCCGCGTCGAATAACCTGGCCTTTGACCACCGCCGGGCGTTGGTCAATACAAGTGGACTGGTTGGAGCGCTGATATTTGCGCAAATGATAGGTGCGTAAGCCGCCGCCTTTCTCGCTCACCACAATCGTAGAACCAGTCACCGAGACCACATCGCCGTCTTCCTCGGCAATGATCACCTGGCCGGAGTCGAAGGCGGCGTGGTATTCCATGCCGGTCGAGACCAGCGGGATCTCAGGACGAACCAGCGGGACGGCCTGGGCCTGCATGTTCGAGCCCATCAGCGCCCGGTTGGCGTCATCGTGTTCCAGGAAGGGGATCAGCGCCGCGCTGATGCCAACCACCTGGTGCGGAGCCACGTCCATGTAATCCAGGTTTTCCGGCGCCGTGAACAGGAAACCGGAGTGGTAGCGACAGGAAATGCGCGGGTTTTCGAACTCGCGGTATTCATTCAGGGGGGCAGTGGCTTGGGCAATGATGAATTTATCCTCGGCATCTGCCGAGAGATACTCGACCTCATCCGAAACGAACGGCACGATAGCCATGTCGCGTTTGGCCTTGGCAATTGTCTTGAGCATCTTAACCGTGATGCGTTCACCCGCCTTGACGAGCACCTCACCAGACTTTACATCGGTTAGATCCGCTGACAGGGCGCGGCCCTCCAGGTGCGGGTCGTTGCACGGCATTGATTTGAACACACGCCGGTAAGGAGTCTCGATAAACCCGTACTCGTTGACCCGCGCAAAACATGCCAGACGACCAATCAGACCGATATTGGGCCCTTCAGGGGTCTCGATCGGGCAGATGCGGCCATAATGCGAATGGTGCACATCCCGCACGTCGAAGCCGGCGCGCTCACGCCGCAGGCCGCCTGGCCCCAAGGCCGAGAGGGTACGCTTATGGCGCAGTTCGGCCAGGGGGTTTGTCTGATCCATGAACTGCGAGAGCTGGCTGGAGCCAAAGAACTCGCGCAGGGCTGCCACCACCGGACGGATGTTGACCAGCGTGACCGGCGAGAGCTGCTCCTGATCACGGATGGACATACGCTCCTTAATAACGCGTTCCATGCGGCGCAAGCCGATGCGCAGTTTGTTCTGGATCAGCTCACCCACCGTCTTGACGCGGCGGTTGCCCAGGTGGTCAATATCATCCGGCGGCTCGACGCCATTGTTAATAAGGATCATGCGTCGTACCAGGCGAACGATATCCGCTTTAGTTATGGTGCGATGCGGGATCGGTATTTGCAGGTCGAGCTTTTGGTTGAGCTTGTAACGGCCTACACGTTCCAGGTTGTAGTGACGCTGATCGAACAACTGTTCTTCGAGGAACTGGCGAGCATTGTCCAACGTGGCCGGGTCGCCGGGTCGCATTTTCTTGAAGAACTCGATCAACGCAGCTTCGGCAATGGTCAGATGGTGGGAGAGATCCCATTCCGGCTCCTGGCGCAGCGTCGAAGTAATGAAAAGGCGCTCCGGGTTGTTATCCACATCTTGAAACAAAGCCAGAAGCTCCTCGTCCGTTCCGGCTGTCAATATCTTCTCGCCATTACCGTCATTGACCACCGACATCGCCCGCAGGAAAACCGTAATGGGCACGGTGCGCTTGCGGTTGAACTTCAGAATGATGTAGTCACTCTTACGCGTCTCGAACTCCATCCACGCGCCGCGATCAGGGATGAGTTTGGCCATCGCCAAGGGGCGACCCGTTGCCCGGTCCGTGGGCGCTTCGAAGTAAACGCCCGGGGAACGGATCAACTGCGAGACGACGACCCGCTCAGTCCCATTGATGATGAAGGTTCCCTTGTCGGTCATTTCAGGGAAATCGCCCAGGAAGATATCCTGCTTGATCGGTTCCGGTACATCCGGGCCGGCCAGCAAAACCGAGATGTACAGCGGGCTGGCGTATGTCAGGTCGCGCTCGACGCACTCTTCGATGGTATGTTTCGGCTCGCCAAACCAATACTTCAACCCCCACTGCTCCGCTTCCGGGCTGCGGCTGGGGAAGTATAATTTCATCCCCTTGTTGTATGATTCGATGGGCGAGATTTCGTGTAAGAGATCCCCCAATCCTTCCTTTTTGAGACGTACGAATGAGTCCAGTTGTACTTCGATAAGGTTAGGGAGATCCATCGAAAAAGGGATACGCGCGTAATTCTTACGGGGCATGACAGATGCCATTTATTACTCCTGAACTTACGGGGCCTGGTCGGAAAGGTGCACTGTCGTATTAGTACCCCACTGGCGGCAGTGGGCATGGCGAATATGCAAACTAAGATTATATCAAATTATAAATAAAAGGCAAGAGCCAATTTTCGATTTTTCAATGTAATTCTAACCCAAAAGCCCGAAGCGGAACAAATCGTTGACAAAAATGTTACCCCATAGGAACATCTACGCCGCTTGCCGAGGTAGTTCAGCGGTAGAGCAGGGGACTCATAAGCCCTTGGTCGTGGGTCCAAATCCCACCCTCGGCGGGCGGTTTCTCCGGCGCTTAAAAAAGAGTATTTTTGTCACTGGACAATCTCCCCATAAATCAGTAAATTAAGAGCAATCCGAGAGAGTATGATGAAAAAAGTCTTCGCATTGCTCATGTTGGTGATACTTGCCGCCTGCGCGCCTGCTCCGACCACTCAACCCGCCGCGTACGTGGATTTGACGGACCTCCAGCCGCTGCCAACCCCCGCCAACACACAGGTCAAGCCGCTGCGCGTGGCGATTGCCGCCGTCTTCTCGCCGCAAGGCTCGGCGGAGAGTTATGCGCCCCTGCTCGATTACCTGGGCCTCAAACTGGGGCGTCCCATCGAGCGTGTTCAGCGCCGCACGTATGCGGAGATCAACGACCTGCTGCGTACCGGCGAAGTGGACCTGGCCTTCGTCTGCACCAGTTCTTACCTCCTGGGGCATAAGCAATTCGGGCTGGAACTGCTCGTCGCGCCGCAGGTCAATGGCAAGGTCACTTACAACGCCACTCTCATCATCCGCACCGAACTAAAAGCGCAGAGCATCGCCGATTTACGCGGCAAAACCTTTGCCTTTACCGACCCGACCTCATTCAGCGGGCGTGTGTATCCCACCTATTTACTCCAGCAAATGGGAACGACGCCCGAAGTCTTCTTCGCTCGCACCTTTTTCACCTACAGCCACGACAAAGCCATCTACGCCGTCGTCGAAGGCCAGGCGGATGCCGCTTCAGTGGACAGCCTGGTGCTGGATTTTGCGCTCAAACGCGACCCCACCCTGGCGCAGAAAATCCGCGTCATCCACGTTTCGCCTGACTTTGGCATGCCGCCGGTGGTGGTCAGCCCGTCCATCCGCCCGCAGTTGCGCGCCGAACTGACCGACATCCTGCTGGGCATGAACCTCGACCCCGCGGGTCTCGCTGCGCTCCAGGCGCTGGATTACGACCGCTTTGTCGTCGTCAGCGACCAGGATTACCGCAGCGCGAAGGAAGTCCAATCGGCAGTGGACCTGAACGGCAACCCATGAAAAAGACTTTCGGACAAAAACTCCTCTGGCGCGCCTGGGAAATCATCGGGGCGGTCAACGTCCGCGTCAAAATCATGGGCATCGTCATCGGCGGGACGCTGCTGTTAAGCGCCGCGCTGGCGCTGCAAATGCGCGCCTCCGTCACCCGCCTGATGGAAACCCAGGTGCAGGAGCAGGGCGTTTCGATTGGCCGCGACCTCTCTGCCCGCGCCACCGACCTCATCCTCGTCAACGACCTGTACGCCCTGCGCCAACTTCTGCTCGAAACCCGCGCCAACAACCCGAATGTGGTCTATGCCTTTGTGCTCGACCCGCAAGGCAGCGTGCTGGCCGCCACATTCGACGAGGGCTTTCCCGCCGGGCTGCGCGAGGTGAATGAAGCGGGCGCGCAGGAACATCATCACACCGTCCTGTTGAACACCGCACAGGGATACGTCTGGGATATTGCCGTTCCCATTTTCAACGGCCAGGCGGGAACCGCCCGCGTGGGAATCTCCTACGACATCGTCCAGCAGACCGTGCTGACTCTGACCTCGCAGGCGCTTCTCACGACTCTCCTTATCCTGGGACTCAGCCTGCTGGCCGCGGCGTTCCTGACCTTTATCCTGACCCGCCCAATCCTGGAACTGGTTGCCGTCACCCGCGCCGTCGCCCAGGGCGATTTCACGCCGCGTGTGCGCCGCTGGGCCGACGACGAAATCGGCGACCTGGCAGATGCGTTCAATCAGATGACCGCCGAACTGGCCCGCACGGATGAACTGCGCCGTGAGCGTGAGCAGTTGCGCCGTCAACTGCTGGAAGGCATCATCGCCGCGCAGGAAGAGGAGCGCCGCCGCATTTCGCGCGAACTGCACGATGGCACTTCGCAAAGTCTCACCTCCCTGATGGTCGGACTGAAAAATCTGGATACCATCTGCGACAGTCCGCAGGTCCACGCCCAGGCGCAGGATTTGCGTAATGTAGCCGGGCAGGTGCTGGAGGACGTTCACGACCTGGCCTTCCAACTGCGCCCGGCCGCGCTGGATGACCTGGGCCTGCCCGCCGCGCTGGAGCATCTGGTCAACGAGTGGCAGAATCGCCATCAAATTCGGGCGGATGTAGTGGTCCATCTTGGGCCGGAACGCCTGCCCGGAAGCCTCGAAACTGCGCTCTACCGCATCATCCAGGAAGCGCTGACCAATGTGGCCCGCCACGCCGGGGCAAAAAACGTTTCGGCGCTGGTGGAACGCCGCGCCCGCGAGGTGGTCGCGGTCGTCGAGGATGACGGCCTGGGCTTTGATTCCGCTCATTTAAACGGGAGCAGGCTGGGGGTCGCCGGGATGCGGGAGCGGGCGGAACTTCTGGGCGGGAAGCTGACCATCGAGTCCGCACCCGGGGCTGGGACGAGTCTCTTCGTCCAAATCCCCCTCCCGCAGACGGAAGGAGGCGCGTCGTGACCACCCGAATCCTGCTCGCCGATGACCATGCCGTGCTGCGGGCTGGATTGCGCCTGCTGCTCGAAAATCAGCCCGATTTCGAGGTGACGGGCGAGGCGGCTTCGGGGCTGGAGGCGCTGGAACTGGCCGAAAAGTTGCAGCCCGATTTGATTTTGCTCGACCTGACCATGCCCGGCCTGAATGGGCTGGACGCCCTGCCCGTTTTGCGGAAATCCGCCCCCGATGCGCGCATCCTGATCCTGACCATGCACGACGATCCGCAGTACCTGCGCCAGGCGTTGAAAAACGGGGCGAGCGGCTACGTGTTGAAAAAGGCGGCGGACACGGAATTGCTTTCGGCGGTGCGGGCGGTGCTGCGCGGCGAGGTGTACGTTCACCCTTCGATGACGCGTGTGCTGCTGGATGACATGCTGACCGATGCGCCTGCCGCGCCCGCCGATGCCTGGGAGAGTTTGAGCGAGCGCGAACAGGCGGTTCTAAAATTGGTGGCGCTGGGCTACACTGGGGCCGAGATTGCCGGGCAATTGAATTTGAGCGTAAAAACGGTGGAAACCTACCGGGCGCGCGGCATGGAGAAGTTGGGATTGCCCAACCGCGCCGCATTGGTAAGGTTTGCATTGAAAAAGGGACTGATTGGGGTCGGGGGCCCGTAAAGCGAACGTCATTCTGAATCCGGCGGCATCTGGCGTTCTTTCTGGCCGATGAAGATCAGCGATTCCAGGTCGCCACTGTCTTCCGGGCTGTAACGAGCGACCACGGCGCGCACCTTGTCCAAATCTTCATCAGAAGCCCATCCCAGCATACGCGAGATGTCGGCCCAATCCTGGGCACGCGTGGCTGCCATCTTCATCAGAATGAGATAGGGTAAGCCGATGACCGGGTAACCCGCCGGGTCCTGTTCAGGATGGGTTAGAGCCTCTTCGGTCCACCGGTACTGCCCGAAAATCACGTCCAGGTCAATGCCCTGGGGGGAACGCATCAGGTATCCGGGCATAGCCAGTCTCGAAACTATCGTGTAGCTTGCCTGTTTCAAACGGTCAATGACATCTTTCCCATCACGATATCGAACCAGAATGTCCAAGTCTCTGGTCACCCGCTCTGGCATATAGGCGCGTGTAGCGACCCCACCGACGATGACCCACGGGATGTCGTGTAAAATCTCGCGCAGATCAGGCCAGAGAATATCGGCGGTCCGGCGGCGCATAAAGTCGTGACCGCTGCCGGCGCCGGGCTTCTGCCGGCGCAGGCTCATCCCGATGAGGAAACGGCGTTTCTGGCGCGGGGTGAGGTTGCCGTCGGGGGCGATGCGGGCGATAGCGGGAGGGATGGGGGTGATAGGATTTATCGGCGACATAGAGAGACGCCTTCAGTAATCTGAAATCACGATAAGGAGACAAGCGAGGGGGATTGGGATAGATAGGCGATAGGGATGATCCGTCTGGCGCGCGGACTGCGATATGAAAGAACCGTGAGATATTGGTTGACCGGATGGGCGGTAATGATACTCAATACTATTTCCCGCAAATCTGAGGGCAAACGGTCAATTTTCAGTGGAAAACATCTCGGGCCGGTTTCAGAAACTTGGGTCAGGTAAGTAAAGTTTTCCAGGATCAGGCTCAAGGCGCGGTGATCTTTTTTCCGAAAGCGGAGTGTGATGTTATCAGCTATTTGTACTGTTCCAGTTGCTGGACCGCGTTCAAAAAAGATTTCCAGGATATCTGCATCTTCAAGATATTCGTACTCAATTCTTTTATCCATACTTCACCTCAAAGACGGCATATACGTCGGCCACGCAGTCACGATGTAGTCATTGGGTTGTTGATCGCCTGCATTGTCAACTCTGGTTCGAAACAGCACTTTGACCAGGATACAGTTGAAGTCGGGCAATTCGTCATAGCGATGGATGTAAGTATACTTGTATGGCAGAATCGGATCCTGCTCTCTGTGTCCCCTGCGTACGGTTTCCAGCACAGCTTCCAGTCTGCCGTCCAAATCAGGGTGGCTGGCGACTATATGTTCCCATCGCTCTTGCGTCAGGTAGATTTCACGACCATGCCGGTCGCGTGCATGCCAGATGTTCACGGGTTACTCTCGCACAATGAGTTGCTATCATTATAATCCATGCGCATGTCGCGAGTCAGGTTTTTCCTGACAAACCGCTCAAAAGTGTGGGACTTTTCCCGCTATCAGCCAAGGCCGGCCGGGCATAAACTATAGTCAGGCTTTAACCAAATTTCCGAAAGGAGTACTCGTTATGCTTGACGTGCTGGAAAAAACCGACGTTATCCTGCGTTTACAGGAAGACCTCCGGCGCGCTTTGGAGAAGGCGCCGGAAGACCGGCGCTGGGTGATGGTGATCGACCTGCGCAAGTGCGTGGGCTGCACTTCGTGCACCATCGCCTGTATCGCCGAGAACAAACTGCCGCCGGGAGTGGTCTACCGCCCGGTGATGGCGGAAGAAGTGGGAACGTATCCGCATGTGACGATGAAATTCCTGCCCAAGCCGTGTATGCAATGTGACAACCCGCCCTGCACGCCGGTCTGCCCGGTTAACGCCACCTACAAAAACGAGGAGGGTGTGGTGGTGATTGACTACGATCAATGCATCGGCTGCCGCGCCTGCATGGCGGCCTGCCCTTACGCCTCTCGAACCTTCGATTTCGGCCTAACCTACACTCAGGCAACGCCCGATGGTTTCGACTTCGTGCTTGGGCAATCCAATGCCGGTGATTACGAGCGCATTGCCAACGTAGAATACGGTGAAAACCGCGCGCGCAAGGGAAATACCTCCCCGATCGGCAACGTGCGCAAGTGTCACTTCTGCCTGCATCGCATCAAGGACGGTATGCTGCCGGCTTGCACAACTACGTGCATCGGCCGCGCCACCTACTTTGGCGACGCCAACGATCCCGACTCACTGGTCAGCGAGTTGGTCGCCAGTTCCAACGTCATGCGGCTCAAGGAAGAACTTGGCACTGAACCGCGCGTCTATTATCTGGCTTAGGAGGCCGCCATGCTTAAGAAACTTACTTATGCCTTTGGAGCGCTCACCCTGTTGTTTGGGTTGTGGGGCTTCTATGACCGTTTCGCCTTTGGGCATCAGGATGCCAACTATGGCTCCTACGTGGTGTGGGGACTGTGGGTGGCTATGTACCTGTTCTTCGCCGGCATCGCCGCGGGCGGATTCATGATCGCCACGCTCGACTTGCTGTTCGACATCCCCATCTTCAAGGGTACCGGCAAGATAGCGCTGTGGGGATCGCTGGTCAGCCTGGCCGCCGCGCTGCTTTCCATCTGGCTCGACCTCGGCCACCTGGAGCGCATCTGGAAGGTGTACCTGCAGGGCAATCCCTCCTCGCTCCTGTTTCAGATGGTCTGGGGTTACACTCTCTTCGGCCTGCTGACGCTGGCTGCCCTCATCCTGCAAATCCGCAAACCCGGCAGCCGCGCGTTGAAAATCATCATGTGGATCGGGCTGCCGCTTTCGCTGTTCATCTCCGGCGCGGTGGGCGCCTTGCTCGGCGTCAATGCCTCGCGTCCCTTCTGGCACATCGGGCTGTTCCCGGTGCAGTTCCCGGTCTTCTCGCTGGCTTCGGGGGCGGCGATGATGCTCGTGGCGCTGGGCCTGTTCGGTCCGCGCGACGATCCGCATCGTCCCCAGCAGTTGTGGACGTTGAGCCTGGTGACCGTCATCCTGATGGTGGTCAAACTGTACTTCATCTGGGCCGACTACTCGCAGAGCATGTACGGCAACGTGCCGATGAACGTGGAAGCCATCCGCCAGGTCATGTTTGGGCAATACTGGTGGGCTTTCTGGATCGCGCAGCTGCTGATCGGCTCGCTCATCCCAATCATTTTCCTCTCACAGCCCAAGTTTGCCAAACACAATAGCTGGGCTGGCTGGATGGGCTTGCTGGTGTTGATCGGCTACGCCTTTGCGCGCGGCCTGATCATCTTCCCGGCTCTCACCGTTCCCGAACTGGGCGCGCTGACCTCTGCCTTTAGCGGCCCGCATCTTTCATTCGATTACTTCCCCAGCCTGATGGAATGGGCGGTAACGTCTGGCACGATTGGGATTGCCGTGCTTGGCTTCCTGCTCGGAAGCGACTTCCTGCCGCTCGTTACGAAATCTCAAAAGGAGGCCTAACATGACTGAGCCTACTTCCAAAAAACAAGAACTTTCCCGCCGTGACTTTCTCAAACTTTCCGGTGTGACCGGCGCGACGGTGGCCCTGCTGGGCAACATGGGCGAAGTGTTCGCCAAAACGCAAAAGTCTCTGGCCGCCGCCGGGGAAGGCAGTTACTTCCAAGCCAGCCCGGAGAACGTCATCTACGGCGAGTGCCTGCAGTGCAACACCCAATGCACCGTCAAAGGCAAAATCCAGGACGGCGTGCTGGTCAAAGTGGACGGCAACCCGTACAGCCCGAACAACATGCTGACGCCGCTGGCGTACGATACCCCGCTGGCTGAGTCCGCTCTCGTGGACGGCAAACTCTGCCCGAAGGGACAGGCCACCATCCAGACGCAGTATGACCCGTACCGCATCGTCAAGGTCTTGAAGCGCGCCGGCAAACGCGGCGAAAACAAGTGGCAGGCCATCCCGTTCGAGCAAGCCATTGCTGAAATCGTCAACGGCGGCAAACTCTTTGCCGAGGCTGGGGAGGACCGCGTCGTGCCGGGCTTCAAGGATGTGCTGGCGACCAAAGACGCCAAGGTCATCTCCGGCCTGAGCGCGGACGCTTCCGCTGTTGCTGGCGGCAAGATGAAATTGGACGAGTTCAAGACCAAACACGCCGCCGAACTCGACCTGTTGATTGACCCCGAACACCCCGACCTGGGCGTCAAGAACAATCAGTTTGTCTTCCTGGCTGGGCGCATCGAACCGGGGCGCAACAACTTTGCGCAACGCTTCACGCTCAATTCCTTCGGCTCGAAGAACTGGTACGACCACACCACCATCTGCGAACAGTCGCATCACATCGCTTATACAAACGCGACCGCGCAATACAAGGATGGCAAATGGGCGACCGGGCCGAATCACATGAAGCCCGATACCATCAATTCCGAGTTCGTCATCTTCTGGGGCACCAGTCCCTTTGAAGCCAACTTCGGCCCCACCATGATGTCCGAAGCCATCACCAAGGCGGTTGTCGAGCATAACTTCAAGTACGCCGTCGTTGACCCGCGCATGTCGAAGACTGCCGCCAAAGGTTGGTGGGTGCCCGTCCAGCAGGGCGGCGACCTGCCGCTGGCGCTGGCGATGATCCGCTGGATTTTCGAGAACGAACGCTACGACGCCAAATTCCTGGCTTCCGCCAACAAAGGCGCTGCGCTTGCCGCAGGTGAAAAAACCTGGACAAACGCCACCTGGCTGGTCAAGTTGGATGACAAGGGTCATGCAGGTGCATTCTTGCGCGGCAGTGACTTGCAACTGGTCGAGAAAAAAGAAGAAACCGCCGCGGATGGCAAAGTGACCGTCACCTGGGTCACGCCCGAGGGCGTGGTTTTCACCCTCGACCCCTTCGTCACGCTGACCGCTGGCGCGCCCGTTCTGGTTGACCCGGCGGACGACAAAAACCCGGTCACCGGCGACCTGCTGGTGGATACCATCGTCAAAGGCATCAAGGTCAAGAGCAGTTTGCAACTTCTGCTCAAAGAAGCCTCCGCCCAAACGATGGAAGACTGGGCGAAGCTGGCTGGCGTGGATTTGGCGACCATCACCCGCCTGGCGGACGAGTACACCTCGCATGGCAAGAAAGCCGCAGTCGAGTTCTATCGCGGCGCGGTCCAGCACACCAACGGTTATTACATTGCCCAGGCGCTGGTGGCGCTCAACCTGCTGGTCGGCAACATTGACTGGAAAGGCGGCTTGAGCAAAGGCGGCGGCGCATGGAATGCCATTGGCAATGCGGATAAGCCCTTCGATCTCGGCGCAGACCACCTCGGCAAACTGGGCGCGTTCGGCGTCAAGGTGACGCGCGAAGGAAGTGTGTACGAGAAGACAACCCTCTTCACCGATTATCCCGCGCCGCGTCCGTTCTATCCGTACACCAGCAACGTCTACCAGGAAGTCATCCCCGCCGCGTACGCGCAGTATCCGTACCCGGTCAAAATCCTGTGGCTGCACATGGGCACGCCGGCCCTGGCCGCGCCCGCGGGCGTCGAACAAATCAAAATGTTACAGGATACCGAGAAGTTCCCGCTCTTCATCGCCGATGATATTGTCATTGCGGAGACCTCGATGTACGCCGACTACCTGTTCCCCGACTTGAGTTACGCCGAACGCTGGGCGTTCCTCGGCTCGCCGCCACCCGAACCGATCAAGAACATCCGCGTGCGCCAGCCGATGGCCGCGCCCGTCCCGGAGATTGTCAGCGTGGACGGCGAAGAAATGCCCATCTCGATGGAAGCGATGATGATCGCCATTGGCAAGGCGCTCGAACTGCCCGGCTTTGGCAAAGGCGGATTCGACAAACACGGCGACTTCAACCGCCCCGAAGATTACTACCTGCGCGGCATTGCGGACATCGCCTTTGGCGACAAGAAAGACGCCGAAGACGCCGTCCCGGATGCGGACGACGCCGAACTGGACATCTTCCGCAAGGCGCGCCGTCACCTGCCCAAGGCTGTTTTCGACGAGCAAAAGTGGATCGCCGCTGTCGGCGAATCGCTCTGGCGCAAAGTCGTCTACGTGCTAAATCGCGGCGGGCGCTTCGACTCCGCAGACAAGAGTTACGCCGGCGCGTTCCTGGCGCACGCTTTCGGCTCGCAGATGAACATCTTCGTCGAGCCGGTTGCCGCTGGCAAAGACAGCATGACCGGCCAACCCTTCAGCGGTGTGCCGCACTACGAGCCAGCCCAAAACAGCACCGGCGCGCCGGTGGACAATCAGGACTATCCGTTCTCGGTCGTCACCTACAAAGAAGTCACCGGCGGACAGAGCCGCACCATCAGCAACTACTGGACGCAGGGCGGCATGGGCGTCAAACCGACCAACTACGTGTTGATCAATCCTGTGGACGCTGGCCCGCTCGGATTGAAGGATGGCGACACCGTCAAACTGACCTCGCGCACCAACCCGAAAGGGATGCTCGACCTCGGCAACGGTCACACCGAACCTGTGCAGGGTCTGGTCAAACTGACGCAGACTGCCCGCCCCGGCTCCATCCTCGTCTCGTGGTCGTACGGTCACTGGGCTTACGGCGCGCGCGACGTGGTCATCAACGGTCAAACCGTCAAAGGCGACCCGCGCCGCAATGTTGGTATCTGCTCGAACCCCGTCCTTCTCCTCGACGAAGGCACGCAGACCACCTGCCTCACTGACCCCATCGGCGGCAGCGCCAGTTTCTATGATACGAAAGTGAAATTGGTTAAGGCGTAAACAGGTAAACAGGTAAAAACGTATACAAGTACACAGGTCTCGATAAGTCTGTGTACTTGTGTACCTGTCTACTCGTCTACCTGTGTACCTGTCTACCAGCCCCGTGATTTTTGTCACTGGCGAACCAGCAACAAATACGCTACACTGAACTCATCTCTCCGAAGCCTGTCCGCCTAAACGGAAACGCAAAGTCCCGCGCTTTTTGCGGGATGGCAGCCAGGACTGTAGCGCAAATCTCTGATTTGCGCCGCCAGGTAAAAGTGGAAACGCTTTTGCCCCCCGCCCTCACCCTGTCCCTCTCCCGGAGGGAGAGGGGAGGCATTTGGAAAGGAGACACTCGCCCTCGCGCGCTGTCTCTTTCCCATGAGACAGCGTTTTTCGTTTTGGACTCCAAAGTCTTCGCGAAGCACCCCCGTGGGGCCCAACTTTGGAACGAAAGTCAGGAGACTTTCGACTCCACTGATAACTGATGACTGATAACTGATCACTGGACACTGACCATGAACCTCCAACTCCTCCTCGCAAAATCCGCCCGCAACCACGACCACCTCTGTCCGCGCCAGATTCTCGGCGTGCGGCTGGGACTGGCTGGCATGAACGCCCTCGACTTCGATACTCCGCCTGCCAAAAAACGCCTGCTCGTCATCGTCGAATCCGACGGCTGTTTCACCGATGGACTTTCCGCCGCGACAAACTGCACCGTCGGCCACCGCACCTTGCGGGTGGAAGATTACGGGAAAACCGCCGCCACCTTCGTGGACACGCAAATAGGCCGCGCCGTCCGCGTCGCCCCCGCGTTGGACATCCGCCAGCGCGCCTACGCCTACGCGTCCGACGAGCCGCGTCATTACTTCGCCCAAATGCAAGCCTATCAAGTTATGCCTGATGAGGAGATGTTCACCATCACCGAAGTGGGACTCGTTACATCCATCGAAGCCATCATTTCGCGGCCTGGCATCCGCGTGAATTGCGACCTATGCAGCGAGGAAATCATCAACGAGCGCGAAGTTCACCGCGAAGGTTTCACCCTATGCCGTGCCTGTGCTGGGGAAGCATATTACCAAATGGTAGAACGAGATATTTTCTCGCTCCATACCCTTCAGCAAGAATCTGCGCCATGAATCAAACGAACAAAACCACGCCAGAAAAAGCCCCCCCTTTTCGTTTCACTCTTTCCGAATTTTCCGGCGCGCTCGCCGATTTGGGCGTCATGCTCCCTCTCGTGCTGGGACTCATCAGTCTAAATGGCATGAACGCCGCGGCCGCCTTCGTGGGTATTGGCCTGGCTTACATTCTGACCGCCCTCGTCTATCATTTGCCTGTTCCGGTCCAGCCGCTCAAGTCCGTTTCGGCCATTGCGCTGGCGATGAATCTTGCGCCGGTCGTCATCGTTACCGGCGCCATTTGGAATGCCCTCGCCTTTCTCGGTATGGGATTTTCCGGATCGGACAAATGGGTGCAAAAGGCCTTCCCCAAGCCCGTCGTACGCGGCATCCAACTTGGCCTGGCCTATCTGCTGGCAAAATCAGCCTGGACTCTCACGACCGCCCCCAAACCAGATTGGAAAGGTGGCCTGAACCTGCAAACCGTCACCCTCTCATGGAACGTATTGCTCGTGGCGGGCGCGCTCCTCTTTCTCTTGCTTTTCCTGCGCTGGCGCAAAGATTGGGCCGCGCTGGGCGTTTTTATTTTCGGATTGGGCATTTCCTCCTATCACCTCGGACTGCCTACCATTCATCTAAACTTGAGCCTGCCTCCATTATTTCCACTCATCCCCACCTGGGGGCAACTCTGGCAGGGATTCTTGCTCCTGGCTCTGCCACAAATCCCGCTCAGTCTGGGCAACTCTATCTACGCCACCGCCGACGCCGCCAAACAATATTTCGGCGAACAAGCCAGGCACGTCACCCCGCGCCGCCTGATGATCACGATGGGCATCAATGACGCCCTGACCGCCGTTCTGGGCGGCATTCCGCTCTGTCATGGCTGCGGCGGTCTTACCGCCCACTACCGCCTCGGCGCGCGCAGCGGCGGCGCGCCCTTGATAATTGGAGGAATTTTCCTGCTCATCGGTCTCTTCGGCGGGCAGACGGTAATGGACATCTTCCGTTTAATTCCCTTCCCTATCCTGGGCATCTTGCTGGCTTACATCGCCTGGCAGCATGCCCTGCTCATACGCGACCTGCGCGGCAAACGTGAATGGACGACTGCCATTCTGGTGCTTCTGCTCACTCTTTACACAGGCAACCTGGCCATTGGCTTTGTCAGCGCCGCCGTTTTTCACTATCTTTGGGGCTGGCTGGCCGCGCGGCTCCAGTCCTCACAGGCCGCATAATGTTCATTGGCCCCTTCGGACGCGCTCTCAACCAATGTTTCGAGACGCTCCAGCTACCCGGCGCCAATGATGGCAGCCAACGAGCGGGCCGTTGCCCGATCCGTGGGCGCTTCGAAGTAAACGCCTGGAGAACGGATCAACTGCGAGACGACGACCCGCTCAGTTCCATTTTGGGACCTGTGTTCTTCTAACCCATAAACCCGAAAGCGGAAGCGAAGCGTTGACAAAAATGTTACCCCATAGTAACATCTACGCCGCCTGCCGAGGTAGCTCAGTGGTAGAGCAGGGGACTCATAAGCCCTTGGTCGTGGGTCCAAATCCCACCCTCGGCACTGTTCCGTCCGCTCGAAAGAGCGGGCTTTTTTATTGGGGTCGTGGGTTCCCCCATTCAGGGGGCAGGCAAATCCCACCCTCGGCACTGTTCCGTCCGCTCGAAAGAGCGGGCTTTTTTTATCGGGGTAGCGAACCGCTCCATAATTGGATATAATCTCATCAGCATTCCATTGGAGTGAACTATGAAAAATAAATCGCCCGAAGAAACCCCGCAGGTCGCAAACCTGCCCATCATTTTTCGGTTCAATGCCCAGGAGCGCAACGTTATCCTCCCCTATCTTCTCTCCCGCTGGAAAAGCAAAGGCAATCTGGCCACCATCTTGCATCGCGCCTTACTCATCGCCCATGAACACGAGAGCGCGCTGGAAGCGCGAGAGCGGCGCGAGCCTTTCATTGATGCGCTTTGAGAAAGGGAGAAGCAAGACAAACAGGAATATTTGGAAGGATAAACAAATGCTTCAGCCAAATCGCAACAAAAACACGAGACTATCAACACCGATAACGTGGTTATTGGTATTTCTATTGATCCTCGTCATCGCAGGGATCATCATCGGCGTTAAATATTTGCTGCCCAGTCTCGAGGCGCAACAACCAACACCACAAAATACACCTTCTCCATCTCCACCCCCTTCTCCAACTTCTACCCCATATTTTCTCGCCTCATTCGAGGTGCTTGCAAACAAAGGATGGCAAACCACAGGCGTTCAAGTAAACGCGGGGGATCAATTGGAAATAACCTACGTCAGCGGCATATGGACAGGCAAGACCGGAAATAACATTTTCACCGGCCCAGAAGGAGGGCATCCGAGCCAGGATTACTTCTGCAGTTCCATGTCGCATAAAGAAACTGGTTACAACGCCCTGATCGGAAAAATATGGTACGGCAAACCTTTTATGGTCGGAAAGCATTTTGTGGGAACAGCCGACATCTCGGGAACTTTATACCTGAGGATGAATGACTGTGACGTGTGGTTAGAGGACAATGAAGGAAGCGTTGTCGTTACCATTCAAATCAGTCAATAAGTGAAGAAGCGGATGAAAATTTCCGGCGCTGCCGTCCGGCGGGCTTTTGATAAAATAATCATTTTCATTATCGTGCTGATCGTTCTGCTTCCGATTAGTCCACTGAATATGCCCTTCGTCCGGAGAGACTCGGGAGTTTTTCTGTACAGCGGGTGGCGAATACTGAACGGGGAAGTGCCATACAGGGACATCTGGGATAACAAGCCGCCCGTGATTTTTTATCTTAACGCGGCCGGTCTGGCAATTTCGGGCGGCTCTCGCTGGGGAGTGTGGCTGATCGAATTCGTTTTTCTTTCCTGCGCTGCACTGATCGGCTTTAAATTGCTGAAGCAGATATTTGGCAGACTGCCCGCCCTTCTCAGTTCATACCTGTGGGCCTTGACATTGATCGGCATTATTTCAGGCGGGAATTATGCGACTGAATACACATTGCCCATGCAATTCGCTTGTTTATGGCTCGCCTATGAATCCGAGAAGAAAGAGGCTTATTCCTGGCGGGGCTATTGGATCGGCGTGCTATGCGGCCTGGCTTTCTTCACGAAGCAGAATACTATCGGCATTGGGATCGCGATCATCCTGCATATTCTCATCACCCGCTTGAAACCTGCCTCGTGGAAGAAGGCTTTGGTTGATGTTTCCTTTATCCTTCTCGGAGGATTGACAACACTGGTAGCAATCGTGTCCTTGCTGGCCGTCCAGGATGTCATTCGACAGTTCTGGGAGGCTGTCTTTGTCTACAATTTTATTTATTCTTCGACGAGTATTTTGAGCCACGTAAAGTCCATAGTCACAGGCATGTTTTATCTCTCCACGCTAACCCTGCTTGCGCTCATTGGCTGGGGGGCAAGCATACTGGGGTTGAAATCTAAAAAACTGCACCTTCGACAGGCACTCGATCCCGGCGCAGCATCGTTCCTATCAATCAGTTTGATTGATCTGCCCATCGAAGTTATTATGGCGAGCATTTCCGGTTTTTCCTTTCGGCACTACTATATGTCGCTTTTGCCTGTCTATGCCGTCTTTGCCGGTTTCGGTTTTTGGTTGTTGTGCGCGCGGCTATCCCTTCCCCCCATATCCAGGAAGATGAAGAGAATGCTCACGATTTGCATAGCTGTGATTTTCTTTATACCTGTTGTAGGGGCCAGTATTGCGCTGGTAAAAGACACGCATTACATCTCTGATCGGGGGATAGCGTACAACGACGTGATATCTTACATCAAGCTTCACACGTCAGAAGACGATTCCGTCCTGGTATGGGGCGCTGAAACGGGAATAAATTATTCGACCCAACGACGCAGTCCTTCTCGTTTTGTCTATCAGTATCCCTTGTATCAGGCTGGCTACGCTGATCAGAAAATCGTCGAGGAATTCCTCGGAGACATCGTTCGAAACAAACCGCGCTTGATAATTGACACCAAAAATCCTGACACACCGATATTCGATTTCGGAATCGCCTCACCAAAAATAGAGGCTGATTTACAGTTCCTGCAATCAAACTACCAGATCGAAGAAGAGCTTGGTGCATGGACTGTCTATGAGTATGCAGGGAATTGAATCCTATGGAAATCCGTCTCCTCTCTGATATCCAGGCGTTCGAAAACCTTCGGGATCCCTGGAACAAACTGCTGCCGCAAAATCCCGTCCAGGATGTTTTCTATACCTGGGAATGGCTGTTCGCGTGGTGGAAACATTACAGGAAAGACCGTGAACTATGGCTCGTCACTGCCTGGATTTCGAATGAATTGGTTGGCGTTGCACCGTTGATGTTGGAGGAAAGGCGGAAATATGGTCTGAGGATGCGGGTGCTTTGCAGCCTGGGAACGCCAGATATAGATGTGGGCGGTTTTATTGTCCGGGATGGTGATTCACAAATCTATACTGCTCTTCTCGATTATTTGATTGCTCAGAAATCAATGTGGGATATTCTTGAACTAAATGTATTTAGGGTGTATCTCTGTAATTGTGAGCCTAAACGAGCGGCGCCGATCTTGACAAAAAGGTAACCTCGCGAGAAAGTAGGTGTTGAACAACAATCCTACTAAAAACGGAGGCTACCAATGGAATTGTCCCATACTGACACGACTTTGCATAGTCCAGCAGCCAAAAAGTTGGCA
>Ga0210051_1001500_pt1 | contig 23491 bp, 18 predicted proteins | sample CryGey092014_all_FD_185464 | JGI IMG/M metagenome (GOLD analysis project Ga0210051, IMG submission 185464) | Groundwater microbial communities from aquifer - Crystal Geyser CG23_combo_of_CG06-09_8/20/14_all (SPAdes) (version 2) | ecosystem: Environmental > Aquatic > Deep subsurface > Groundwater... | reverse complement strand
ATACGCTGACCGTCAATAAAAAAATCCGGATTTAATGACAAAAACAGGATCAGAAAAGCGCTCTTGCAGTGCTTGCGGGATCATGGCATAATGCGGAATCGTAAACCCCGTTACACTCCGTCCTGTCAGCCCGCTAAGCATCTCGAGGACGGGGCAGAAATATGTAGGGGAGATCCTTTAGAAGCTGTTATCTTCGAGTCGTCTCGTCGCTTTATCAAGAAGCAGTGACCGGGAAGGCTGAGAGCATCTGTTTCTTTGCTCTGCAGGAGCTAAATCATCCAAGGAGGGATTCTATGCGTTCACTGACGATCATGGTGGGTTTGACCGCCCTTATCTTATTCATAGCGCCTTTGTCCGGCGAATCTGATCAGGCGGAATACAATACAGCCTCGAAATCTATCAAATCCTCACACTACTGGCCGTCATCGGCATGCCAGAACTGCCACCTCCATATTTACGAACAGCAATCGCAGTCCATGCACGCGAAGTCCTTCACCAACCCGGTTTTCCAGGCCCAATACTTCAAGGAGCTGCTCCCTCTGGCCAAGACCGATTCCGTTCTCTCAAAAGAGGCGGAGAACTGCATCTCCTGCCATGCGCCGGCCTTCTACATGACAAACAAGAGGCCGGCCTCTTCACAGGATCAGATCGATCCGGACATGTCCGGGGTTACCTGTGATTTTTGCCATACCATCTCGGGATTCATCGGGGATAATCCTGGAGAAGGAAACTACATCTCAGCGCCCAGTGAAAGGAAATTGGGGCCTTTCAAGTTTACATCCGACTGGCACCATGTATACTCCGAACTGCAGACAAAAAGTGAGTTTTGCGGCATCTGCCATAACGCTGTCAATCACCACGGACTGGAAATTAAATCCACATTCACCGAATGGAAAAACAGCTCCTACGCCAAAGAGGGGATTCAGTGCCAGGATTGCCATATGAATGTTAAAGGGTTTCTTACGGCGGGGAAGGCGGTCTTTGAATCAGGAAAGGCAGCGGACGTCTCATTGGCTCATCCCAAGGAGCGGGCGAAGATCTACACGCACCGCTTTCCCGGGGCGCGCACCAGTACCCAGGTTATCGGGGCCTTGAAGGTGGAGATCAGCATCATCGACCTTGCCGTATCTGCCGGGAGTGACATGACGATTCAGGTGTCGGTGGACAATGTGCGGACCGGCCATAAGATGCCGTCGGGCAGTGCAGACCTCCGCTTATTGTATCTGGATCTGAACGCCGATGTGGGAGGTCATACTATCCACATTCCTGCGGATTCCCGCCCCGATTCAGGTGGATACGATGTCACCGGCGGCGGGCCATCCGATGAAGATATTTTGGGAAGTGATATCCTCAAGGGGGAACGCATTTATCGTTCCATTTTTGTGGATAAAAGCGGGAAGCAGACTTTTTCATCCTACAACGCGGTCAAGATCATATTTGACAACCGGCTGAATGCTGCGGAGATTCGAAAAGAAACCTATCACTTCAAGGTCCCGGAGGATGCCAAAGGGAGCCTGTCCCTGGCGGCCAACCTCTACTATCTCCCTTACCCGAGTTTATTTGCAAAGCAACAGGGTTTACCGGAACCGAAAAAGGTTGAAATCGCGACTGCCAGTCGATCTGTTGATCTTCGCTGAAGACGCAGATTCATGAGGGTGACCCCCAAGGCTGCAAGCCCGAAGAGGTAGTCACTGGGGGCTGCCCTACAGCCCTCGCCACCGTATTTACGAATAGGGCCCCTAAGGAACCGTATTCTTGTCGAGGATAGTGGATTGGCAAGACTCAGTTATACGGGTCGATTTACGGCGTGGTTTCCGGCTGCCTGTTTTGCTGCACCTTGGACATGATCCGTTCCTTTATCTTCTGCATCGTGGGTTGTGCGTACGGGAACATCTCTCCTTTTGTTTCTGCAAGCCGGGCCTCCTGATGATAAGCTTCCTGAATACCGGCCATGACATCCATGACAAAGTGACGGATCCATTCATCTTTGTCGAGGCCCGTAACATATAGCTGGTCGTACATGATTCTGGCATCATTGTCCACAAACATGACGGCCGCACGTTCACTGCTGATGCGCGCCAATACAGCGGAAATCCTGATGACCATCGGGTCTCCACGTTCATTCAGAAGCGTGAATGCTGTCTGCTGCAGCAGTCTCGGAAGGGTGGCAAGCTCCTCGAGATACTCATTCTTGAGAAATTTTCCCGGGGCATACCAGGGATAGTTCTTCTCCAGGCGAGCCAGTAAAGATTCAAACTCCGGGGTTTTCGCCAGGCCGCTCAGGAACATCGAATGTGCCGGGTCGTAAAGAGAAGCGGCTTTCTGGTTGGCCGCCCAGGTGTTTTCCTGCCGCGCCCGTTCTTCCGGGTTTTTTTCAGGTTGCAAATAGGGAAGGATGCTCTCGCGGTATTTGTAAAGGGCTTCAATATTCTTTCCCGTCTCGGCCCCTTTGCCGATAGCGAGCGGGGAGGAGAACTCGAGGTAGAGATTATCATCTGTATTCAGGATCCCATTTTGGCCGAAGGCCTTGAGCCCCCCGGTCCCCATGACGAAATAACTCAGGAAATCCGCTGCAGAGCCCATCTGGACGTGGTGCAGATCTTGCTGGATGGCCGGTTCCGCCAGGCGCTTTTCAAGTTCGGCCTCATTGATCACGATGGGGGAATTGCTGCCGATGAGTTCGGTGTCGTAATGGGTCATCCAGAGCAGGGTATACCGGAAATTGCCGGTGAAGGTCCGAACCACGGACCGCAGGTCTTCGATGGCCAGTTCATAGAGGGGCAGCCATTGGCACATGATGCCTCCAGGGCGAAGGCGTTCTGCAGCCATTCTGAAGTATTCGTCGGTATAAAGGTAACTGGCCCCCTGGGCCCACGGGTGAATCGGGTCCGCCGTGATGACATCAAACCGTTCCCGGGTGGTCAGCAGGAAATTCCGGCCGTCGTTGAAATAGACTTGCAGTTTCGGGTTGTCCACGACCCGGTGGTTGTACTGTTGGAAGGTCCTGGCGGCGGGAATCACACTGGGTGCGATTTCCGCAAGGATGAGTTTCTTAACGCCTGGGTGGACGGATGTCGCGCCAAGGGTCATGCCGGTTCCGAGCCCGACGACCAGAACGTTCTCGGGGTTTTTGTGGAGGAGCATCGGCAGGTGGCCGAGCGTGTACTGGCATTGCTGCCCCTCCAGCAGCGAGGTGGCGACGACTTTCCCGTTGACCAGCACCGCCTGCGAACCGCCCTTGGGCCTGATCACGCTGATGGTCGCCTCCAATCCTTCGGCGTAGTAGAGCACATCGGTGTTCTCAACGGCCTCCTTCGTCTTCTCCGGAGTGCTGTAAAGGTCCGGATGGTTGTTCCGGTAAATCGCGAAATACTTCATGTCCCAGAGTTTCAGTGCCTCCGGATTATAGGCAAGAAAAAGGATCATGGAGACCGTCACGCCGACAACCCCCCAATTCAAGGCCCTGCGGTGAAGCAGGCTCGCGAAGACGAGCACTCCGAATCCGATATTAATTGTTACCAGCATCTGAAGAGACCGCTCGATCCCGAATAGATGGATCATCAGAAAACCGCTTAATGCCGCCCCCAGGATTGCCCCCACGGTGTTAAAGGCCAGCACCTGTCCCACAGCGCGGCCGATCCGTCTTGTGTAATCGGCGTGGACTTTGCCGGCAAGGGGAAAAGCCACTCCCATCAAAAATGCGGGTATCAGCATGTAGGAAAAGGCGAGAAAGATATTCTTCCAAATCCGGATATTCTCGACAAAGATCCCCCTGGACTCGAAATAGGCCAGCAGTTTGTGTGCATGGGAAGGAAGGTGGCGGAGATGGATGGTGACGGCGATGGCTGCTATTCCGATCAGAATCTGTACCATACCAAAACCGATGGCTGATCCGCGCCCCTCCTGCTGCCTTGCCCCGGCGAAACTGGGCATCAGCCCGTAGGCCTTGCTCCCCAGGGCGATGCCGGTGAGAAAGGCGACCAGCATGGTGGTGAACCCGTAGACACTGGTTCCGATCACGATGGAAAGAACCCTCGTCCAGAGGACCTCGTACCCCAAAGCGCAGAAACCGCTGACCCCGATCCCCCAGAGGACGAGTTTGTAAGGGAGCTGTTCCGTTTTGCCTGTGCCCGATGCCGCTTCAGCGGGAACCGTCGGGGGGGATTCTTTCTCCGTGGGGACTTCCGGAGCCGGAGGAATATTTTCAGGATAGCTGTTCTGGAGCCAGAGGCACGAAAGGCCGATCAGGGTATTTGCTGCCACGGCAATCCCAAGGGTTATACTGACGGAATAAAGACGCAGGAAAAAAAAGCCGGACAGGGAGGCCCCCAATACCGCACCCAGGGTGTTGAGCCCGTAGAGGAACGCAAGGGATTGCTTGAGCCGGCCCGGGTGTCCTGAGACAAATCTGGAGAGGACGGGAAGGGTGCCGCCCATCAGGGTGGTGGGAATAATCAGGGCCAGCACGGAGAAGATGATCCGGACAAGGGAGAGATAAAGAGGAGAGCTGTCTTTTCCTTGGGCGAAAAGGATGTAGATCGATGGATAGATTTTCATGAGCCCGACAAACAGGAGGGCAAATAGCGCGACTCCGATTTCCAGAAGGCCATAGAGCCGAAGCGGTTTCTTGACGCGGTCCGCATGCCTTCCGATCCAGTATCCCCCCAGGGCAAGACCGGCCATGAAGGTGGTGAGCACAGCGGTGACCGCCAGATGCGAGCCTCCGAAGATGAGGCTCAGCGAGCGGACCCAGACCACTTGGTAGATGAGCGCCGCGGCTCCGGAGAAAAAGAACATGAGATAGATAAGGGCCGAGATGAAAAATGGCATTTGATATTTTCTCTTCCAGGCGTCCCGGTAGCGTAAAGATCATTCAGATCCGCAGCAGATCTGAAAACGCTTGCGCGACGGCGGCACTTTCGGGACAGTTTTTCTGTATGAGGGCCCGCTCCGGCTAAAACAAGGTATAAATAAAGGGTGCTATTGCAGAACCTTCTGTCAAAAGAATCAGCGCGCCAAGGAATACCAGAAAGATGATAATCGGTGCTAGCCACCATTTCTTTCGCTCTTTCAGGAAGCTCCAGAATTCGGACATGATAGAAAGCTTGCTCATGGTTGAGTCCTCCGGACAGGAATGAATGGATTAAAACTGCCGTTCATAATCTTCTTTTTTCATTTTTAACTTTTCTTTTTTTATCCAATAACTCCGGGCGCCCTTTTCCGGGAATCTGATATCCAGAAACCGTTTGCCGAAGAGCTTGGCCAGGAAGCCGGTCGGTGTGAGAAGGAGATAGAACAGAACACTCAGGATGACCCGAGTCATGACCCAGCCCATGAGCACGGCAACGATCATCCAGGCTTTCTGTACCGGCTTTAAGAGAATGGGAAGGACCAGTCCGAGGAAGAGAAACAGAGCGGCAAGAGAGAGAAAGATCGGAGCATGTTCCTTCCCGAACCGGTAAAGGAGCCCTCCCAGGATTCCGCTCGCGATTCCCATGGTAATCCCGAACTTTCTGAGATCGCCCTTTCCGCTCTTGATATTTCTGATTTCCTCAAGCATGGCGTTTCATCCCTAATCCAGTTCGAATTCCTTCTGCCAGTCGGTATCTTTGTCCAGAGGCTTCTGCTCTCTCTTGTCCAGCAGGAAGTTCCCCATGATCAGATAGTCCATCTCGGTGCGCATAAAGCATCGATAGGCATCCTCCGGAGTGCAGACAATGGGTTCGCCTCTGACGTTGAAGGATGTGTTGATGATCAAAGGGCAGCCGTATTTCTGATCAAACCGATGAATCATCTGATGATACAAGGGATTCTCCTCTTTGTTGACGGTTTGTATCCGGGCAGAGTAATCCACGTGAGTGACGGCCGGGACCGTGGAACGAGTCACGTTCAGTTTCTGAACGCCGAAAAGCTTGTTTTCATCATCGGTCATCTCTTTTCTATATTCCTTCCTGATCGGGGCCACAAGAAGCATGTAGGGACTCGCCCGGTTGATTTCAAAATAATCGGAAACCCTTTCTTCCAGCACTGACGGCGCAAAGGGGCGAAAGCTCTCCCGGAACTTGATCTTCAAATTCATGATCTCCTGCATCTTGGGAGAACGTGCGTCCCCAATAATCGATCGGTTTCCCAGGGCTCTCGGTCCGAACTCCATTCTTCCCTGGAACCATCCGATCACCTTTTGATCTGCAATGAGATCGGAAGCCTTTTCCGGAATTTCTTCATCATTCAATTCAATGTACGGGATCTTGTTCGCCTTCAAATAGCCGGCGATCCATGCGTTCTCAAACCTCGGCCCGAGATAAGATCCCTGCTGAAAATCTTTCTTCCCATCAGAGTGTCTGCTCTTCCCCAGATACTGGTGCCACGCAAAGAGGGCCGCTCCCAGGGCGCCTCCTGCATCGCCGGCTGCCGGCTGTATCCATATCTTTTCAAAAGGTCCTTCACGAAGGATTCGTCCGTTGCCCACGCAGTTCAGGGCCACTCCTCCGGCCAGGCAGAGATTCTTCTGCCCGGTCTCCCGGTGCAGGTGACGTGCCATACGCAGCATGACCTCCTCGGTCACTTCCTGGATTGAACGGGCCAGATCCATTTCTCTTTGAGTCAGAGGCGATTCGGGTTTTCGAGGAGGACCTTCAAAGAGTTTTACAAACCTTCGGTTGGTCATGGTGAGCCCGGAACAGTAATCGAAGTATTCCATGTTCATTTTGAAAGAGCCGTCTTCCTTTAAATCGAGCAGTTTTGTCAGGATAAGGTCTTTGTATTTGGGTTCCCCATAAGGAGCGAGTCCCATCACCTTGTACTCTCCTGAATTGACCTTGAACCCGGTGTAGTAGGTGAATGCGGAATAGAGAAGACCCAAAGAATGGGGGAAGTGGAGTTCCCCGAGGATCTCTATCTCGTGATCCTTCCCTTCACCATAGCTCGCCGTGGCCCATTCGCCCACGCCGTCAATGGTCAAGAAGGCCGCCTCCTGAAAGGGCGAGGGGAAAAAGGCGGACGCGGCATGAGATTCATGGTGCTCCGGGAAGATCATCTTGCCCTCGAAGCCAAGCTCGTTTCGAATGAGATCCTTGATCCACAATTTCTGCTTGATCCATAACGGGATGGCCTTGATAAACGATCGAATCCCCAAAGGGGCATAGGCGAGATAGGTGGAGAGAATTCGGTCGAACTTGACAAAGGGTTTGTCGTAAAACGCGATGAGATCCAGATCGCCTCCCTCCAACGCCCGTTCCTGCAGGCAGTATTTGATGGCATTTACAGGGAATGAAAAATCATGTTTCTTCCGAGTAAAACGTTCTTCCTGCGCGGCCGAAACGATGGTTCCGTCTCGAACGAGGCAGGCTGCGCTGTCATGGTAATAAGCGGAGATTCCCAAAATATTCAAGAATCGTATTCCTTATTTCTCAATTTTTATCCATGGCCTGCCAGAGGCGTGAGATCATTTTCATGGCCGCTTGCTTCAAGAGGCCGAGGGTTCAAGGGTCTTTTCCATATACTATAACAGAAATTACATGCCTATTGCAATATCTGCTTAAACCCCGCAAACAGCGATAGGACTCTTTAGAGATAGCATCAGTCCATGCAGTGCAAGTGTTTCACTATTCACCAGGAATTAATATGTTAGACAGGTCTATCGCTGTTTCGGGGTGAACTTGTGCTTGAATTCGCCTCATTTCCCGCTGGCAGGCGGCCAGGTTCCCGGGAGATTTAAGCGGCCCTATTCGTAAATACGGTGGCATTCGAGGGCCGTAGGGCGGTCGGATCAAAGTTGTCTTTTCCCAGGCAAAGGCAGGCCTTCGCCTGGCCATCCCCCCGCTTCTCTTTGATTCATGCTGCCAGCGGCGGCTTATACATTGAAGGTATCTTGGGATCCACTTGCCGAAGGCTCGTAGAGCGGTGTACAAGAGGGGTACGCTCTGAGTCGCGCGTCTTGATGAGACCGCCCTGCGGCCCTCCCGGTACGTCCCCATATTTACGAACAGGACCACTAAGGCGGCAGATGATCCGTTTCGAAAATCGCAGTACTAGATATACGGAAGAAAAAAGCTTTTAAATGCAGTTATTTTTGTTTATACTGGTTTCAATTTTAATCATTTGGAGTTTTTATGCATTTTAAGGCGCTGGGCGGCTGCGGAGAGATCGGGGCCAATTCCTACTATCTGGATGTAGACGGGACGGGGATTCTCCTCGATGCCGGGGTGCATCCCAAGAAATACGGCCGGGAGAGCCTTCCCATGATTGATGCGCTCCGAAGGAAGGAGATCCATGCCATCCTGATCAGCCACTGCCACATCGATCATCTGGGCGCTCTGCCGATGATCCTGAAGTATTTCCCAAATCCCAGAATCTTTATGACCGCCCCCTCTTTCCCGATCTCCATGCGCATGCTCCACAATACAGTAACGGTCATGGAGAGGATCAAGGAAGAGAAAGGGATTACGGATTATCCGCTCTACACCCATGAAGAGATCGATATGATCGTCCCCCTGTTCCAGTCCGTACAGTATGACAGCCCCTTCCGTATCCCTTCAGCGAACGGGCATCGCATCTATGAGCCGGAAGCGGTATTCATGGATGCAGGTCATATCCTGGGTTCCGCAGGGATCCTGATCCGCGGCAAAGAGCGGACGATTTTTTATACAGGGGACACCTGTCTTCACGACCAGACCGTAATCAAGGGGGCCGTTTATCCCGAAGAGAAGGTGGATATCCTGATCCTTGAGAATACCCTCTGTTCCAGCGAGGAGGCAGAGAAGAAAAAACGCGGGAATGAAGTGCTCCGCTTGGCCGCTGAGATCCGGAAGGTCATCGAGCGGGGCGGGTCGGTGCTCATTCCCACCTTTGCTCTCGGGCGGACCCAGGAGATCCTGGCGATTCTGGAGAGGCTCAGAAAGAGGAAACGCATTCCCGATGTCCCGATCATGGTCTCCGGCATGGGCAAAGTCTTTTCCAAGCTCTATGACCGGTTCGCCCTGATGACGAGGCGCAAGGATCCGGATTTGCTCTTCAAGAACATTGAGACCAAGATGCTTGGACCCAAGGTTCCGTTCAATAAAACTCTTTTCAAGGATCCCTGTATCGTTGTCGCGACTTCAGGGATGCTGAACGAGAAGACTCCGGCCAATATCCTGGCCCAGGTCATGGTGGAGGATCCCAGGCACGGGATCTTTTTTGTGGGATACCTGGACGAGGATACACGGGGGTTTCAGCTTTTGACAGCGGGACAGGGGGAAGAGGTTCTCTTTGATGAGTTGAGACCGCCGAAACTCAAGAACTGCGATGTCAGGTCTTTCCGGTTCTCCGCCCATTCGCACCGGGGAGAGATTCTCCAAGTGGTGCAGGAACTCAACCCGAAAAAAGTGATCCTGGTCCACGGCGAGAAGGGGTCCATCGGCTGGACGGCTGAGATGATCCGGGAGATGGATCCGAAGATCGACGTGATTGTTCCCGAGGCGGGAACAGAAATAACCTTGTAAAAAAAGAACTTGGGGCCGAGGGGTCAAGTGGTCCGCTTGAACTCTTGAACCCTTGAACCCTTGAACCCTTTCAGCATTTGAAGCGCCACACCCGCGGCTCCGATGATCCCGGCATGATCGCCGAGCTTTGCCTTGAGAATCTTCGCCCGGTCCCTCGGAACCTCGAAGGCCCGAGACCGCACTTCCTCCAGAACCATGGGCATGAAGTCTTTCCAGGCGGCGGTGACCCCTCCGGAAAGGACGATCAACTCCGGGTTGAAGATGTTGACCAGGTTCGCAATCCCGATCCCCAGGTACCGCCCCATCTGCCGGATGACGCGGAGGGAGAGCAGGTCTCCGGCCCTGGCTGAACGGAAGACATCCTCAGCCGTGATCTTCCCCTCTTGCTTCCGATCAAGATCCTTGAGTACGGACTCTTCCCGTTTCAACCGGCGCCTGACCTCGCTTATGATCCCTGTGGCCGAGGCATAGACTTCAAGGCACCCGGTATTGCCGCATTTGCACCGGGGGCCGTCGGGGTTGACGGTGGTGTGCCCCACCTCGGCGGCCATGCCGTCTTCTCCGTGCCAGACCCTGTGGTTCAGGATGATGCCTCCGCCCACGCCGGTCCCGAGCGTGATGCAGATCATGCTGTTGGCGCCCTTCCCGGCGCCCATCCATTGTTCTCCGTAGGCCGCGGCGTTGGCATCATTTTCCACCACCACGGGAAGACCGATCTCCCTGCCGGCGATTTTTTTCAGGGGAACATGGATCCAGTCGGGAAGGTTGGGAGACGAAACCACGATCCCCTGCCGGATCCGGATCACGCCTGGAGCGCCGATCCCCAGCGCAACCGGTTTTCGGCCCTGCGCTTTTTCCTCCTGGATCGTCTTTTTGAGCATCAAGAGCAGTTTTCGGATGACCAGGTCCTTGCCGTTTTCCGGATTGGTGGATTCTTTTTTAAAATGGAGGATCTTCCCCTGTAGTGAAATAGCGCCTACGCGGATATTGGTTCCGCCGAGATCCGCCCCGATGAGTGATTTCTTCATGACGTATGACGTTTCCTTTTGATGGGTTCTTCTACCATTTCGTTGGCTGAAAGGGTTCGAGGGTTGAAGAACCATAGGGTTATAGGGGTCAAGGGTTCAAGTGAAATACTTAAACACAAGAAAAATCTTCAGAGAAAAACACTGGAACCCTTGAACCCTTGACCCCTCGGCCCCTTGACTCTTCGATCCCTCGGCCCTTCATGTTTTCACTCCGTCACACACTCCACATGATTTTTTCAAAATCCGCGGAAGGGACCAGGAAGGAGAGGGAAGGCCCCATGGGCCACTTCTCCAGCTCCATGTTTTTCCGTTTGACCAGGACAAAGAAACTCACGCGGTCATTGACCGAGACGCCAAGCTTCTTGAACGGGATCCCGAGTTCGATGATCTTTGTTTTTGCAACTTCTTTAATGGGCTCGAGCTCTTTGCCGTCTTGAAACAAACGAGCCGAGGCCTTGTCCTCAGGAAATTCCATGACGATCCTCAATCCCTTGGGCTCCATGAAATGGACCTGGAAAGTCAGATCCTGGAAGATGGCCTGGTTCAGGCGCTGGCTCGTATCCAGGCGGAGATAAAAATTCTGGAGGTCGAAGCCGTAATAGATACGCTGGACGATGGAGTCGGTCTGATGCATGGTCCCGCCCACGGCAGAGATATCATAGAGGGCGGCTGAGATCCACTCATAATAATTGGTGATGGCCCCGTCGATCGTGGGATGCATGAAGGCGCTGATCTCCGAGGTGACTTCGACTTTCTTTTTCCGGATGATGGGGACCAGAAGTTTGTCCGGAGGTTCTTCACCCATCAGGGTGTAGACATTAGCGAGATGTTTTCGGTAGAGTTCATCGAAGTCCCGGTCGTTCTGGGAGGAATGGTCGTCCCCGTACCACCAGTTCCAGTCACTCCCCTCGGCGATGTAAATCTCTTTCCATGCCGTCTCGATCTTTTGCGGGTCAAGGTTTTCCTTTTTTTCTCGGAGCGTCCTGCTCAGAAACTCCCGGGTTTCGTAAAGGTAATCCCACGAGAGGTTGTCTTCTTCGTGGCCGATCCAGATCCGGAAATTATGGTTGATCCATGAGCCTGCATGGAGCCTCGGCAGGGTCTCTTTGGGGGGGAACCGGTCCAGGTAGTCCTGTGCCGTTATGGTCCGGATCAGCGGGTCCCGGCTCAGAAGCGTGTAGAGTTCAGTGAAGAAGTCCCAGCCGTCGTTTTTATAGTGCTCCCAGGCGTTCTCGCCGTCCAGGATGATGGTGACCAGAGGGGCCTCCTGGTCCGCAATGGCGGCCTCGCGTATCCGGTGGATATGCTGGATCAAATCCTGCGCCGCATCCTCGGGGTTCCATTTGGAATAGACAAAACCGATGAGGTCCGAGAGCCCGTGGTCCCTGAAGATCATATTCAGGCTCCTCCCGTCCACCTCTATACGGTAGGGTTTATAGAGAAAATCTTTTTTTTCTTTCTTTTCTTTGACCAAGGTCTGGAGCATGGAGTAGATCAGGATCTCTTCGTCTGTCGCGATCCATCGGATTCCGGAATCGACGATGATCGGGATGATCTCCTCGGAGACCGACCCTTCAGACGGCCACATCCCCACCGGCTTCTTCCCGAAGAGCTTTTCGTGATACGCCGCCGCCATCTCGATCTGTTTCCGGGCGTCCTCCGGATGAATGAACTGGTTCTTCGGGAGCTCGATCTTCGGGCAGGTATCCCTGGCCCGGCTCGTGTTGCAAAGCAACGGCAGGATCGGGTGATAGAACGGCGTGGTCGAGATCTCGATCTGGCCGGTGGCCGACATATCCCGGTATTCAGGGACGATGGACTTCATGACCTCAATCTGTTTCTGAAGCAGCAGGCCCTTCTCCTCTTCGGTGAAGTTTTCCCCTTTTTGCAGGAGGGCCTGGAGGAACGGGTCGGTCCTCTTGAACAGGGGATCAAACCACGTCAGATTGAAAAAAACCTGAAGGTCCAGCAGGTCCTGGGGCTTGAAAATCCTTTCCACGTTCTCAATCTGCCGGTCATCCGCCTGAAATCCCCTCTTTTTGAGCAGCTGCCAGTATCGGGGATAGGGCTTTACCATGTTTTCCCATTCCGCGAAAAAGAAATAGTGCAGGATCCGGCGCCGCTCCTGCTGGTTCAGGGTATTGGCAGGCTTCAGGGAAAGGTCCAGGTAGCTGTCCTTGGTCTGATTTTCGGTATAATCCAGGATCTGTTCCAGAAGACAGGGGACCAGGTTGAAGTTCTGGCGGATTGACGGGAATCCCCGTAGAATGGAAACCATGTCGAAATAGTCTTTGATCCCGTGCATCCGAACCCAGGGGAGCCTGTACTCGCCCTTGACAAGGTCCTTGTAATACGGCTGGTGCATGTGCCAGATGGTGCAGAGATAAACCGGTTTGGAAGATTTGATTGAAGAAGATACCGGGTCCATCTTACCGGGTCCCCAATGAGAGCTGTTCAGCGTTGTGTATTTTCCCCGTGTCAAAGAGGTAAACCACTTCGTCCTCTTTGACCATCCCGAGTTCCTCCCTGGCGTTCTTCTCCACGATGAAGAGATCGTCCTTTGCCGCCAGGATCTTTTTCTTCATGGCCTCATTATCCTTGGCCTGACGGGCGTTCTCCCGGATCCACTGCTCTTTTTCCTGCTGCATTCTCTGCAGTTGGAAAAGGCTCTTGTCTCCGAGCAGGGAGGTGAAGACAAGAAAGACTGCCGACAGGAAAAAGACCATGCCCATGGCCGTATGGGTGTTACGAGACGGGCGGGGAGCGTCTTTCTTCTTTTTCTGTTCAGAGGAGCAGCCCTTGTCCATTCCACTCCGTTGAATGCCCGGGAAATCCGACGCTCGGGCGTTTTAATAGTGTAAAATAATCATCTGTCCCGCAGAGGAGAGCGGGACGGATCCGTTTTCCACCGTTTAAGAATGCATCCTCAGTCCATGCAATATATCACAAGGCCCGTTCCATGCCAATGGAAATTTTACGGCGGCCGTAAAGCGGGAGCATATCCCGCAGATGACTGCCGTCAAGCTTCAGCCTTCTCGCCGTGAGATCCCTTGGTCATGATCTTTGGGCTCATTCCTTCGAGACGCCCAGTTGACCTGCCTGAATATTCCCCGGAGGATTCTCACTTCTCGTTCGTTCAGATGCGCCCTGCCGAAGATTCTGTGGAGGTCTCTCATAATGTGATCGGGGTTCTCCCGGCCCAGGAACCCGATGGAGCTTAAGGTCTCCTTGAGATGCCGGAACATCTGTTCCATGGAAATCACATCGGCAAGGGGCCTTGTCTCAATCCCCCCTTGGTTCTCAGCCGTGGAGAAGATCTCATAGGCGATGACCATCACCGCCTGGGCGAGGTTCAGGGACGGATAGTCCGGATGTGAAGGGATGGAGACGAATTCATGGCAGAGGTCGAGTTCCTGGTTGCTGAGCCCGCGGTCTTCCGGACCGAAGAGGATGGATATCCGGTCTTCAGGATGGATCTTAAGGAGGCGTTCAGTCAACTTCCGTGGTGTTAAGACCTGCGAGATGAATCTCGGCCGGTCAGGCGGAATGGTTCCGATCAGGAAGTTGGATCCTGAGACGGCTGTTTTCAGGTCATCGAAGACCTCTGCGCGATGCAGGATATCTTTTGCGGAGACGGCCATCCACTCGGCGATATCGCACTTGAAATCACATGGGGAGACCAGCCTCAGCCGGGAGAGCCCCATGTTTTTCATGGCCCGGGCCGCGGATCCTATGTTGCCCGGATGCAGGGGAGAGTGGAGAATGATGGTGATCCTATCCAGGAGACTCTTCATGGTCCTTCCAAGGGGCTGTCCATTTTCCGGTTGCCCCATCTTACTGCAACCGGGTGATTTCTCAAAGCAGAAATAAAAATCATTTGATTAATCAGCGGCATTTGGATAAACTTATATGAACATTAAGAAGGGGAAACCATGGCCGAATCCAAGAAGGTTCGTCTCACGCAGTTCTCTCACGGCGCGGGTTGAGCCTGCAAACTCAGTCCTTCGGACCTGGCCCAGGTTCTGGGTCAGCTGCCTCAGATCCACGATCCCAATCTGATCATCGGGACAGATACGGCCGACGACTGCGCGGCCTACCGGATCAATGACCGACAGGCCCTGGTGCAGACCGTGGACTATTTCACCCCGGTGGTGGATGATCCCTTCAGGTTTGGCGAGATTGCGGCGGCCAATGCCCTCTCCGACATCTATGCCATGGGGTGCGAGCCCCTGATCGCCCTCAACATCATCGGCTTCCCCAAGGAACTCTCCATGGATATCCTCGCCAGGATTCTTCAGGGCGGGGCCTCCAAGGCCGCTGAGGCGGGGATCCCGATTATTGGAGGGCACACCATCGAGGACAAAGAACCGAAATACGGCCTGGTGGTCACCGCCATTGCCGATATCGGCTCGATCGTGGCCAATGCCGGAGCCCGCGTGGGGGATGATCTGATCCTGACCAAGCCCCTGGGGAGCGGGATCGTGACCACGGCCATCAAGAACCATGCCGCTGGCCCGGATCTGATCGAAAAGATCACTATCCTGATGGCCACGCTCAACCGGGATGCGGCCCTGGCCATGAAAACCGTTTCCCCGCATGCCTGCACCGACGTCACGGGTTTCGGCCTTCTCGGGCACCTCCACGAAATGGCCCTGTCCACCGGCGTCGGCGCCGAGATCTACCTGAATCAGGTCCCTGTGATCGAGGAGGTCTGGGGCCTGGCGCGCGAGGGATATATCCCGGGCGGAACCCGGGCCAACCTCAAGTTTCTGGCGGATGCCGTGGTCTGGGACCCCTCCATTTCAGAGATAGAACGGCTGGTGCTCTGCGATGCCCAAACCTCGGGCGGCCTCTTGATCGCCGTGGCTCCGGAAGAATCGGACCGACTGATTCAAACGCTGAAGGAAAAGGGCGCACTCGCGGCCCACCGGATCGGGAAAATCGTGGAAGACCCCTCCGCCAGGATCCGGGTCAGGAAAACCCTTTCATATATGAATGCATAAAATCTATTGATTATGACAGTCTGGAAAGAATGGGAAACAACTGTTTCAATCCATTGGCCATGATCTCGATAGCAAAGGCGGCGAGTAGCAGCCCCAGGATCCGGTTGGCGATATTGAGACCGAGCGTCCCCATGGCCGTGCCGATGGGAAACGCCAGGTGGAGCATGATCCAAAGAATGAAACAGACCATCAGGATGGAGCAGAGGATGATCAGATAATGATTCCAGCTGTTTCCGCGGTTCATGGCAATGATCACCGTGCTGATGGCCCCGGGCCCGGCCAGCAGGGGTATCCCCAGAGGGACGATTGCCGCAGCGCTCTTATCCGCCATCTCGATCTCTTCTTCAGGCGTCTGCCTGACATGTCCGGGCGTTGCACGAAGCATGGCCAGGGCCATCAGGAACAGGACAATCCCGCCGCCGACCATGAAGGAACCGAGGCTGGTTCCGATCCATCTCAGGATCGTCTCCCCGGTCAGGGCGGAGCAAAGAAGCACACCCGTGACGGTGAAGGTGACGACCAAGGCGGTTTTCTTGCGCCCTTTTTCGGTATAGTCCTTGGTGATGTTTAAAAATACGGGGATCGCAAGAAATGGGTCCAGGATGGCCAGCAACGCGGTGATGAATCGGGTGTATTCCGTCCAGTGCTGCATGGTTTGGTTTATCCCTGTATCCTCTGGTAGTGGGTTACGATCATGCCGTGGATATTCTCGTGGTCGCCGATCACGGTATCGGGCCAGAGGATGCTGTTTGAGACCCTGGATCCGGAGCCGATGGTGCACCGGTCTCCGATGATGGCGCCGGGTCCGATCACGGCCTCATCCTTGATGACGGCGCCGTTCCCGATCAGGCAGTCAGGGTCCACCGTGACCCCGTTCCCCCTCTTGTAGTTTGCCGGCCCGTTATCCACGGATCCCTGTTTCAACGCATGATTATCGAGGATGTCCTGATTGGCCTGAAAATAGTCCCCGATCTCGCCGAGGTCTCTCCAGTATCCCCTGTGGATATATCCGTAACAGGGCTTTTTGGAGCGGATCCATTGGGCGTAGACGTCCCGGTTGATACAAAAGGTCTTGCGTTTGGGCATGAAATTCATGACTTCGGGATCCATGATGTGGATGCCGGTGAACATCCATTTCTCAAGGCCGGTCTGTTTCGTCTTGACCTTTCCCAGGAACTCCCTGATCCTTCCTGAATGATCCGTTTCGATGGTCCCGTAACGGACGGGGTCCGGATTAGGCCTGAGGACCATGGTGGAGAACGCCCTGCGGGAGAGGTGAAATCCGATCACCTCCCCGAGGTCGATGTCGATCAGGATGTCCGCATTAATCACCACAAAGGCCCGGTCTTCGAAAAAGGCCCGCATCTTCCTGATCCCTCCGCCGGTTCCCAGCAGGGCGGGTTCTTCGGAATAAATGATCCTGAGCCCAAAACGGGAGCCGTCGCCAAGATGTTCTTTGATCCGGTCCCCCATATAGTGCAGGTTCACGGCGACGTCCTCGATGCCGTTTCGTTTCAGAAGATCGAGGTTGAATTCGATCAGCGGGCGGTTTGCCACCGGGATCAGCGGTTTGGGCTGCTCCAGGGTGAGGGGTCGAAGCCTCTCCCCCAGGCCTGCAGCCAGGACCATGGCTTTCTTTGGAGTCTTTTTTGCCTCTTCTTCGATCAAGTCCATAGGCGCAATAATTACAGCATGATGGGTTACGATTCAGCCGGGAAAGAACACGGCCATCCTCAATGGATCCGTCATGGCATAGCATAGCAGAATGTGACAAAAAAGCAAATTTTTTCCTATGTAGATGTTTCCCTGCAAGGAGGGGCGATATCGGCTTTTTACTTGAAAAAAAAGGGGGGGTATGTTAATTATCCTCATATCTTTTTCTTAAATGACGAGGTGCAGAAGTGGATGCTGAGTACCATCCTTCAAATGTTGAGCGGAAATGGCAGACCTTCTGGGCAGAGAATAAGAGCTTCAGGTCTCTTCCCGATCCATCCCGTAAGAAGTGCTATATCCTTGAGATGTTCCCCTACCCATCAGGGAAGATCCACATGGGGCATGTACGGAACTATTCCATTGGGGATGTAATCGCCCGGTTCAGGCGGATGCAGGGATATAATCTGCTCCATCCCATGGGCTGGGATGCCTTCGGGATGCCTGCGGAAAACGCGGCGATCAAGCACGGGGTCCATCCGGCCAAATGGACATACGAAAACATCAAGGCCATGCGGGTCCAGCTCAAGCAGTTGGGGCTTTCCTACGATTGGGACCGGGAGGTTGCGACCTGCGATCCCGGGTACTATCGCTGGGAACAGTTGGTTTTTCTGAAGATGTATGAAAAAGGGCTGGTCTACCGCAAGGAATCCTCGGTCAACTGGTGCAGCTCCTGCCGCACGGTTCTGGCCAACGAACAGGTGGAAGGCGGCCGCTGCTGGAGGTGCGACAGCGATGTGACACAGAAGCAGTTATCCCAGTGGTTTTTCCGGATTACCCGATATGCGGATGAACTCCTCTCGTTCTGCGACAAACTTCCCGGCTGGCCGGAACGGGTCATCACCATGCAGAAGAACTGGATCGGAAAGAGTTACGGCGTGGAGGTGGAGTTCCCTGTTCAAGGGCGGGAAGAGAAGATCCTGATCTTCACCACGAGGCCTGACACCCTGTTCGGCGCCACCTTCATGAGCATGGCGCCCGAACATCCCATGGTCTTCTCCTTGACCGCTCCGGAGCAAAAGGCGGATGTGGAGGCCTTTATCGAACGGATGCGCAGGACCGACAAGATCGTCCGGACGTCCGAGGACGTGGAAAAGGAAGGGGTCTTTATCGGGAGTTTCGCCGTCAATCCCATGACCGGGAAACCCATTCCCATCTATATTGCCAACTTTGTGCTCATGGAATACGGCGCAGGCGCCGTCATGGCCGTGCCGGCCCATGACCAGCGGGATTTTGAGTTTGCAAAAAAGTACGGGATCCCCATACAGGTGGTCATCCAGCCGCCCGACCGGACCCTCCGGCCGGAGGAGATGGCCGAGGCGTATACCGAACCGGGCATCATGGTCAATTCAGATCAGTTCATCGGTCTCGACAGCGAGACCGCTAAACAAAAGATAACCGAAGAGATCAAGATCCGAGGAATCGGGGATAGGACGATCAACTACCGCCTCAGGGACTGGGGGATCTCCAGACAGCGCTACTGGGGGGCGCCCATCCCCATGGTCTACTGCGATTCCTGCGGGATCGTTCCGGTGAAAGAGGAGGACCTCCCCGTGGTCCTGCCTGAAGATGTGGCTTTTACCGGAACCGGCGGTTCGCCGCTGGATTCCCATGCTGAATTCGTGAGGACACGTTGCCCGGCATGTAAACGCCCGGCCAGGCGGGAGACCGACACCATGGACACCTTTGTGGAGTCATCGTGGTATTTCCTTCGCTATGCCTCCATGGTGCGGGACCAGGGGCCCTTCGACCGGAAAGAAGCGGAGTACTGGATGCCCGTGGACCAGTATATCGGCGGGATCGAGCATGCCGTGATGCACCTGCTTTATTCAAGATTCTTCACCAAGGTTCTCCGTGACCTGGGGATGATTTCCCTGAACGAGCCCTTCGTGAACCTCCTGACCCAGGGGATGGTGATCAAGGACGGGGCCAAGATGAGCAAGTCCAAGGGGAACGTGGTGGACCCGGATTTCCTGATCAGCAGATACGGCGCCGATACGGCAAGGCTCTTCTCCCTGTTTGCCGCCCCGCCTGAAAAGGACCTGGAATGGAGCGATCAGGGTGTGGAAGGGACCTATCGGTTTCTGCACAGGGTCTGGAGGCTGGTCTTCACCTATGCCGAGAGGTTGGGGAAAATTCCAAAAGATGCCGTGATTGGAGGCGTCCTTCCCGATTCCGTCATGGCCGTCCGCAGGAAGACGCACCAGACCATCCGCAAGGTCACCCACGACCTGGATGGAAGGTTCCACTTCAACACGGCCATCGCTGCGATCATGGAACTCGTCAACCTCCTGCTCCAGACCCAACAGGAATCATTCACCGAAGAAACCCTTCCCGTGCTTCGAGAGTCCCTGGAGGCCTTGGCCCTGATGCTTGCGCCTTTCGCGCCGCACATTGCCGAAGAGATGTGGGAGGCCCTGGGGCATACGGGGGGGATCGGAGAGGTCTTCTGGCCTGTCTATGACGAGACCATTGCCAAGGAAGAAACCGTCACCGTCGTGGTGCAGATCAACGGAAAGATCCGGAGCCGGATCGAGGTTCCTGCGAACTCACCCGATGAGATGCTGAGGGAGACGGCCCTTTCCGACGCCCGTGTTCTTGAGTTTACGAACGGGAAGACGGTCCGAAAGGTCATCGTGGTGCCGGGTAAACTGGTCAACATCGTGATTTGAGGAGGGGCGGGATGAAGATGAATATATTCAAGAGGATTCTGATCTTCTCTTGTGCCTTGGTCATGACGGCATGCGGGTATCACCTGGGGGCTGGGCCCAAGGCCCCGGCTTCGTTTGGAACCGTGGCTGTTCCGATATTCGTGAATGAATCTTCAGAGCCCAACATCCAGGCGTTGATTACCGGCGCCCTGATCCGGGAATTCAACCGGGCGGGGGTCATGATCGTGAACGAGGACCGGGCCGGCAAGATCCTGACCGGGCGTATTTCGGGTTATTCAAACACCTCGGTGGCGAGATCGGCAGCCGGAACCGTGAGCGAGTACCGCCTTTCGGTGGACATCAACCTGGTTCTCAAGGACAGGGCAGGGAAGATTCTCTATCAGAATCCTGCGGCACAGCTCAGGGAGGAGTATTTTGCATCCGGTATCCTGGAACAGAATGAGCAGGCCGAGGCCGAGGCATTGCAGAGCGGCGTCCTGGACTTTGCAGAAGATGAAGTCAGGCACATGCTGGATGCAGTGAACACAGGACTTGGAAATGACCGTCTATGAACCCAGCCCTGAACAGATCAAAGCGCTCTTATCGCTGACCGAAGAACAGTTCCGTGAACAACGGCTTGCCGTGAAAATATTCAGCCGGGTTCTCGGCGCTGAAATTTATCTGATCTCCCACCCGTCCATGGAGGACAAGGTGGACGGTGTGGCTTACTTGCCGGAAGAAATCGCCGAACTCATGAAGATCAGGGATGCCCTTAAACCGCACTATGAGGAGAATCTGCAGAAGATCCACAATGCCAAGAAGATCTTTAAAGGGAAGATTGTCAGCGAAGAGGCCGGAGATTGAAAGATCAAAGGATTTTGATTCACCCGCAAGAAAGCTGGATGGCGATATAAGTTAAGGATCATCTCCAAAAGAGTGGGTGAAAACATAAGGGGTCAAGGGGCCAAGGAGTCAAGGGGTCGAGTGAACCCCGTTAGAGGTTATCCTCTAACGGGGTGAAGTGCTAAAAACATCAGCGGTCAAGGGTTTTAGTGTTTTTCTCCGGAGCTTTTGTTTGCGTTTAAGTACTTCACTTGAACCCTTTTTACCCACTAAATGAGAGAAGAACCTATATCAAAATAATGGAGGTTATGTCTATCATGCCAAAGAACAAACATCCTTATCTTTCCGGAGAGCCGATCGTGCCCGGCGGCATCCGGGGAGATGAAACCGTTGCCGAACTCGTGGAGCGGACCTTTCTCGCCTACAATGCCGGAAGGATTCATGAGGCCTGCCGGCTCCTGAACGAGAAAATCCTGAAGGATGACGTGACCGTAGGCTTAAGCCTTTCGGGCGCCCTGACCCCGGCCGGCTTGGGGCGATCATGCATCATCCCGCTGATTGAGAACGGTTTTGTGGACTGGATCGTCTCCACCGGCGCCAACCTCTACCACGACACCCATTTCGGCATCGGGCTGACGCTGCACCGGGGGACCCCGTTTCTTGATGACCGGGAGCTCAGGAAGGAAGAGGTCATCCGGATCTATGATGTGCTCTTTTCCTACGACGTACTCCTGAAGACGGACAGCTTTTTCCGTGAGATTCTCTCCGCTCCGGAGTTCCGGAAAGAGATGGGGACAGCCGAGCTTCATTACCGGATCGGGAAGTTCGTGGCCGAACGGGAAAAGGTGCTCGGGCTTCCGACCGTGAGCCTCCTTTCCGCGGCGTATCAGCACGGGGTCCCGGTCTATACCTCCTCTCCGGGCGACTCCTCCATCGGGATGAATATCGCAGCGCTGAACATCAAGGGGGCCGGTCCGAGGATCGATCTCTCTCTGGACGTAAACGAAACCGCCGCCATCATCTACCATGCCAAGAAGAACGGATTAAAAAGCGGCGTGGTTCTGATGGGCGGAGGCTCCCCCAAGAATTTCGTGCTCCAGACCGAGCCGCAGATCCAGGAGGTCTTCGGACTTAAGGATTCGGGACACGGCTATTTCCTTCAGGTGACCGATGCCCGGCCGGATACGGGAGGTCTTTCCGGTGCGACCCCTTCCGAGGCCGTCTCCTGGGGAAAGGTGGACCCCGAGCGCCTTCCGGATTCTGTGGTGGCCTATGTGGATACGACCATCGCCCTTCCGATTCTTACGGCCTATGTCCTGGCCAAACATCCCAAGAGGAAACACAAACGCCTCTACGACCGGAGGGACGAACTCATGGCTTTCCTGAAGAAGGACCTGCCGAAAAAATTCAAATGAGCGCTTCACTTGACCCCTGATGTTTTCACCCACTCTTTTGGAGATGATCCATCCATGAAAAAAACGGAAGAGACTAAAAGGATAAAGGGTCGCAGCAAAGGTCGGAATCGGAGCGAAGAACCAACCGGGGATAAGAAGTCTTATACTGGAGGATGGGTCACGGGCTCGGAGGCAGAGGGGACTCCTTGAGGAACTGGAGGAAGGTTTGGGCCACATGGGTGTAGAATTCCTGGTCGAGCCGGATGATCAGGAAATCCCTGGAGAGCGGCTCCTCGCACATTCTTACCGTTTTAAGCTTTCCTTTTTTCAGATGCTCCCGGACCGCCCATTTGGAGACACAGGCCGTGCCGATCCCCTGTTCCACGGCCCGGATGATGAGATCCGTGCTGGCCGAGGTCAGCACGATGTTCAATTCTGAAGGCTTGATCCCCATTTCCCCTAAACGGTTCTCCATCATGTGGCGCGTACCCGATCCTTTTTCCCTCCGGATAAAAGGCTCTTTTAGGAGTTGTTCCCTGGAGATCCTTTTGAGCCCTGCCCAGGGATGGTTCTTGTTCACGAGCAGGACCAGTTCATCCTCGCAGAGTTTTTCCGAAAGCACGCCCGGGTAATAGACCTGATCCTCCACCAATCCCACCTCGATATCCCCGGAGATCAATGCATCCAGAATTCCACGGGTATTGTTGACCAGATGGTTGACCTGGATGGCGGGATACGTCTTCTTGAATTTTAAAAGAAGATCCGGAAAGACGTACCGGGCCACAGTCGTGCTGGTGCCCACGGAAAGGAGCCCTTTGACCGAATTCGCAAGTTCATCGACTTGCTTTACGGTCGTTGCATACATCTTCAGGATCTCCCGCGCTCGTTTGTAGAATTCCTTGCCGATGGCGGTCAGTGCCAGGCTTGAGCGCTGCCGGTGGACGAGCTGTACGCCCAATTCCTCTTCCAGGTTTTTGATGATGCGGCTGACCGCGGACTGGGTGATGAAATTTTCCTCGGCCGCCCTGGAGAAGTTGAGGGTTTTGGCCACGGTGCAGAAGACTTTGAGGCGATGATCATCCATAATGAACGTATCGATACAAGAAAGGTTGATTAAAACGGATGAGGATATCCTAATGGGCGGGAATCCCAAAGTCAATCAGAAATTGATGCCGATCCGGTTTTCGAGAAGCCCCGGAGGACGGGAGCGCCGATGATGCGTTAAATGAAGTTCCGGTCATGCTTTCAAAAATGCTCTCCCACGCCTTCGGCGCCGGACCTGTCGGGCGCCGGCGCCGAGTCGTGGGTTTCTCTGCTGTTCATGAAAAGCTGCCGGAGTGCGGAACCCCTACTCATCCTTCTTCCCTTCCTCATGATCGG
>Ga0210051_1001494_pt1 | contig 23538 bp, 40 predicted proteins | sample CryGey092014_all_FD_185464 | JGI IMG/M metagenome (GOLD analysis project Ga0210051, IMG submission 185464) | Groundwater microbial communities from aquifer - Crystal Geyser CG23_combo_of_CG06-09_8/20/14_all (SPAdes) (version 2) | ecosystem: Environmental > Aquatic > Deep subsurface > Groundwater... | reverse complement strand
ATTCGAAAGATATTTAGAAGAATTTATTTTATAAAAAAATCAAAAAAGCAAGAATAGCAAGAATTAACAAACTTAATAAAATCATTAAAAATATTATCCATTTCTTTTCTCTGTTTTCAAGATTTTCCCATTTTCTTTTATTTCTTTCCCATTTGTTTCTGTGTCTTAATCCAATTATTAATAATATAACTCCTATTGAAGAAAGAAAATAATTTTTAAGAGGAATTCCCATTACGACCCAAATTATCCCCACTAAAAAAATTGAATAATAATCAACTTTTCGTTTTTCTTTCTTTTTTAAAAAAAGAAAAATACCCCCAAACAGAATTAATAAAACTGCAATTGCGATTAACATCCAAAGAGTCGAATTCATATCTAAAAAAGGATAAGCAAATTATAAATCTTTTCTTAAAAGTGCAAATCTGCTGAGAAATCCTTTTGGTCTTTTAATAATCTTGAACCCTATTTCTTCTGCTTTTTCAAGTATTTCCTCAAAATCATTTTTTGATACATGAAAAACAGGTTCTGCGATTAAAAGGTTTTTTCCGGGTTTGATTAAACGAAAAAGATTTTTAAAAAAACCATTAATATTTTCAACTTCATGTGCAACATAAAATGCCAGAACAAAATCAAACTTTTCATTTAAATCAATATTATTTTTTTTGCATTTATGGATTTTAATTCTTTTCTCAAATTCCAAGCCGCTTATTTTATCTTTTAATTTGTCAAGCATTTCCTGCTGAATATCTGCTGCAACAACTTTTCCATCTGGGCCAACCATCTTCGCCATTTCAAATGAGAAAAACCCAGGACCACAACCAATATCTAAAACTTTCATTCCCTCTTTCACATATTGTTTAACAATTCTCTTCGGGTCCTGAATTATTTTACGAACCCTGCCATCCAGATAAATTGAATCAGAACTTAGATGTCTTTTTTTATTCTCTTCCATAATTACGAAGAAATAATTGGTTTAAAAAACTGCTGGAAAGCGATCATATAATTTAATATCCCTGCAAATGCAACCCACAAAGCATAAGGGAAAAGAAGATAACCTGATTTTTTATTTATTCTATAAGTTTTTTTTATAATGAAAATTATTGAAATTTCTAGGAGAATTAATTCAAAAAAAGCAATTTTTGGCTTTTGCATTGCAAAAAAAGTATACTCCATAAAAGATTAAAAAATAAATTTATTGCAAAAACCACAGTTACAATCTGTTTTTGTTTTTTATTTGAACTTGTCCATGCAAAATAAAATGAGAGTGCAATCATAAAGAACAGAATATTCCAGACAATTGGAAAAATATAATTCGGAGGAGTGATTGCTGGTTTAACAGATTCATACTACGAAGAATCAGCGTCGGTAAATAAACTTCCTGCAAACGCGACAGCATAAACAATTGCAAGACAGGTTATAAGAATTTTCCAATTTATTTTTCATCTTTTCATAAATAGAATAAAGAACAAAGGTTTTAAAAAGTGTCACAAAGATATATTTTTGTAAGTCAGGCAGTTGACTTCGGGAATCAGTTATTAAATTAACAAATTTTGAAATAACAAAATTGATTTCTGAGGAAGGTCCGGACACCAACGCAGAAATGCTGAAAGCGTTACCTTGTGAAAACTTGGATGTCGTGAGGCATGGCTCTGGAACAGAAACGACACAGCCAACTTTGAGTAATGAAACTTGTGTGGAACGACGATAAGTTGGATTTGATGAAACGGCTAACCTAACTGGTGCAAGCTCTTGAAGTGCTTAGTGAAATGCCAACACATTCTGTCCGCATCGACGGAGAATGACAGAATCTGGCCTATGCCTGACTTATGGGGCGAAAGCCCCTTTTTAATTTCTTGTTGCCAGATTCTTACAGAATCTTACTCCCGACCTCGCACGAAAGTGGGTTTCTTTTTTAGAAAAAAAGAAACTACAATGGTAGAAAAAACTACAATAGTTTCTACCACGAAGTCGCTCGTCGTGGGTCGCTTTGCTCTCCGTTGTCCGAAATTCCAGTTTCGAACAAAACCCATCGGGTTCTCATCCCGAATTTTTTTAGAAAGTTCGCTTCGCTCTCGACTTCGTCGAATACAAAACTTACCTGAAATTGTTTTTGCATAATGGGAACGCCGGGATTCGAACCCGGGACACCATGATCTTCAGTTTCACATTGGCAAAATCCGAGGACTCGACCAAACATGTGCTCTCCCACTGAGCTACGTTCCCCTAAGGACATTGCTCTGCATTTATGCTATGAGCTACGTTCCCAAAGCAGTGGGAATTCAATCATGTGCTTCCAAAAAATATAATTCTACTTATTTTTTAAAACTATTGAATGTAACTTTTTGCTCTTTCTAACTTATATTTATTAGAAAAACCAATTTCATTAACCCATTTTTTGACATTTTCTCTTCCATATAATGCAATACGATAAGCAACTCTTTTACTTGTTTTAGATTTGGACTTATGAATATTCGCAACATGAAAACTTTTTTCTGATAAAATTTCTTTCAATTGTTCTGCAAGAATCTTGCTTGTAGTAGTTATCTCAATTGCAGGATAATTTTCAACACCTTTCTTTTTAGAAACAAAAATAGTTCCGTCGGTGTCTGCTAATCCACGAATAACATATTTCACTAAATCCCAATTCCCAATAATCTGATTTGGAATAAATATTTTTTCACATTTACCCTCTCCAAAAGGCAGTTTAAGATAATCAATTAAAAATTCTTTAATTTCTTTTGATCTAAAAACCATTCTCAATCCTTTTGCTCTAATTTTAAAATTAACTTCTTTATTCCATTCATCCTTGATTATCTTTTTCAAATTTTCAAAAAGAGTTAAATCTGTTTTAGGATTTCCAACAAAACCAATCTGCCATTTATTATCTTTAGTATAGATATATCCGTCGCTGAGATAAATTCCAACCACTTCTGCCCTCTTTTCTGTTATCTTCATAAAATTAAAAGAAATCTATGCTGATAAATTTTTCTGCAAAACATTTATAAAAACAATTTAATTAATTCAAATATGGCTGAAAAAAAGAGTGTGAAAAAAATTGCCGAAAAAGAAGATTCAAAGAATTTAGGAATTTCTGGTTTTACTCTTAGTATTTTAAGTATTATCTTGATTGGATGGTATGGATTAATTATCTCTATAATTAGTTTCACATTTTGTTATATTCAACAAAAGAAAAATCCTATTAAGATGGGGAAAATCGGAATTATCCTAAGTATAATTGGTTTTGTTCTTAGTTTAATATTTATAATTGTATATGCAATTTATTTATACCCTTTAATCCAACAACAAATAATGAGTGCCCAATAAAATGATTCAACAAAAAAAAGGTGAAATGGAAATGACAATGGGAACAATGGTGACTATTGTCCTTTTAACAATTGTACTAATTCTTGGAGGTTATTTTGTAAGCAAGATTTTTACAAGTGCAACAGAAAATATTGATAGTATTGACACTGCTGTTAAAAATGAAATTAATAAATTATTCACAGAGGACAGTTCTAAAAAAATTGTTGTCTATCCTCCGACGAGAAAAATAAAAATTCAAAAAGGAAAAGATAATTTAGGATTTGGTTTTTCAATCAGAAATGTTAAAGAAGAAGAGGCAAAGTTTTCTTATGAGATTAATGCTGTTGAAGCAAGTTGTAATATGAGATTATCTGATGCAGAAGATATGATTGCTCTTGGACGTGAGAGAACAGGAATTCAACTTGCAGCAGGAAGCATGATGTCTGAACCGATTTTTGTAAGGTTTAAAATCCCTGAAACAGTACCTCCTTGCCAGATAAGATATGAAATAAAAATATATGAAGGAAGCAAGAGTGGACCAATTTACGGGACGCCTGTTGATATTGACCTAGAAATTTTGTCTGAATAATTTTTTAAACTTCTTTTTCTTAAGTTGCTTATGCCATTAAAACTCTATAATACTTTAACAAGAAAAAAAGATTTATTTAAACCAATTGGAAAGATTGTCGGTATTTACGGATGCGGACCCACAGTTTATTGGTATCAGCATATTGGGAATTTAAGGCGTTATATTTTTGAAGATATTTTATTGCGAACTCTTTTGTTTAACAAATACAATGTCAAACATATAATTAATGTTACTGACGTCGGGCATTTGACTTCTGATGCTGATGAAGGCGAGGACAAAATTGAAAAAACAGCAAAAAAGGAGGGAAAAACTGCAAAAGAAATTTCAGAATATTACTTTAATATTTTTCACGATGATTTAAAAAAATTAAATTTTACAGAACCAGATGTCTGGCCAAAGGCGACTGAACATATTAAAGAACAAATTGATTTGATTAAAAAATTAGAAGAAAAAGGACTTACTTACAGGACTTCTGATGGGATTTATTTTGACACTTCTAAATTTGGGGGTTATGAAAAATTTGCACGCCTGAATGTTGAAGGATTACAAGCAGGAAAAAGAATTGACGTAGGGGAAAAGAAAAACAAAACAGATTTTGCACTTTGGAAATTTTCAGAGAAAGAAGGTGTGCGACAGCAAGAGTGGGATTCACCGTGGGGGATTGGTTTTCCTGGATGGCATATTGAATGCTCTGCAATGTCGTCAAAATATTTAGGAGAAAAATTTGATATTCATACCGGGGGAATTGACCATATTAATGTTCATCATACAAATGAAATTGCACAATCAGAATCAGCGTCGGGAAAATCTCCGTGGGTAAAGTATTGGATTCATTGCAATCATCTTATTTTGAAAAAAGGAAAAATGTCAAAAAGTTCTGGGGATATTATTCGTTTGAAAACTCTTGAAGAAAATGGTTATTCTGCAATGCAATACAAATATTTGTGCTTGCTAACGCATTATCGGAAAAGAATTGATTTTGATTTTAAAATGATGAAATCTGCTCAGACAGCGTATAAAAAATTAAAGAAAAAAATTTCTGAATTTGAAGACGACAAAAAAGAAAATAAAAAATATTTGAAAGATTTTACAGACGCAATTAATGATGATTTGAACACCCCGCGCGCATTGCAGGTTTTGTGGAAATTAGTTAGAGATAAAAAAGCCAAGGGAAAAATCAAGACGATTAAAAAAATAGATGAACTTTTGAGTTTGAATTTATTAAAAAAAGAAGAAATTAAAATTCCTGCGGATGTGAAAAAATTAGTTGAGGAAAGGGAAAATTTGCGACGGAAAAAAGAGTGGGCACAGGCAGATAATTTAAGGAAAAAAATTAAAGAAAAAGGTTTTGTTGTGGAGGATGTTGGAGAAGGAAGTGAGGTTCGGAGGGCGTGATATGTGGAAAATTTTTAGAGATGAAAATTTTCAGAACAATTTACTAGCAGGAGTTTTAGGAGGATTTATCTCTGGAATGTTTTTGCTATTAGGAATTTTTATTACAGATATTATGAATCAAAAACAAAATATATTAATAATTGGGAGTATCGGATTTTTTGCCGTTTTATTTACTATTTTATTATTAGCAATGATTAATTCAAAAAATAAAAATTTATAACTCCTAAATTATTTGTTTAATTATAAAAGAGGAAAATGACATTCATAAATTTAAAAGCAATCCCAAAAAAAACAGACGTTATTTGTCAGTATAAAATAACTCCTGCACGAAAAAAGAATTTTCGTGAAGTTGTCGACGCTGTTGCTGGAGAGAGTTCAATCGGAACATGGACTGAAATTTCTACAATGAAAAAGAGAATTCTCAAACTTGCTCCAAAAGTTTACTATATTGACAGAAAAAATAATCGCGTGCGAATTGCTTATCCTGCTGAACTTTTTGAAATGGGAAATCTTCCTGAAATTTTATCCTCTATTGGCGGGAATATCTATGGAATGAAATCTGTGAACGGGTTGTTGTGGGAGGATATTAATATTCCAAAAAAAATGTTGAAAAGTTTCAAGGGCCCTCGTTATGGAATTGAAGGTTTGAGAAGAAAATTCAAGGTTAAGGGTCGTCCGTTTGTTGGAACAATTGTAAAACCAAAAGTCGGATTAAATTCACGAGAGCATGCGCAAGTTGCTTATGATGCATGGAAAGGAGGATGTGATATCGTCAAAGACGACGAGAATCTAACAAGCCAAAATTTTAACAAGTTCAAAAAAAGATTTTTGCTGACAAATAAGTTAAGAGAAAAAGCAGAAAAAGAAACAGGTGAAAAAAAAGCGTATTTGATTAATTGTACTGCAGAGACAAAAATGATGCAAAAACGGATTAAATTTGTCGAGGAGAATGGAGGGAATTATATCATGTTAGATATTTTAACTTTGGGATGGAGTGCATTACAGACAGCAAGGGATTTCACAAAACTCCCGATTCATGCGCATCGTGCAGGACATGCAATGTTTGATAGAAATGCAAATCACGGAATGAGCATGGAAATTATTGCACAATTAGCGAGAATGATTGGAGTTGATACATTGCATATTGGAGCAGTTGTGGGAAAAATGGTTGGTCCAAAAGAAGAAGTCTTGCATATTGAAGAAGAGATTGAATCACAATATACAAAAAAGACAAAAAAAAATTTAGAACAAAAATGGTATGGGGTTAAACCAGTATTGAGCGTTGCATCCGGGGGGGTTTATCCTGAAATTGTTCCAGATATTATGAAGAACATGGGGGATGATGTAGTAATCCAGGCCGGTGGTGGAATTCACGGACATCCGTTTGGAACACAAGCAGGTGCAACTGCAATGCGTCAGGCAGTTGATTCTGTTTTAAAAAAAATTCCAATATATAAATATGCAAAAGAGCATGTTGAATTGGAAGAGGCGTTGAGGAAATGGTAGAAATTAAAAAATCTCATCGAGAAAAAATCAGGGAAAAAATTTTATACACTCGTGAAAAGACAAAAAAATTTAATCTTGAAATAAAAAAATCTATGAACACTGCGATTGTTGCGGCGTTTGGTTTTTTAATGGCATTGGCCTGGAGAGATGTTATTACAGAATATATTAATGAAATAACTTCCATAAGTCCTGTGCAAGGAAAATTAATCAGTGCTATTATTATAACTTTAATTGGGGTTATTGGGTAAAAATTGAGGAATAAATTTTTAAATGAATTAAAACTAATGAGTATTAAATGGAACCAAAAAAAATAAATTTTTTAGAATTAAGACGTTTGTTTAAAAAATTGAGAAAAAATTATGAAGAAGCAATTGGAAATTTTTTGTATAAAGATTTTAGAATTCAAATCAGCAGATATAATCTTTCTGGAGGTCAAAGAGTTATGCAACTATATAAAAGAAGAAGAAAAGAGGGAAAGTGTATTCAATGTGGAGCCAAAGTAGGAAATAAAAATCCAGGAACAGGAAAACTTTATAGATTGTGTGATTACCATAGAAATAAAGTTGATAAAAAATGAAAAAATACCGACGAGGAATTTTTATTGTAGTTTATTCAATTATTAAAAATAAATTGAAATATTTAATTCTTAAAAGAAAACTTCACTGGAATGGATGGGAATTTCCTAAAGGCGGAAGAAAATTTTATGAAACAAAAAGCATGACTGCAAAAAGAGAGTTGAAGGAAGAAACCGGACTTAAAATTTTAGAAATGAAAGGATTCAGAATATCAGGGAGATATAAATATGATAAAAATTATTCTGACAGAAAAAATTTGACTGGACAAACATATGATATGCTTTACGCGGTTAAAGTAAAAAAAGAAAAAGTTATATTGGATAACTTAGAACATTCGGATTACAAATGGGTAAATTTTAATGAAGCAATGAAAAAATTAAAATGGAAAAATCAAAAAGAATGTTTAAGAATTGTTAATGAAGAATTAAAGGGTTAGTTTACTGGAATTTTGTTCTTTTTGTAAAAAAGAATTTCTTTTGGTTTTAATTCTTTTTTTATCAAATTAAAAATAGGTTCTGCATCATTTTTCCCTCGGCAACTGTACATATTAAAGGATATAGAATTATATTCTGGGTATGTATGTACAGCGAGGTGGGACTCTGATAAGAGGATTAAGGCTGTAAACCCCTACGGAGAAAAATTATGATAAATTGATTTTAATATTGTGAAGTTATTTTTTTTCAGAGAATTTTCTATTAAAGATTTTAATTTCTTGTTTTTGAATAAATAATTTTTTGGAATTTCTTTCATCACACAGGAAATTTCCTGCCCTAATGGGGGAGAATTGTAACTCATCTTTATTCATTAATATCACTTCCGTATAATATAATTTAATTTATAATCCTCAGCCCCGAAAAATTTTTTTGCGAACTCTGCTGCTTCAAGAGGGTTGTAAAATTTGCAGGAGAAGATATCAAGAAAAATGTTGTTAGTCTGGTTGACAAAATGAGCAGAAATAAGTGAAGTCTCAATAAGTTGAGTCATTGAAAATCCTGAGACTCGCGGGTCTTCGCCGAAATCCACGACGATAGTTTTGCCAAATCTTTTCATATCGATTTTTTCACATAGTTTCTTCACAAAATCTTTTATAGCATTTTCATCTTTTACTAAATTAGCGTCACAAGAGTGTAAATCAATCCCAGCCCAAAACCCCCAATAATTCCCAGAGTTAAACTCCTCTTTTAATTTTTTTGAATTTATCATCGGACTTAAGAAACATTCAGTTTAAAAATTTTTTCAATAACTTTAAAATAGGTATATTCTTAAAATTAATATGAAGTTCAGAGAAATAATTACTAACAGAGGAACAATTATTTTTGGTGGTAAAAATGCTACAAATAATGAAGAATTAGTTAAACAGATTCGAAAAGAAGAAGATGCATTTCATACTGCAGAACCTGGGAGCCCTTTTGTGAATATCAAGGGGAAGGCAAAAAAAGGAGATATAAAAGACGCCGCTGTTTTTTGTGCTGCATATAGTAAGGATTGGAAAAAAAATAAATCCAGCGTTGCTGTTCATAGATTCAAAGGAAAAGATATTTACAAAACAAGCGATATGAAAACGGGCACATTTGGTGTTAAGAAAATAAAGAAAATAAAAGTTAAAAAAGAAGGTATTGAAAGATTTTTGAAATTATGGGAAAAATAATAATTACTCAGATAGGAAAAAAAGGAATAACAGAAAATTTTATTGAAACATTAAAAAATTCTTTTAAAAAAAATAGAATAATCAGAATTTCGGTTTTGAAATCAGCGAGGGAAAATGGAAAAAAAGATGTTAAAAAATATGCAGAGGAAATTGAGAAAAAATTAGGAATAAATTATAAAACAAGAATGATTGGTTATGTAATTATTGTGAAGAAATTTAGAAAGAACATTCGATAGTTTTATAAACAAAAACAATTCCTTATTTTTAGTTAATCGCTATGCGATTCTATTGCCGAGAGGTAAGCTATGACAAATAAAATATATGAATACCGTGCTCAGGAATATAATTTAAAATTATCAGAAGCACTGAAAAAAATTCCTGAATTTCAAAAACCAGAATGGATTGAATTTGTTAAGTCGGGTTCTGCAAAAGAGCGTCCTATTGACGACGACGATTTTTGGTTTAAGCGTGCGGCGAGTATTCTAAAACAAATTTATCAAAAAGGAACTATTGGAACAAATCGTTTGAGAACAAAATATGGTAGCAAGAAAAATCGTGGAATGGCCCCTGAAAAATTCAGGCGTGCTGGCGGAAAAATAATCAGAACAATCTTACAACAAAGTGATGCTGCAGGTTTTACTGAAATTCAAAAACCAGTTCGGGGGGTTAAAAGCAAAAAACCAGGAAGAATACTTACAGAAAAAGGAAAGAAATTTTTGGAGGAATTGGAATAATGCCAATAAAAAATCAAGCTAAAAAAACAAAACTCGCTGTTAAAGCGCGACAGACAAAATGGGCGCCAATTTGGGCTGTGTTGAAAAAATTCGGAACAGGAAAACGAGTGCATCCGTCGCAGATGACAAGATACAGGAGAAGTTGGAGAAGAACAAAATTACACATTAAACCCCGACGACAAAAAAAGTCGCACTTTGGATAAATGGCTAAAAAACAAGAAATAAAAACAGAAATTAAAGAAAGAGAATATGTTATCCCACTTAGAGTTGAATGGAGAAAAGTCCCAAAATATCAAAGAGCTGCAAAAGCAATTAAAGCAATTAAAGAATTTTTAGTTAGACATATGAAAATTTATGACAGGGATTTAAAGAAAATTAAAATTGATAAATATCTTAATGAACAAATATGGATTCGTGGAATTAAAATGCCCCCGCATAAAATAAAAGTCAAGGCAATTAAAAATGGAGAAAATGTTCAGGTGGAATTAATTAATTTCCCAGATAAATTAAAATACAAAAAATTACGTGAGGAAAAATTGGAAACAAAGGCAAAGGAATCTAAAGAAAAGAAAAAAACATTGATGCAAAAAATGAAAGAGGGGGCACCTAAAAAATCAGAAGAGAAAAAAGAAGACAGCGCCGAGAAAAAAGTAGAAGAAAAAGAAAAGGCTAAAGCAGGAGAAGAGGCAATCAAAAAATTAGAAAAAACAAAATCAAAAGAGATGAAACATTCTGCAAAAGGAAAGATAAATAAAAAAACACAGCCTGTTAGAAAAGCGTTGGCGAAATAATGAAATTAATAAAACTTTCTCATGAACTTTTAAAAGTAGGAGAATTCTTAGATGAAAAATTCAATCATGAATCAGAAAAATTTTATGAGATGAACGGAATAACTTATCAGGGAATTAGGGGATTAGTTAAAAAAATTGGTGGAGAATGGAGTTGTGAGTTTGGAAAAAGGGAATATGATACTCTAAGAATCCCTTATAATCAGGAGAAGAGAAGAGGAAGCATTATTATAAAAAGACCCAGAAGAGATTTGCAAGGTTTTCTCGTCGAAAAACACCGGGTTCTTTATCTCGGAATTCTTAAACCAAATATGGAGAAATCTGTTATTGAATATTTAGATGAAATTTTGAGAAGATAGATTTTTAACATCACTCTCTCTTTTAGTTTATGGTTTTAGAAAATCTAAAAAAAGAACTTGAAAAAAATGCCGACGAAGTAGCAAAAGCAAAATCTGGGAAAAATGTTTCACAAAAAATTGAAAAAGCCGCTGCAAAAAAATCAAAACATCAAGTTGGTGGAAAAACAAAAGAACCAAAAAGGCAAAAACGAATGGCCTTAGCCAAATAGTCTTTTATATTCAATATGAAAAATAATGAGCCATTAAGTAGTTTAACACACTTCCTGGGATTTTTACTTTCTATTACAGGACTTGTTTTATTGATTGTTTTTGCATCTTTGCACAAAACAATTTGGCATGTAATTGGATTTTCAATCTTTGGAGCAAGTTTAATTTTGCTTTATCTTGCAAGTACATTATACCATTTTTTTTCTTTAGGAAACAAGGCAAAGAAAATTTTTAAAAAATAGACCATTCTTTTATCTATATTCTTATTGCAGGAACATATACTCCGATATGCCTCACAGTTATTAGAGGGGGTTGGGATGGAGTATTTTTGGAATTATCTGGGGCTAGCAATCTTTGGCGTTGTATTAAAATCAAGCAATATTAAGATTAATGGAAAACTCTCAATAATTAGTTATCTTTTAATGGGATGGATTATTTTAATTGCACTTCCTCCCTTATTAAACTCAGTAACTTATGAAGGATTTTTAATCTTGCTCGCTGGAGGAATGGCTTACACATTTGGTGCTATATTTTTTGTATTGGATAAATTCGTTTCAAAAACAAGATTGTTTGGAATGCATGAGATTTTTCATATTTTTGTTTTAATCGGAAGTTTTTTGCATTTTTGGTTCATGCTCAAATATTTAATTTAGGAAAACCATTTAAACAAACTCATTAATAATTTAAACACTAAATGATTTACTATAAAATGCTAATTCAATTAATTAAAGAATTTCAAAACTTAGAAAATCCTGAGCAGGCGAAAATCTGTCAGAAATTTTTCAAGACAGGCAAAGGAGAGTATGGTGAGGGTGATGTTTTTTTTGGGTTGACTTCTCAGCAGGTCAGAGATGTTGCGAAAAAATTTTCCAATCTTAGTCTGCCAAAAATCAGAGAGTTGCTGAAAAGCAAAGTCCACGAAGAAAGAATGTGCGCGTTGAGAATTCTCGACGGAAAATACAAAAAAGCCAGCGACAAGGAGAAGGAAAATATTTTTAATTTTTATCTGCAAAATATCAAAGGCATTAATAACTGGGATTTGGTGGATTTGAGTGCGCCGAATATTGTCGGAGATTTTTTGTTCAAACGAGACAAGAATATTCTGTATAAGATGGCGCGTTCAGAAAATTTATGGGAGCGACGTATTGCGATTGTTTCGACTTATAATTTTATTCGGCGAGGTGAATTTGGAAATGCGCTCGCGATTTCAGAACTTTTGCTCGACGACAAGCACGATTTAATTCACAAGGCAGTTGGCTGGATGCTTCGTGAAGTTGGAAAACGCGACGAACTTAAATTAGAATATTTTCTCAGAAGTTGTTATAAAAAAATTCCACGAACAACTCTTCGTTATGCGATTGAAAGATTTGACGAAGAGAAAAGAAAGAAATGGTTAAGAAAAGAAATGTAAATCACTTAACAGTAACTGATTTTGCCAGAGAGCGAGGATAATCTACATCATATCCATTTAAAATTCCCAGATAATATGCAAGCAATTGAACAGGGATTAAATTCACAATTGAAGAGATTACGCCTGGAACATCGGGTGTTTTAATCCAGTAATCAAATACCTCATTATTTTTTGGTGAAATTCCAATTATTTTTGCCCCTCTTGATTTTACCTCAATTGCATTACTAATAATTTCCTGTTTTGAAGAATCATTAGCAACAAGAACTATTACTGGAGTTCCTTCTTCAATTAAAGCTATTGGTCCGTGTTTTAATTCTCCTCCTGCAAATCCCTGAGCATGAATATAACTTATCTCCATTATTTTTATTGCAGATTCAAGAGATATGGGGTAATTCACCCCTCTGCCAATAATAAAAATATTATTTTCTTTGAATAATTGTTCTGCAATATATTTAATGTGTTTGCTATATCTTGGATTAAGCATATCATTAACTTTTGCTGCAAGGTCTATGAGTAATCTGTCACCTTGTTTTAAAATTCCTGCACAAGCATAAGCTAATAAGATAACAACTGCTAACTGAGAGGTTGTTGCTTTTGTAGATGCAACTGCTTTTTCAGGACCTGCATTTATCTGAAAAACATAATCTGAAATTTTTGTAATTGAAGATTCGGAAACATTTACAATAGAAATTATCTTTGATTTTTGTTTTTTTGCTATATTTAATGCTTCCAAAACATCTGCTGTTTCTCCGCTTTGAGAGACTGCGATAATCAATGTTTCAGGAAGTAAAAAATGCTTATAGTTTTCAAATTCAGAAGCAGGAATAAAATTTATATGTTTATTTGCAATTTCTGAAAAAATATATTCTGCAGTATGACAAACCCTTGCTGCTGTTCCACATCCAATAAAAAAAACCCCTTTTGCATTATTAATTTCTTTTGCAACATGCATTAAATCGTGATCATCCTGATTAATTGCTTTTAAAATTGTTTGTTTTTGCTCCATAATTTCTTTTAACATAAAATGAGAATAATCACCTTTTTCAGATTCAGAAGAATCAATATCTATTTTAATTAATCTTTTTTCTATTTTTTCTCCATTTAGAGCATCAAAAAATTCTGGATTATTATTAATTTTAACTAATTGATTATCATCAAGATATATTACATTTTTTGTCTTATGCAAAAATGCTTGTATATCTGATGCGAGAAATATTTCAGAAAAATTCTGATTTTTATTAATTCCAAGTATTAAAGGTGAACCATTTCTGTATGCAATCATCTCTCTTGTTTTAGAATAAAGAACAACAAAAGAATTTCTGCCTTTGATTATTTTTCCAACAGAAATTACTGCCTCTCTTAAAGATTTGCTTTTTGCAATTTCCTGTTCAATTAAATGAGGAATTATTTCAGTATCAGTCTCACTTAAAAATTCATGGCCTTTTGAAATTAACTGATTTTTTATTTCCTGATAATTTTCAATTATTCCATTATGAACTACTGCTATCTTTTCTGTACAATCTAAATGTGGATGAGTATTCCTCTCTGTAACTTTTCCGTGCGTTGCCCATCTTGTATGACCTATTCCAATTTTTCCACTAAAGTTGCCACATTTTGCAGAACTCACTTTTCCAACTTGTTTTTCAATTTTTAATTCTCCTTTTTCAGATAAAATAGAAATCCCAAAACTATCATAACCTCTGTATTCTAATCTTTTAAGAGAATCTAATATAACTGGCTGAGCTTTATTTTCAGAATTCCAGTAACCAATAATCCCGCACATAGAAAATTCAGAAATTTAAAATTTATAAAGATTTATGAACAAAGTAAATCAATGAAACCAAATCTTGAAAAGATAAAATCGCAAAAAACAATTTCTGAACTTCTGGAATTCGGGATTCTGAATATTGACAAACCCAGTGGACCGACGAGTTTTAATGTTTCTGATTTTGTGAGGAAAAAATTAGGGCTGAGAAAAACATCGCATTTTGGAACACTAGACCCAAAAGTTACTGGTGTTCTTCCAATTGCTTTGAATCGTGCTTGCAAACTTACTGGTTATTTTATTGGGCATGATAAGAAATATGTAGGGATAATGAGATTGCATGAAAATATTGAAATGGAAAAAATTCAAGAAGTTATTAATAAAAAATTTCTTGGGAAGATAAAACAAACTCCTCCTGTGAAATCGCGTGTTGCTCGTCGAGAAAGAGAAAGAGAAATTAAAAGTTTTGAATTGCTGGAACGGGATAAAAAAGACATTTTGTTTAGAGTTGGGTGTGAAGGAGGTACATACATACGAAAATTATGTTTGCATCCAAATACAGAGATTTTATCCAAAGAGGGGTTGATCAAGATAAATCAAATTGATAAAAAAAATAATGTGTGCACATTAAATGAAAAAAATATAAATTACAAAAATCCATCTGCTTTTCAAAAAATAATCTCTCCAAATAAATTAATTAAGATAAAAACTTCTTCTGGAATAGAGTTTATTGTTACCCCTGACCACCAAATGTTAGTCTCCACGGAAGAGGGTTATAAAATGAAAGAATGCACACAATTGAATACAGAAGATTATTTGGTAAAGAATAAAAATTTTACATTAAATGAAAAAGAATATACTATCTCTGATATGTTAGATGACGATTATTTAATTGAACAACCCGAAATCAAGGAAATTTGCAAACAGGCTATGATTAAAAAATATGGGAGTATAAGAGCAATGAATCGAAAAATTAAATTAGATAGAAAGGCATTTTTAAATAATTCAAGTTATGCAATATCTATAAAACATCTAAAATTATCTGGTGTTTATGAAGATGTCAAAAGTAAATTAAAGATATTCAAAACTCCAAAAGGAAAAATAATAAAGATTAAAAGATTAACAGAAAATCATTTTTATCTTATGGGTTTAATAGCTTCTGATGGCAATAATACTAAAGAAAAAGGAACCAAGAGATATACCAGAATTAAATTTCATAATAAAGAAAAAAAATTAATTGACAAATTTATAGAGATTTACACAGAATTATTTCCAACAATAAAAATTTCAAAAAAAAAGGTGAGAGAAAATCTTTTTGAGTTAGATAGTTCAAATAGTCTCTTTGCATCTATTTTAAAATATTTTGGCATAGTAAGTCCAGAAAGAGATTCCGAATTATTGCCTATTTTATATTGCAAAAAAGAATATGTTAAATCATTTCTTAAGGGATATTTTGATGGTGATGGCAATGCTTTCTTCTCAGAAAAGAAAAAGAAAAATGGACATTATTCAAATATAAGAATTTATTGTGTTCACTATCCCATCTTAAAGAGAATTCATCAAATGCTTTTAAAAATTGGAATTTGGAATAAGATAATTGAAACAAAAACAAATTTTTCTGAAATGTTTTGTATAGAATTAATGGATTTGGAATCTAAAAGAAAATTTGCTAAGGAAATTAGTTCATACCATCCCTTAAAAAAAAAGTATTTGGATAAAATATTAAATCACAAAAATACTAATTACGAAGGGGATTCTAGATATATTGGATTTCACTATAAAAAATTCCTTGAAGAACACAAGACAAAACTAAATTCCTTGGGAGGGAACTTACATAGGCTGATAAAATCATCATCACCTCTAACAATTAGAACATACAAAAAAGCGAAGAAAATTCTTCTTTTACCTGAATTAGATGATTTAATTATAGAAAAAATAAAAGAAATAAAAATTCTCAAAGGAGAGGATTATGTTTATGACATGACAATCCCAAAAACACATAATTTTTTAATTGAGACCGGTTATATCTCATCAAATTGTCATGATTTGGGAAAAGAGATTGGAATTGGGGCACACATGCTCGAACTCCGACGGACGGACGCAGGAATTTTTTCAGAAGAAAATTCTGTGAATCTTTATGATTTTGAAAAAGCAGTTGAGGAATATAAAAATGGAAAATGGGATTTATTAAAAAAAATTATAATTCCTGCAGAAGAAGCAATTAAAAAGGTTTATCCGGTAGTTGAAATAAAGAGAGATAATTTAAAACAGATTTTTACAGGCAAGCCCATTTATAAAAATGATTTAGTTAAGAATGAAAAATTTGAAAAAGGGAAAATTGTTTGTTGTTTTTGTGGAAAGAGATTTATAGGTATGTATAAAATCAGCGACGATAAAAATATTTTTGCAAGAGGAGAGTTTGTGGTGCAGGAAATAAAATGAGACACTTCATATATTTTTCAGCAAAAGCATCGACGAGTGGAAAGGCACTTTCTGGAAATTTAATGCATGCAGGGAGAATGGACATTGCAATTCATAGTTTTATTCAGGGAGTTTTTTTGTCGCATGATTTTCGCAAAGATGTTGTTTTTCATTTTGTCTTTTATGGAATGCCAAACCCACCAAAACATATTGAAATTCAAGTTAAAGAAGACACGCCAATCAGTAAAAAAGATGTTGCAAAAATTATTCAAAGATTGTTGTATAAATACCATGAAGGAAAGAAAAAAGAAGTTCTGCCAGGTTGTTTTATTGAGAAAAAAAGTTTTTTGAAAGTTATTGAAGAATTGGAAAATTCAGGAAGTGAGATTTTTATTCTGGATAAAAAAGGAGGAGATATTAGAAAAATTAAAATTTCAGAAAATTGTGCTTTTGTTATTGGCGACCAAGATGGACTTCCTAAAAAAGAATTGAAAAGATTAAAACAAATTGCGACGCGTGTTTCTGTTGGAAATAAAATATATTTTGCTTCGCAGGTTGTAGCAGTTGTGAATAATGAGTTAGATTACCGAGGAATATAAAATTTAATAAACTCCTGTACATTATTCTAATTATGAAAAAATCAGTTCGACTTTATATTACAGGAAGTGTGCAGGGGGTTTTTTTCAGGTTGTTTGTGAAGCAGAATGCAGAGAAAATAGGGGTGAATGGTTTTGTACGAAATCTTGAGGATGGACGGGTTGAAATTTTTCTCGAAGGAGATTCTGATAAAGTTAATTCAATGACTGAAATTTGCAAAAAAGGACCGCGTCATTCGCAGATACGAAATGTTGAAATTAAGCCAGAGATATTTCAGGGCTTTAGAAATTTTAAGGTGTTGCATATCTAACCCCAAAGTGATAAGAATTTTATTTAAAGATTGGTTTTTATTCTTTATATAAGTATAGCATATTTAGATGGAAAAAAATTTCATAATAATAAGAGGACCTGCAGGAGGTGGAAAAACAACTATTGGTGTTGGGTTGGCAAAGGAACTTAAAGGAAAATTTATTTGTTTTGATAAAATTCTAAAAGAAAATAATTTGGGTTATCTCTCTGGAGAGAAATGGGTCCTAGAAAAAAAATGCCTAAAAGGTAATAAGATTGTGCTTAAAAAGATATTGGGAAAATTTAAGAATAAAAATGTTGTTATAGAAGGAAACTTTTATCATAAAAAACAAATAGAAGATTTAGAAAAAAATCTTCCAAAAACGCCTAAAATATTTACGCTTAAGGCGAATGTTCCAACCTGCCTTGAAAGAGATAAAACGAGAAAACCTCTTGGTGAAAAGGGAATAAAAGATGTCCATAAATTAGTTTCAAAATTTGATTATGGGAAAATAATTGAAACAGAAAAGAAAACAATGCGAGAAGTAATTAAAGAAATTATTTCATTTTTATAAAATGATATTCACAAATTCTGACGGAGGATGCCGCGGAAATCCAGGACCTGGTGCAATTGGTGTTATTGTGCGAACAAACAAAACAATCCTCACAAAATACAGTGCGTTTATAGGAAGACAAGTTACAAACAATATTGCTGAGTATGAAGCATTGATTAAAGCACTTGAATTAGCATCTCAATTTGGAAAAGAATTAACTTGTTATCTTGACTCTGAACTTTTGGTTAATCAGCTTCTTGGAAGATATAAAGTCAGAAATCATCGGCTTTTGCCGTTATTTTTGAAAGTCCAGAAACTTCAGGAAAATTTTGATTTGATAAAATACAAATATGTTCCTCGATGGAATTATTATCAAAAAATTGCAGATGAAATTTTAAACAAAGAGTTAAGCAAGAGGGGGTTTTGGAAAAAGGTTTGGCGAAAGAAATAAATCATTAGATATAAAAACTATTTTTCTTTTCATTAAATATGGGGCGTGAACAACAGATAATTGATGAGAGGCTGAGAAAAATAAAAGAGATGAGAAAAAATAAAATTAATCCTTATGCTTACAGATTTGATAAAAAACAAAATTGTGCAGAATGTTTGAGTTTGAAAATTGGCTCGAAAATTAAAACTGCGGGAAGGTTGATGACGACGAGGAATTTGGGAAAAATTGCTTTTGCGAATTTGCAGGACGCGTCGGGGAAAATTCAGATTGTTTTGCAGGAAGGGGAGACTCCTGCGAAAGTGCGCGAGTTTTTTAAGAAGTTTGCCGACGCTGGCGACGTGGTTGGAGTTGAAGGAGGGATTATCAAGACGCGGACAGGAGAGATTTCTATTCTTGTTAAGAAATTGGAGATTTTGAGCAAGGCGGTTTTGCCGTTGCCTGAAAAGTGGCACGGGTTAAAGGATATTGAGGAGAGGTATAGGAAGAGATATCTTGATATGAATATGAATCCTGAAGTGAGGAAAATTTTTGAGACGCGCGCGAGGATTTTGGAAGTGATGCGGAGTTTTATGAAGGAGAAGAATTTTGTCGAGGTGGAGACGCCGTTGTTGCAGACGATTTACGGCGGTGCGTCGGCGAAGCCATTCAAGACACACTGCGACGCGTATGATTCTGATTTATATTTGAGCATTGCACCGGAATTATTTTTAAAAAAATGTCTTGTTGGCGGATTTGACAGAGTTTATGAGATTACAAAAAAATTCAGAAACGAGGGAGTTGATAGACAGCACAACCCAGAGCACATGACAATTGAGTGGTATCAGGCATATGCGGATTACAGCGACGGCATGGACTTATTCGAGGAGTTGATAAAGAAAATCGCGAAGGAGATTTTCGGGAAATTTGTTTTTGAATATCAAGGGCAGAGAATTGACCTGAGCAAGTGGAAGAGGATGGGAATTCTCGACGCAATTAAAAAATATCTTGACGAGGATGTTTCAAAAATTAAGAGCGACGCTGAGGCGAAGAAAATCGCGAAGAAGCACGACATTGATGTTAATGGAATTACGAGGATTAATTTGCCTGATGAGTTGATGAAGTTGTTTCGGCACAAATTAATTCAGCCGATTTTTCTGACAGATTATCCGATTGAACTCGCGCCGTTGGCAAAACCAAAACGCGGAGATCCGACCAAGGCAGAGATTTTTCAGCCGTTTGTCGGAGGCATGGAATTAGGAAGAGCATATTCAGAGTTAAATGACCCTGCACTTCAAACAGAGCATTTTGAAGAACAGGAAAAGGAGAGAGCAAAAGGAAACGAGGAGGCGATGGAAACAGACAGGGATTTTGTGACTGCACTGGAACATGGAATGCCACCTGCGTGCGGAGTTGGAATTGGGATTGAGCGAGTTGTGATGCTTTTTACAAATTCGTCGTCGATAAGAGATGTTATTATATGGCCGTTTATGAAACCAAGTGGGGAAATAAAATGAAATCACCATCAAACGAACTAATTGATGAGGAGAAATATTCTTTAGAAACTTACAAAAGTAAGAAAAAGAAACTTGAAGCAAAATGGATAAAACTTCCTTCAACATTGAGGTTTATAGAATTTTTAAAACATTATATTAAAGAGAAATTTATTCAAAATTTAAGAAATTTTAAATCTCAAAAATGAATTTTTTTCTCGCAGTAAAACTTTTTAACCCCTTCCTCTTTTTATAAAATGGACCTCAAAAAGTTAAAAAAAATTAAAGGGCTTTTCGAAGAAGGATATTATAATTACCCGCCACGCAGAGTTGCAGGCTTTTATAAGAGAGGTAGAATTAGAAGAAGTCCGGGAAAATATCATTAATCCAAAGAGACTTGTTTATGCGAGGAGGCAAGAGGCGACAAAGGAAAGCGAGGGAAAATATGACTGCTATTTTGCTTACTCAAAACATTTATACCATCGATATGCTCTTGTTGTCAACGGAAAAGTTATTATAGTCACGATCATTAAAATAAATAGAGATTGGCAGAAGGCGATTGGCTAAAATGGAAAAATTTAATTTTGATTACGAAAGTGAAAGTGACGATTTATTTATTTATTCAGAAGGGAAAAAATCAGCAGGGGCAGTAGAGTTTGGCAGTTTTATCCTGGATTTTGATGACAAACATAATCTCGTTGCTATACAGATAATGAATGTTTCAGAAGTTCTTGCAAAAATTCTTTCTAAAATGGTGGAAGTTTCAAAGATAAAAGAAATAAAAGCAGAGATTGTTAATTTCCGGAATATGGACGCGATTAAGTTTAGTATTTCCGACGGCAAGGTTAAAGAAAAAGCGAATATTTTGATTCCACGTATCCGGGAAAAGAGTCCTGTTCTAATATATTAAAAAATGATTTCCCGCACTTCTGCTCTCGAACTATTAAAAAAATATCCACAAGCTGACGCTGATAGAAATCATTATCTTGAAAGCGAGGCAATTATGCGTGCGCTCGCAGAGAAATTTGGAGAGGATGTGGAATACTGGGGCATGCTCGGGCTTTTGCATGACGTGGATTGGGCAATTACAAAAAATAATCCTTCGGAGCATTTGAGCAAAGCTCCTGAAATTTTGAGAGACGTGGGTTTTGACGAGGAGTTTATCGACGCTGTTTTGTCGCATGATTGGGACACGAGATTCTTCTGCAGTGAAAAGACAAAGCGCGCGAGAAGAAAGTTGAACACGCGCTTGCGTCGTCGGAAACTTTGACAGGAATTATTTACGCGTATGCGTTGATGCGAGGAAGAAAAATTTCAGATATGGAAGTTAAAGGTTTGAAAAAGAAATTTAAAAATCTGTCGTTTGAAAAGATTTTCTCTTTCCTCAATCATAAACATTCTTCCTATGCCCAATTTTCAAAACATACAGAACTTTAATTTCTTCTAAAACATCGACGATAATTCTGTAATTTCCAACTCTTAATTTATAACCTTTAATCTGAGATAAGTGTTTAAGGTAATAAAAAGGATTTTGTTTGCATTCTTGCAATTTATCCCAAATTCTTTTTTTAGTTTGCTCGTCTAATTTATTCAAAAAATCCAACGCTTTTTTATCAAACTGAATTTCATACATTTTACAAGCCGAGAATTTTTTTCGCCTCTGCTTCTGTATACAACTCCCCTTTCTTAATTCTTTCTCGCGCCTCTTTAATTTCCTTAACTGTTTTCTGGGAAAGTTTTGGTTCATCCTCGCATTTAGTCGCAATGTAGATTAATTTTCTAATTAATTCATTGTAACTTTCATTTTTGTATTGCTTGAATTTATCCAAATCTTCTTTTGTCTGGATATTCAAACGAATTGTTGTTTCAGTCATTTTATTTTCCATTATACATTTGTATACAATTGTATACTATTTAAATCTTTTTACAAACATCCAAAAAAATAAAAACCCCTCTTTCCTAATTTAATTATGGTATTAATTGTCAAGTCAAACATAAAAAAAGTTGTGCGGGAATTAGATAAAGAAAATTCTGTGTCAAGTGTTGCTGAAGAAGTTGGAATGGCAATGGAGCGAAAAGTAGAGGACTTGCTAAGAGATGCAATTAAACGCGCAAAAGAAAATCACCGACGGACTTTGCACGCGAGGGATTTGTAGAAAATAATAAAAACTTCTTATTCTTATTTCTTTATGGAAAGAATAAAAAAAGAAAGAAAAGAAAAAATTATTGAAAAAATTAATCCAGATAATTATGAAATCTCGTGGAATGAAGAAGGTGTTCCGTATAAATTCAAAAAAAAATCAGAGATAAAAAAAGGGCGGAAGTCGCGGGGGCAGGGAGCGAGGTTTGAGCTGAAAGTTCGCGAGGAATTGGAAAGCAGAAATTGGATTGTTACAAAATGGATGAATAATATTGATTTGGAAAAAGGAAAAATTATTCCAGCAAAAAGAAAATACAACCCATTCAAAAAAGTTCTAGTAATTGGAACTGGTCTCCCGGATTTTGTTGCTTTCCGACGATACGGAGAGAAATGTGAAGTAATTGGAGTTGAAGTTAAAATGAATGGAATTCTTTCAAAAGAAGAAAAAGAAAAATGCAAATGGTATTTGAAAAACGGAGTTTTCTCTGCAATTTGGATTGCAAAAAAAGGAAAAAAACGCGGGCAGATTGAATATGATGATTTTGCAGAAAAGTATAACAAAACTTAAAATCAAGTTATTCTTATTATTTTATGAGATTATCGTTGGTATTTATAATTGTAGTTTTTTTAATTAATTTTGTCAATGCGTCGTGTTCTGATAATCAAATTGATATTAATTCTGCGTCATTGGAAGAATTAGATGAACTGATTGGAATCGGGCCTGGGAAAGCACAGGCAATAGTCGACGAAAGACCTTATGAAAGTTTAGATGATTTAGTAAATGCTTATGGAATTGCCGAGGCAACTCTTAAAAGAATAAAAAGTCAGGGGTTGGCGTGTGTTGAAGAAGATAAAATGGAAGAAGAAAAAGAAGAGTCAAAAATTGTTGCAGAAAAAATTATTGAAATTAAAACAGGCGAAGTTATTAACCTTGCACCAAAAGATATAAAAGAAGAAAGAGATTTGAAAAAATTAGACAAGAGCAATTATGCTGTTTATGGATTTGTTGTGTTCAGTATTTTGCTTGGTTTGTTGTTTGTGCTAAAATTAAAAAAACAAAACAAAGATGAAATTGAATGAACCAATTAGGGCAATAATGATTTTAGAAATTATTGGCAGACCTCCTGAACATCTGAAAGAGATACTTGGAAAATTAATCAAGAGTATTGGCGACGAGAAAAATATTAAAATTGTGAGTGAAAAAATCGGAGAGGCTCAGGAGATAAAAGAACAGAAAGATTTTTATTCGGATTTTGCAGAAATTGAAGTTGAAGTTGAATCATTATTTAATCTGCTTTTACTAACATTCAAATACATGCCGGCACATATTGATATTAT
>Ga0210051_1001493_pt1 | contig 23542 bp, 26 predicted proteins | sample CryGey092014_all_FD_185464 | JGI IMG/M metagenome (GOLD analysis project Ga0210051, IMG submission 185464) | Groundwater microbial communities from aquifer - Crystal Geyser CG23_combo_of_CG06-09_8/20/14_all (SPAdes) (version 2) | ecosystem: Environmental > Aquatic > Deep subsurface > Groundwater... | reverse complement strand
TAAGCATTGATGAGCCATATTTTTTAGGCCATTTTCCAAATGAACCCGTCATGCCAGGGGTTTTGATTTTGGAAGCGATGGCCCAAACTGGAGGGATAGCTTTTCAGTCATCATTTGAAAAGGAAGAAGAAGGGATTCCGGTATTGGCGAGGGTTGAAGAATTTCGATTGAAAAGAAGAGTGATGCCAGGAGATCAAATCATCATCGAAGCGGAAGTTTTACATATATTTTCTAACTTGGCCAAGGTGAAGGTTCTGGCCAGAGTGGGAGAAGAATCGGTGGCCGAGGGGACGCTTGTTTTGGCTAAAAGACAAGGGTTCAAGGAGTCAAGTGGCCAAAGGGTCTAGTAAAGTTCTTGAATTAAACACTCGAACCCTTGAACCCAAGAACCCTGGAATCCTTTGAAGGCCACTTAAGGCATATGAAGGAGCGCATCCCAGAATCAGGTATCATAGAAGATCAAGAGCTGGCGGAATATTACAACCTCATGGCCAAACGATATATGGGGATTCCTTGTCAGAGGGTTCTCAAACGGGTGTCGGCCAAAGGGGTTGAGAAAGGAAGAGCCATTGATATCGGAACAGGCCCTGGAGTTTTTCCCATCTTTATATCAAAAGCCCTTCCAGAAATTCGATTTAAGGGAATTGATCTCTCCCCGGTGATGATCGAACTTGCCAAGAGGAATGCCATTGAGGCGGGAATAAACAACAGGATTGAGTTTGAGGTTGGCTCGGCCTACTCCTTTCCTGTCGAAGATCATTCTCTCGATCTTGTTCTCTGCATTAACACCATCCACCATTTAAACCGTCCTGTTGACTTCTTGAACGAGGCGGCCCGATCCTTGAAGGAGGAAGGGGCGTTTGTTATAGTTGATTTTCATCGGGATGCCTCTTTTGTGTTCATCGGAATTTTTAATCTTCTTTGGAAAGCCTTTTTCGGAAAACATCCTAAAGCAAGAAGAGGCTTTTTGGAATCGGTCTATTCTTCTTATACCATTGAGGAATGTCGGGACTTCTTAGAACGATCGAGATTGAAGCGTTGGAAACTTTACACCCGGACAGTAGAGATGTGGATCGAATCGCTGAAACCTAATCACCCTCTTTCCCAATTTAAGGGAACGCTGTTCTGGTGAGGATGATAGGGAACGGTTTGAAACCGTTCCCTACGCTGTCGGACGCCGGAGAGGAATTCCCTGAGATAAAAATGGATTTTGAAATGGAGGAAGTTAACTGTCCCATCTGCGAAGGATCAAGAGGAGAACCTCTCCACCTGGAAGGTTCCTTCCAAATGGTTCGATGCCTCTCATGTCAATTCGTCTTTCTCAATCCAAGACCAACAAGCGATTCCCTATTTCGTTTCTATCAGCAGTATCTCCCGGAAGAAGAATCATCGATTGAATCATGGCAGAGGATGATTGAACCGGTTTTCAAAAAGGCAGCCAACCTAATACAACAATATAAAGAAAAAGGTGAGTTGTTAGATGTGGGTTCTGGTTTTGGATTCTTTCTTTCAGAAATGAAGAATCGGGGATGGGATGTCATGGGTGTCGAGATCTCCCAAAAAGCGGTGGCCTATGGAAGAGAGGTTTTAGGACTGACAATCCATCCTGGACCTATGGAGAAAGTAAGTCTTCCCGATAATTATTTCGATGCGGTCACTGGATTTTATGTGATCGAACACCTTCGATACCCGATGGCCTTTCTCGGGGAATGCTATCGAGTCCTAAAACCAGGAGGGTTCCTCCTGTTGAGGTATCCTCATACCACTCCCATCAAGAATCTTCTCCAACTTCTCGGCATTAAGAATCGCTTATACGATCTGCCTGCCCATCTCTCCGATTTCTCGCCGAAAATGATTCAGCGGTGTTTGGAGAGAATTGGGTTTAGAAAATGCCAACACCTGATCGGTGGATACACGCTCCCCAGCGATCTGGGAAAGCGAACAGCCTCCATTCTTTTTGGAGGATTCTCGGAAGCGCTTTTCTGTCTCAGCCTGAAAAAAATCCTTCTTCCCGGAGTCAGTAAAACCATCTTTGCTTTTAAGGAGGGGAGAGCATGAAGTTTTGGCTGTTCATTCTCGTTGTTCTTCTTCTGAACCCCCTTCCCGTCAAGAGTGCAATGCCGGTGGGCGCCGAGGAAGTGGTTAAGCGCCTGAGAGAAATTCAGGAGAAGACCAAGGATTATTCGGCTGACCTTTATCAAGAGAAGAAACTTTCCCTTCTGAAGGAGAAGATTGTCTCGAGAGGAAGAATTCGATTTAAGAAACCGGATAAGGTCTCCATCGAATTCTTTCATCCAGAGTCGAGCCAGATGGTCTTCGATGGGAAGACCGCCATTCTCTACTATAAAGAGGAGAAGCTTGCAGAACGTTATGCGCTTCGTTCCAACCCGATTGCAGAGCGGTATCTTCTTTTCTCAAAAGATCCCTTTCAAGAAAAACTGGCGGCATGGAAGATCTTGGAAGACCGAGAATCTTTCCTGGTCATGGAGATCATACCTAAAGTGAAAGATCCCCTCTTTGTGAAGACAAGACTTCGGATTTCGAAGAAGGATTGGATGGTGTTAGGAATGGAGATGATCGAAAAGAATGGAGACACCACCTCTATCCGTTATTCAAATATGAAAGTGAATACAGGCCTTACCGACTCAGATTTTGAGATTTATCTTCCAAAAGATGTGAAAATCACAGAAGTCAAATGAGGAAAAGGGTTGTGATTACAGGTCTGGGTGTGGTCAGCGCCGTGGGGAATAACCTCCCTGAGTTCTGGAATTCCCTCATCGAGGGAAAAGATGGGACAAAGGGGATTACGGTCTTTGATCCCTCTGCCTACCGGACAAGGATTGCTGCAGAGGTTTCCCATTTGGACCCTGAAGCCCATTTTTCAAAAAAGGAGATTCGCCGCCTCTCCCGATGTGATCAGTTCGGCTTAATCGCATTTAGAGAAGGCTGGAAATCTGCTCATCTTGACCAAGATTCGTGTGATCAGGAAAGGGGAGGGGTGGTAATAGGAGCAGGCTCCGGCGGCATTCTTTCAGTCGAAAAATATTTTAGAGATTTTTATCAAGGAACGAAGAGGTCCTCTCCTTCACTTCTTATCTCTTATTCCCTCGCCGCCACGACAGACCACATCGCCATTGAATCAGGCCTGAAAGGACCCCGAACGACGACAGCAACGGTTTGCTCCTCAAGTTCCGCCTCCATTGGTGTGGCTTATGAGATGATTCAAATGGGTCTGGCGGATGTAATGGTGACGGGTGGAAGTGATTCTCTTTGCGAGGTTTCTTTCAGCGGATTCAGCAGTCTGAAGTTGGTTGATCCCGAAAGTTGCAAACCCTTTGACAAAAGGAGACAAGGGCTGGTCATCGGTGAAGGAGCAGGCATCCTCATCCTTGAAGAACTGGAGCATGCTTCGAAAAGAAACGCTCCGATCCATGCGGAGTTTTTAGGATATGGAATCTGCGCCGATGCCTATCATCTTACCGCGCCAGAACCCAATGGAGAGGGTGTGGCGAGGGTGATACGTATTGCTTTAGGCCATGCTGAAGTCTCTCCAGATGAGGTTGATACCATCAATGCCCATGGTACAGCCACGCTTTTTAATGACATTGCCGAGACACGAGGGATTAAACGAGTTTTTGGGGAGAGGGCAAAAGAGATTCCGATCAGTGGAATCAAGTCCATGGTGGGACACTGCCTTGGCTCTGCTGGCGGCATTGAGGCTGTGGCAACCGTCATGACCTTGGAGACAGGGATCATTCCTCCCACGATTCACTATGAGGCGCCAGATCCTCTTTGTGATTTGAATTATACACCGAATCAATCCATCAAAAAGGATGTTCGGTTTGCCATCTCGAATTCGTTTGCCTTCGGAGGCAATAATGTATGTTTGGTGTTTGGTAAGTATAATAAATAGTTCGGAGTAATTAGTTCGTAGTTCGGAGTTAAAAAATTAAATGCTCCGAACTCTGAACTCCGGACTCCTGTACGGAACGGTTTCAAACCGTTCCCTACCGGACTCTGATATTTATGAGCCACCGCATCGTCATCACAGGTCTTGGAATCGTTTCCTCTATTGGCGTCGGTAAGGAGGTGTTCTGGGAGAATTGTCTTCAGGGAATCTCCGGGATCAAACCGATTCGAGGGTTTGATGTGAGTTCCTACCGTTCTCGACTGGGAGCCCAACTCACCGAGATCGATTTTAAAACCTTCATCAGACCTGCCAATCTCAGAAGGATGGATCGGATTGGAAAAATCGTTGTCTCAGCCGTTCGATTGGCGATAGACGATTCAGGTCTCAACCTAAAGGAAGAAGATTCGGGCAGGGTAGGAATTTCAATTGGCACAGGTTTGGGGAGTTCAGATACTGTAGACCAGTTCTTCCGGTCCCTTTTAAAAGAGGGTCCAATCGGAGCCGCACCCCTGCTGTTTCAAACCGCTGTGCCCAATGCCATCACGAGCCACTGTGCCATCGAATATGGCATCAAGGGAGTGAACATTACTTTCTCCCATAAAGAATCCTCCACAGAGATGGCCATGACTTTTGCTTATCATCTATTGAGAGAGGGAAGGGCAGATGTCATCCTTGCAGGAGGAGGCGACGAGTTGAGCGAGCCTCTCTATCATGTCTATTCGATGTTAGGAGTTTTATCCCCGGGAAGAGGGAAAGGTGGTGAAGGAATGAGGCCCTTTGATCGGGACCGGAATGGGATTGTCCTTGGAGAGGGAAGCGGAATCCTTGTCTTAGAGACATTGGAGCATGCAAAGAAGAGGGGAGCGAAAATCTATGCTGAGATGGCTGGCGCCGGGCTCTCAGGGAGTACTGATGGACTTCTTCGGTACGACCTCAAAGGAGATTCGATTGCCAGGGCAATGTCTTTGGCAGCGAGGGAACTTCAGACAGTCGATTATGTTTCAGGAGCCGCCAATTCCACTCTTGATCTGGATCGAGCGGAAACCTCAGCAATTAAAAAGGTGTTTGGAAAACAAGCAAAAGAGATTTCTGTCAGCAGCCTTAAGTCGATGATTGGAGAGTTTGACGGTTCGGGAGGAATCAGGGCTTGCGGAGTCGCATTAAGTCTCTATCATGGGATGATTCCACCAACGATTGGAACAAAGCATCTTGGTCCAGAATGTGATTTGGATGTAGCCCTTGGTCAATCGAAAAGAAAGGAGATACAATCTGCTTTACTTAACGGTTGCTCCAACGGTGGATCAAATATCTCACTGTGGTTCAAACGATATGAACACATGGATTCATGAATTTAAAAAAATATGAACCCGTTAACGCCACGGGGCAAATAAGAACCTTCCCCTCCCTTCAATCCCCTCCCACCAAGGGGAGGGGAGGTTTTTAGGGGATTATTTTGTAAATGTTAGAGATAAATTCTCAGACTTCAATGTGTAAGAATCTACGCCTACGCTTTTTCCTGTGGCAGAGCCAGACACACATCACCCATTAGACAAAAAACAACCCAATAAAGAGATAATAATAAAATAACCCAAACAGTAAAATGATACCCAAAATGATTATCAAAATATTAACCATGCTCAATCCCCCACACATAACCTCAGATGGTCAAAGTTTACAAAACCCATATGAAGGAGTCAACAGGAATTGAAAAGTTGAAGGAGGAGGGTGGAAAGCGCAAGGAGGAAGAGACACCTCTATGTTTCTAGTGTCGTGTCTCAGAAATACTTTTATTAAGTAGAAAAGGGTTTTGTCAAAATTCTGCCCTCACACAAGCAAATGAAGCGTGTTGATGGGAAATTCCATAGAATGACAGTTTTGTCATTCCTGCGGAAGCAGGAATCCAGTTTTTTCAATGGGTTCTGGACTCCCGCTTTCGTGGGAGTGACATCCTTTTTCAGTACCCTGTCAGAGCTCCGGCCCACAGCTCTGATTTATTCAATGAATTTTCAAGACACGATAGTGGGAAGTGTCCCTCCGGTTAATGCCTATTTCGGCAATTCAAATGTTCCAATGTGTCTGGTGCAGTATTGGCTTGTGCCTGGCGCTATCGACTTCCCGGAAGCGATGCGTCGGACTTTTCCTTCCCCCTTAATTCCTTTCCATTTACCCGTGCCTTGCAGAAACTTACAATGGGTCTCGGCACCTTCCCGGATCGACTCCATGACAACAAAGTCCCCATCCGGATCCATGTACTTGCTGTAACCATACGCAGTGGTCTTGCCAGGCGTGCTCCTTGCAACCCCTACATAAAAGACGGTGCAGTTGTCGAAAATCTTGTTCTCGGAATTGCTCCGGGCAATGCCCTTGAAGTCAAACGTGATGATGGTCAATTCATCGCTCTCAGAATTGACTGTGAATGTCATGGAGCCGCAGTCCGTGATGTCGTATTGTTGTTCCGCTTGAGCAACCGGAATCATCAGGCTCATACTAAGGACAAAAGCGACAACGGAGATTTTCCACTTGTTGCTTATAGGCATAGGACACCTCCTTATGATTTTTTTCGATTCCTATTTTGGTAATTCAAATGTTCCCGTCATTCTGATGCAACCTTGCACTGTCCCCGGGGTTATTGGTTTTCCTCCCGCTGCGGTCCGAAGTTTCCCTCCCCCCTTGATCCCCTTCCATTTCCCTGTGCCCTGTAAGAAATTCCAATCAGAGTCCAACTCGGCATCAAGGGTGCGAAGATTCTCCGTAACCAAAATATCTCCATCGGGATCCATGAACTTGATGTAACCGTATCTGTGCTTTCTTTTGTCCCCCAGATCCCGACCCACACCGATTCCATGGAAGGTCAGATTATCGAATGCTTTGTTTTCGAGATTGCTCCGGGCAATGCCTTTGAAATCGAAGCTGTGAATGCTCAATTCCTGGGTCTCGGACACCATGGTGGTGGTCAAAGACAAACAATAGGTGATGTCGATTGGCTCTGCTTGGGCAATCGAAATGGAAATAAATAAGCTTAGGAGAAGGATAGTTCCCATTTTCCACACATTCTTAGAATACATACCGCACCTCCTTTTTTGACCTACGTGAATAAAGCATAGCGTATAGCGCAACTAAGTATGATGATCTCGTAGAAATTCGGAAAACGCCATTCTTGGTCATTCCTGCAAAAGCAGGAATCCAGAATTTCCTGTGAAAACAGGAATCCAGTTTTTAAGATGGTTCCCTACTTTCGCAGGGACACTGTCTGGACTCCGGCTTCCGCCGGAGTGACGGTTTTTGGACTTTTTACAGGTCCATTAAATATGAAATAATAAAAATAGATGCCCTTTCTTTTATTTCACCTCCTTTCTCTTTTGTTTCTGCTTCTGGCTGATGCTTTTCGAAGAGATAAGGATGTCCCAGAGTTCGTCATAATTGGTAAATGCTTTCTTTCCCTTTACTCCGACTTCTTCTACAATCCCTACAAGGTTGTGAGGAGTATCCTTTTCAAAACGGTAAATACGGACGATGTAATTGGCTAAGACGACTTTTACGGGCAAGAAAAACCTCTCAATGGAATACTGGAATAATGGAAAGTTGGAATGATGGGTTAAAAAGGTCTTGAAATATTGAAAACATTGGCTTTTAACCCCAATATTCCATTATTCCAACATTCCATCGTTCCATTGGGCTTTTTATCATGGAGGAGGTTACAGATAGGTTACAGATTCGATGGAATTAGGGGGAAAGTTCGGAGTTAGGGGGCCGTTTAGTTCGCGGAAAAGAAAAAACAAGAAATGGGGAAATAAGGAACAGAGAGAGAGGGGTGAAACAAAGAATAAAGAGAATAGGTGCCAGAAAGATCGGGAGAAGGGGGGACAGGGAGAAACAGGGAGTAAAAAACTAACACTTGACAAATTTATTGGGGAGTTATACATATATTTTGTAGTGTATAACTTTTTTTGTGGAGGTTAGACATTTATGACAATTGTTAAAACCTTATCTAAAGGACAGATTGTTATCCCTGCTGAGATAAGAAAGAGATATCATATTGAGCCTGGAACGGAAATCCAGATCATGGAGTATGGTGGGATTATCTATCTTATTCCTCCTGTGAAAGATCCTATTCATGCAGCTTGTGGGCTTTTACCTTCCAAACCCTCCCTTTCACAGAGACTCCTCAAAGAACGAAAAGAGGAGTTCCGATAATGGATAGAGGGCCTTTTATTTTTGATAGTCACGCTTTATTGAAGTTCTTTCAGAAAGAAAAGGATTATGAGAAAGTCGTTCATCTTCTGGAAGAAATCAAAAGATCAGGAGTAACCAAATATATCAATGCCATTAATCTTGGAGAAATCATCTATGCAACAAAAAGGGAATTTGGGGACCAAAAGAAGTTAGAGGTTCTGGCAAATATTGAAAGGCTAAAATTTACCATATTACCAATTCCCAACAACTTGATATTCCAGGCTGCAGAACATAAGGCTCAATACAATATTTCCTATGCTGACTGCTTTGCCCTCGCTTCCGCTTTAGAGTATAAGGCTATTTTAGTAACCGGAGATCCAGAATTTAAAAAAGCAGAACAGTTAATAGAAATAGTTTGGGTATAAAAATCCGCCATATCGTCACAAGGACAATATTGTCAATCATTTGCCAAGTCCCCATCTCTCCGATTCTCAGAAAGTAATGATCTGTATATTGCTTCAGTTTTGGAAGAGGGTTCGATTCCAAGGGTTGAAGATAGGATTCTTTTGCAGCGATTGTAAAGGGATATGACTTTGGTTTTCTGGCCCAGGTGTTGGTAGCAATTCATAAGCCCTTGGTAGAATTCCTCAGCGAGATCTTCCAATTCTAAGCCTCTCTGATAACATTCAATAGCCTTTTCCCAATGTTCAGCTTGCTGCCAATAGAGGCCTAACCTTCCAACACTTTCTAAAAACTTACTTCGAAGGCGTTCGCTCATAGAAATTGTCCAGGGTTGCTCAGTCTCTTTAGCCAGGAAAGGCCCCTTGTACATTTGAATGGCTTTTTCAGTAAATTGAACGGCACGGTCCATCAGCCCATCTTTCCAGTGAGTACCTGCTTCTTCAAGAACGTGCTCAAATGCCCATACATCTACCCAACATAATTTATCATCCAATGTCAATCGCCCCTCGTGAAGTTGAATGGCCTTTTCATAACCAACCATTTTCCGGAGACGGTGCAAAGTAGTTTTAAAAGAATCATAGGCAATATCTCCGTCTGCTTCGGGCCACAGGGCATCGGAAATTTGGTCTTCTCTTACCTCTCTACCTCCAAAGGCGATCAGTGCCTTAAGCATTGATAAAGGTTTTTGTTGAGCCTTTCTGGAGAAACGGATAGGCTTGTCATCTTTTAACAATTCGAATTGTCCCAAAGTATATATTTTCAGAAGCCAGGGATCGCTCTCCATGATTTCCTTAGGAAGACTTTTCAGCCAATCTTCAAGGGGACGATATCTCCCCAGGGCGATCATGAGTGGGGCATGCTTTATGATTAAGTGAACCAGTCTATCCCAGTCGCTCACATCACGGAGAAGCGAAATGGCGGCCTCTGTCTGACTTGATTCTTCAAGGAGGTTGGCTGCCCGACGAGACAGAATAAACTGGCTCTCCCGGGAGAATGTCTCCTTAGCCCTTATCAATAAGAATTCCCTGAACAAAGAGTGATACTGGTACACGGGTTCGGCGTGGATCCGTTTTTCAGTGAAATAATTATTCCGACTTAATGCAGAAAGGATCCGACCTGCATGAGGAAAATCTGTTAACGCTTCAGCCATTTTCGCTGTCATCTTTGGCAGAATTGCTGTTTTAAGAAAAAACTCCTGTATTTCTTTATCTGTTTTATCAAAGAGTTCTTTTCCAAAATAATCAAAGATCTCTTCCGATGTTAGGTTTCCGAGCATCTGAGGCTCGATACCTCTTCTCGCACCCTCCAACATCAAGATCAGGCCGGCCGCCCATCCATCCGTTGATTCATTCAGATGCCTCACTGTCTCCCTCGATAGCTTCTGTTTCGACCGAAGCCGGACAACTCCAGCGGACTCCTCTAAAGTCAATCGAAGTTCATCCCATCCAATCATCTGCATCATTTGATTGGCTCGTAAGCGAATTAAAACCCGAGGAGGGTCGTGTCGGCTAATTAGGATCACGTTGATCCCTTCGGGAATTCTCGATAAACCGTTGAGGATGATTTCATGAAAAGGCGATTCAGACGGGACTTCTTGATAGTTATCGAATACAAGTATAGAGGGGATTTTTAGACGATCGGAGAGGTTTTCGAAGTATCGATGTGTAAATGTGGGGATACCTTGTAGATATTCAGGAGTGAGAAGGGGAAGGGATTTTTTCTTTCGTGGTGAAGCCTTCTTTGCCGCTTGGCCCATATAATAGAAAAAAGTTGCAGGATCTGAATCGCCTTCATCGGCCTGATACCAAAGACAGGGAATCTTACGGGCTTGGAGGTAGCTCGCAACCAGGGTGGTCTTCCCTGAGCCGGGAGGTCCAGATACCCAGATCACTGGCTGTTTACGCAGACGGTCTAGTAATTGAAACAACCGTTTTCTGGGGAAAATGCCTGTGAGAATGGGGCGAGTGACCTTGCTCATGGGTTATTTAAAAAACGTGTCCGTGACCGTCAACCGTGTCCGTCTTGATGTGAATTAGTTTATAAAACCCATATGAAGGAGTCAACAGGAATTGGAAGATGATTATAAGAGGGCAAGGTTTAGGTTAAGGTTAAGGTTGAGAGGAGATGAGAAAGGGTAGTCCCCATATAAAAAGCGTTCCGGTATATAACGGAATGCTGCATTAGTATGTAAAACCATATAAGGCAGGGGGCCTATATTTGCCTCATCTTGGTAAATTCGGCGACTTTGAGGCGGTTGAGGGCTCGTAGCAGGGTGGCTTTTGTCTGATCGATGTCAAGTCAGAAATACGCTCAGACTAGGGGGTGTGGTCTCCGGCGCCTTTTCTCAGCCGCCTTCAGTCTGGCTAAAGAGCGGCGCAGAGCGGCCTCAGCGGCAGCAGCATCCACGCCAAGAGGAGCTGCCTTCATCGTTTCTTGAGCACGCTTCTTTGCTTCCTCAGCACGAGCGATATCAATTTCATCAGCCCGTTCACAGGCATCGGCTAAGATAATCACTTTGTCAGGACGCACTTCGAGAAAGCCGCCACTGATGGCAAGGTATTCTTCTTCCTTATCCTTTCTGATCATTAAATCCCCAGACTGAAGCATGGTCATTAAAGGGGCATGGTGGGGGAGGATGCCCAATTGTCCCTCCACCCCCCAGGCAATGACCGCGCTGACATCCTCAGAGAAGACCATTCTCTCTGCAGTGACAATCTCTAATCTGAATGTTGCCATACTTTCAGTTTACCTAACTCCCGGCTCCACCGGGAAACCAAACAAATCCCCCACGAAATCCTAAATCCGAAATTTTTTAAAATCCAAATATCAAATGAAGCTCAAATGACCCAATGTCAAAATATTTTTCCCTTTTGGGCTTTGAATTTCATTTGAACTTTGAGCTTTGACATTTGACATTGTTTCATCTCTTTCGGATTATCCTCGCATCTTTTTGGCCTTTTCTACTGCTTCATCAATGGGTCCGACCAAATAGAAAGCACCTTCAGGAAGATCGTCGTGTTTCCCTTCCAAGATTTCCTTAAAGCCTCGCACGGTCTCCTTGATGGGGACATACCTGCCCGGGGTCCCAGTAAATTGTTCAGCGACATGAAATGGCTGGGAGCAGAACCTCTGAATCTTTCTGGCTCTGGCTACCGTGAGCTTATCTTCTTGGCTCAATTCCTCTATACCCAAGATAGCGATGATATCCTGCAATTCTTTATATCTCTGCAAGGTCGTCTGCACCCCTCGAGCAACTCGATAATGGTCTTCACCGACAATGGCAGGATCAAGTATTCGAGAGGTGGAAGTCAGGGGATCGACAGCCGGATAAATTCCCAACTCAGCGATCGAACGCTCTAAAGCAACAACGGCGTCAAGGTGACCGTAAGTCGCTACAATGCCTGGATCGCTGTAATCATCAGCGGGAACATAGATCGCCTGAAAAGATGTGATGGAGCCTTTCTTTGTCGTGGTGATCCTTTCTTCCAACTCTCCAACATCCGTACCCAAAGTAGGCTGATAACCTACTGCTGAGGGCATGCGTCCCAGGAGGGCGGATAGCTCCATATTCGCCAGAACATAGCGATAGATATTGTCAATGAACAGGAGTACATCTTGACCTTCAATATCACGGAAATATTCTGCTACAGTGACTCCGGTAAGGGCCACACGGGAACGGACACCGGGGGTTTCATTCATCTGACCGAAGACCATAACGGTCTTATCCATAACGCCAGATCTTTGCATCTCTAACCAGAGGTCATTGCCTTCCCGGGATCTTTCACCCACACCCGCAAAGACAGAAAATCCTCCATGCTCAGCAGCAATATTGCGGATGAGTTCCATAATGATGACGGTCTTACCCACTCCGGCCCCACCATAGGCGCCGATCTTGCCACCTCTTGTAAATGGAGTGACGAGATCCATCACTTTCAGCCCTGTCTCGAGTATTTGAGGAACCGTCTCTTGCTCCGTCAGGGGGGGAGGCGGACGGTGGATAGGCCATTTCTGATCCGTTTTCACCTCACCCAGTCCATCGATCGCTTCGCCAAAGACATTGAATAATCGACCTAACGTTGCTCGTCCTACCGGTACGGAGATCGGAGTCCCCATATCGATCGCTTCAACTCCCCTTTGCAAACCATCGGTGGGGGTCAAAGAGACACCACGCACCCAATTGTTGCCAATATGCGCTTGTGTCTCCACGATCACTTTCGTGCCATTCATGGGAATGATGATGCCATTATAGATGGCCGGCAACTCACCTTTAGGAAATTCCATATCCACCACGGTCCCTATCACTTGTACGACTTTACCTTTTGCCATCTTTTTAACTCCTTGAGAATTTTTAATCCCCCTTTCCCCCTTTAGAAAAAGGGGGTGTGGGGGGATTTATGTCGTTAAAGCCTCAGCCCCTCCGCTGATATCACAAATCTCCTTTGTGATCATCTCCTGTCTTGCTTTATTCAATGATAAGGTTAAATCTTTGATCAGATCTTCAGCATTGTCGCCTGCATTACGCATCGCTACCATCCGTGCGGATTGTTCACTGGCAATGAGCTCAAGAACAGCGTGATAAACCTCCATCTCTACAAATCGGGGTAACAATTCATTCAAAACCGAAAAAGGATCAGGCTCATAAATATATTCCGCCACCTGTCCCGGAGGAAGCTTTGCTGGCTCAATCGGAAGCAAAGCTTCTATCGTAGGTCTCTGCAGCATGATACTGATAAAACGGGGATAGGCAAGATAGATTAAATCAGCCTCACCCTTGCTGTAGTCATCCATCACAACCCTTGAAATGGGCATGGTTTCCAGCATGGTGGCTCGGTCGCTGATCCCGGCGAATTCAGCACGGACATTCAGTTTGGCAATACGAGCGAAAGCTCTGGCCTTACGGCCTACCGTAATCACGGTCACAGGAACCTTTTGCCCCAGGATAAACTCAGCCACAAGCCGATTCAGGTTCGTATTCAAACCGCCACATAATCCCCGGTCAGTCCCGATGTGAATGATGGCGATTTTTTTTACTTCCCGTTTCTGCAGTAAGGGAAGGATTTTCCCTTTGATACGGGGTTCGATGGCAAGATCAGCAATCACCTGGCGTATTTTTTCAGTATAAGGCCGGCCTGCCAGTGCTCGTTGTTGTGTTCTTCGCATTTTGGCGGTCGCCACCATCTCCATGGCGCGGACTATCTTGGTGGTACCCTGGATACTACGGATGCGGCGGCGTAAGGCTTGAATGTTTGCCATTCTACAAAGTGGTTCCTTGCTTGAACTGGGTGATTGCTGCTTTCAAAAGATTATCTGTTTCAGCTTTTATCTCAAACTCGGCATTGATTTTTTTCTCTATCTCAGGGTGATTCGTCTCCATAAAACGGTGGAAGTTCTCTTCCCAGGCAATCACCTTTTCTACGGGAACATCATCAAGATAACCATTGGTGACAGCATAAAGAATGGTTGCCTGCTTCCCAAGTAACATGGGGGTTTGTTGCGGTTGCTTCAATACCTCAGTAATACGCCGACCACGCTCCAGTTGATCCCTGGTCGCCTTATCCAATTCTTCACTACCAAACTTCGCAAAAGCTTCTAATTCACGAAACTGGGCGAGCTCCAATCTCAGCCTTCCGGCTACTTGTCTCATGGCTTTTCTTTGAGCTGAGCCACCTACCCGGGATACAGATAATCCTACATTGATCGCCGGACGAATTCCAGCATTGAATAGATCTGGCTCAAGATAAATTTGCCCGTCCGTGATAGAAATGACGTTGGTGGGGATATAAGCTGAAATATCTCCAAGTTGAGTCTCAATGATAGGCAGAGCCGTCAGCGAACCGCCCCCATGTTCTGGAGCTAATTTGGCAGCCCTCTCCAGAAGCCGGCTATGGAGATAAAAGATGTCTCCAGGATAAGCCTCCCTTCCTGGCGGACGGCGTAACAACAGGGAAAGTTGGCGGTAAGCCCAGGCATGTTTATAAAGGTCGTCATAAAGAATCAAAGCATCTTTTCCCTGCTCCATAAACTCCTCACCCATTGCACAACCTGCGTAAGGGGCGATATATTGGAGTGGAGCCGGGTCCGAAGCATCCGCTCCTACAATGATCGTATATTCCATCGCTCCGAACTTCTCCAATGTAGCGATGGCCTGAGCTACCTTGGATGTTTTTTGTCCAATGGCGACATAGATGCAAATCAGATTTTGACCCTTCTGGGCAATGATACTGTCAAGGACAATGGCCGACTTACCGGTAAATCGGTCACCGATAATCAGCTCACGCTGGCCTCGGCCAATAGGGATCATACTATCGATTGCCTTAATCCCCGTCATGACGGGTGTATTGACCGGTGCTCTCTTTGTTACATCTGGCGCCACTCTCTCTACGGGACGAGTCTTCCCTGCCTTAATGGGTCCCTTACCGTCCAGGGGGCGTCCCAGAGGGTCAACCACCCTTCCTATGAGGGCATCTCCCACGGGGACTTCGATGACTCGACCTGTCGCTTTTACCTCATCCCCCTCTTTGATCTTGCTACAATCGCCGAGGACAACCGCTCCAACATTATCCTCCTCCAGGTTTAAAGCCAGACCCGTAATGTCATGGGGGAATTGGAGTAATTCGTTGTAAGCGGCCTCCCCTAATCCATGGATGCGAGCGATGCCATCGCCTACTGCGATCACTGTCCCCACGTTCGTGACAGTTACCGCGGCACCAAAATGCTCAATTTGTTCTTTAATTACAGCAACAATATCTTGTTCTCGGGTTGCCATCTTAACCTCTCTCTTCTAATGTCATTACTAGAAAATAACTTTCAAATCCCCCCAACCCCCCTTTAGTAAAGGGGGGCGAGGGGGGATTAACCTTTACCCACAAACTACGGAAAATTTCTATCTTCTCGCTTCAACCAAACTTCTTTTCAAGGTTTCCAATTTTTGATGGATGCTGCCGTCAATAAGCATGTCACCGATTCGGGCTATGAATCCTCCGATGACGGATGGGTCTACCTGAGCGTCAACAACAACTTTGCGCTCAACAATTTCTCCAAGACGGTGAGAAATTGCATCCCTCTCTTTGTCACCCAAAGACAAGGCAGTCGTCACTTTAGCACGTTCAATACCGCGGTGAACATCCAGCAAGTTATTATACTGGTGGAAGATATCCTTGCTGCGCCTTAATAACCCTTTGCTGGCCAGAAGAAGAGCCAGGTTAAAGGCCAGGAGGTTTATCTCCCCCAATCGCTTCTGCAAAAGATTTTTCTTAGCATCGAAGGGAAGCCGAGGGTTTTGCAGCAAAGCCATGAGTTCTTCATCTGTCGTTAAGTCGGCTATTTTCCCCAGACCTTCTTGCCAGCTTTCCAGCTCATTTTTTTCCAAAGCGAGCTCGAAAGCAGCCTGAGCATAACGTTTACCAGATGATATTTTAGGCATCTCTCAAATTAACTTTTCTTGAGGACGACACTTTCCTGAAGTGTCTCCTCAATCAGCTTATGATGTTTTTCCTTGTCTAGAGTCTCTTTGATTACTTTTCCAGCCGCCGATATGGCAATATCCACGAATTCCCGGCGCAAATCTCCAACGATTTTATCGCGCTCTGTCTCTAACTCAGCTCGAGTTCGATCAACGATAACCTGTGCCTGCTTGGTTGCCTCCTGTCTCGATTCTTCCTTCAGCCTTTCCCCGACTTGCATCGCCTGAGAGATAATAGACTGTGCCTCCTGGCGCCCCTTCTCAATCTGTTTTTGCACCTCTACCTTGGCTTGCTCAAATTCTTTCTTTGTTGCCTCAGCCAGTTCCATTGACTCCTTTGTCCTTTTCGCTCTCTCGTCAAGCATCTTCATCACCGGTTTGTATAAGAAGAGGCGTAATAGTACAAATAGGACAATGAAATTGATAACAAAGACTACCAACAGTGGTAAATTAACACCTAGACTGGCGAAGCCTCCCATTTTACCCCCTTTAATGATTCATTCACAGAGATGATATGTCCCTGAATGTTAAACCCGCAGGACCAAAAACATAGCTAGTCCGGCGAGAGAAAACACTGCTATGATTATGGCAACAATAATTGCTGCTAAACTCGCAGGTAATCCTCCCTCTCCCATGGTTACACCTCCTTACTTGACGACCATAGCTAGGATAATGCAAACGATTAGGACGTAAATCCCTATTGCCTCGGCAAGAGCACCAATCAAAATCATGTTGGTGAGAATTGCCCCTCTGGCCTCAGGGTTGCGTCCCAAGGATTGCATGGCTGAAAAGCCGATGAGTCCCAACGCTAAGGCTGGGCCAAAAAACCCCAACCCCGCAGCCAAACCGATCACTAACATTTTTACTACTTCTGGTGTCATTTATAGCCCTCCTTTCCTTTTTTTATTCTGTCTCTTCATGCGGAGATACAGCAATCGTGGCAAATACAAGGGTTAAACCCGAAAAAATAAGAGCTTGGATCAGACCGATCAGTAATTCCAACCCATAAAAGGGGATGGTAAATACGAGAGGGATAAGGAAACTGGAGACCAAAATCAATATCTCACCAGCCGTCATATTGCCGAAGAGACGGAAAGTGAAGCTGAGCATGCGGATAAGATGACTGAATATCTCTAGTACACCGACGAATAAATTAATGAACCCGAAAACAATGTTCATCACTCCCTGGCCAATCTTACCTTTCAATAGTTCCTTAAGCCCTTCTACCATCTGGCGGACATTGATGAACTCGCTAAGGTAATGAAAAACTCCCACTGCCCTCATTCCCCAGGACTCAACAAAGATGAAAGACATAATAGCGATGGAGAGGGGTACGTTCACATCGGTGTTCGCTGCCCGGAATAAAGGTGCAAATTTGCCATCATGCTCGATAACCCCGATGGAGCCAAAAAAGGGCAAGAGAGCTATATAAGCGTTGGAGATGACGTAGATGAAGATCGTGGCCACTCCAGAAAAGAGCATCCTGGCATGTTTTTTACCGGCTACGCTTTCGACAAAGTTCAACAATCCCTCTACGATTGCCTCTGCCATAGCTTGACGTTTGCCAGGAATAAGTTTCATCTTATGAGTTAAGAAAAGGGATAAAACTAACAGCACGATGATCGTAAGCCAGGAAGCAAGGAGAGTGTTCGTAATAGAGAAGTGACCGACATGAAAGACTGGCTCCGCGGGAAGCTCAACCGTTGGTCTAGGGACTTGGAAGATGCCAGGGGGGGTCGTACCCAAAAAACTGGAACCGAGAGGACCAAAAACCAAGCCAATGCCAAAGAGGACTAAAACGGGGATAAAGAAAAATACTAAAATTTTGAGGCGACTAGAACCTATTCTCATTTCTTCTTATTATTTTCTTTTTTTAGTTTTTCTTGCTCAGCCTGATATTGGATGAGCATACGAAATAAGCCAAAAAAGGCAATGACCGTGCCAACCCCAAGACCGATAAGGGTAAATAAGGGACGCTTATTAAATACCTCAGGACGATCTAGCCAATAACCAATCCCAACGGGAATGATCAAGCTCAAAGCCACATACCAACCTATTGTTAGTAAGAATTGAAGCGGTCTTATCCACTCTTTCAAATAAGCCTCCAAGAGCGGTTAAGAAGGTAAAGTTTTGCTCCTTTTGATCACTTATCAAACTAAGTTGATTAGATAAGGGAGCAAAAATTGTGAATTAGTTAACATGAATCAAACAAGTTGTCAATCTTTTTTTTGTTCATTGATTTCAAACAGTTAAAGGATGGTCTACTTTTTGGGAGAGGATGTCGAGATTCTCCTCTTTTCTATTAAGTACCCCCTCCATTTTGCAATGGCCCTCAAAGATTCCACCCTCATTAATGGTAAGGATTGGGGTGAACAGGTTTCCATAGACTTTACCTGTGGAATGGATTTCTACACGTCCCTTGGCATATACCTCCCCCTCCACCAGACCATTAATGATGATCGTATTGATCCCGATCTTTCCTTTGACGATTGCTGTTTCACCAACGATGAATGTTCCGCTTTCGAAGATTTCTCCCTCGAATTTCCCATCCAAACGAAATACGCCTTCAAAAGTCATCTTTCCTTCAAAGAGGGTCTCCTTTCCCAGATAAGCGCTAATTTCCTCTGGGGTGGGGGGAGGGGTGGAGATGCTTTTAGAAAAAATGGATTTTCCTCCTGACATCTTAAACTCCTTTCAGCAGGTTAAGGATAAGGTTGAGGTTAAGACTAACCAAAGATATTTGAAATATCTCTACTCTGGATTCCCGTTTTCACGGGAATGACACCATGTTGGTTGCCTTGTCATTCCTGCGGAAGCAGGAATCCAGGACAAGCCCAATGAAAATGTTAGAGATAAATTCTCAGACTTCAATGTGTAAGAATCTAACATTAATACTCAGGTTTCTAAACCTTAACCTAAACCTCAGCCTTGGCTCACACTATGCTCTATGCGTTTTTTAGGATCGCTTCTACAATCCTTTCCAAATCTTCATAGGAATAATATTCGATCTCAATCTTTCCTTTTTTATCTTTTTGAGTGATATGAACTTTTGTTCCTAAGTATTTCCTCAAAGAATCCTGCAGGCTGCTGAGTTGACTTTCTAAATCACCCCTTCTCTTAACCGAGGCAGCCTTCTTTTTCGGTGTCTCTGACCATCGCTTCGCCAGGGCTTCAGCCTCTCTCACTGAAAGGCCCTTTTTAATAATCAGGGCGCAGAGTTCCCGCTGCTTTTCTTTATTCTCGAGGCTGAGGATAGCTCTGGCATGCCCAGAAGTAATGAGATTTTGTAGGAGTTGATTCCTTATTTCTAATGGGAGCTTTAAAAGGCGGAGGGTATTGGTGATGGTCGTTCGATCCTTGCCCATCCGCTTACTCAAATTCTCCTGGCTGATATTGAACTCTTCTATCAAATGCTTGAAAGCCTCGGCCGCCTCAATCGGGTTGAGGTCCTCCCTCTGCAGGTTTTCGATGAGAGAGATTTCAAAAGCCTCCCTCCCTTCGGTCTCTTTGACTATTACAGGAACTTCTTTTAGTCCCGCCTTTTGTGCTGCCCGCCATCGACGTTCTCCGATGATCAGCTCGTAACCCTGGTCGACCCTTCTGACAATCAGAGGCTCCAAAATTCCTTTTTCTTTGATGGACTCTGCCAATTCCTGAAGTTTCGATTCGTCAAAATGCTTTCGGGGCTGAGATCGATTGGGGATGATCTCTTCAAGCCCGCAATAGAGGAGCGTCCTCGGTTCTGCTTGTCCAAATTCCGGGAGAAGCGCTCCCAGACCCTTTCCTAAAGCCATTCTTTTAGTTGCCATCGGTCTTTCCATTCATCATGATTTCTCTGGCCAAGTTCAAATAACTTTCTGCACCTTTCGAATGAATATCATATAAGAGGATGGGTTTTCCATGGCTGGGAGCTTCACTCAATCGAATGTTTCGAGGGATGATCGTCGTGAACACTTTATCCTTGAAGTGTTTTTTTACCTCATCCGCTACCTGGTGAGAGAGGTTATTCCGGCCATCGAACATGGTGAGCAAAATCCCCTCGATCTCTAACTTTGGATTGAGGAACTGTTTAATCAGGCGGATCGTCTTGAGAAGTTGACCCAGCCCTTCCAAGGCATAGTATTCGCACTGGAGAGGGATGATCACAGAGTGGGCGGCTGTCAATGAGTTGATGGTCAGCAGGCCCAGGGAGGGAGGGCAATCAATAAAAATATAATCGTAGTCAGCCTCGACCTCTTTGATCAAGTGGTCCAACTTTTTCTCGCGGTCTTTTTCCTGAATCAGTTCCACTTCTGCACCGATCAAATCTGTATTGGATGTGACTACATCCAGGAAGGCCAGAGCGGTCTTCTGGATCATTTCCCTCAGTCCAGAACCGTGAAGCAGGGCGTGGTAGATGGTCCCATTGGACCCTTCTTTGTTTAAACCCACACCGCTCGTTGAATTTCCCTGTGGATCAATGTCGATGAGAAGAACTTTTTTCTCTGCGGCAGCGACGGAGGCAGAAAGATTGACTGCCGTGGTTGTTTTTCCCACCCCTCCTTTTTGATTGGCAATACAGATGACTCTTGCCATAACGAGAAATGTTGACAGGAGCGCTGCCTACTCCGCCGAAGTAGCTTAGGCTACGTAGGCTGGATCGCTTGAGGAGCACTTCGTTTGAGGGTAGAGACTTTTGCCTTCGACCTCCTCCCTCAAGTTCTCCGAAGGAGAACGCTCCTCTAACCTTTATCAAAGCTCTTTATAGCACAAAAAAGGGATGGATGGAAAGACAAAGTTGTGCTTATATATCTTTTCAAACAGGAGAATTGTTCTTTTGAAAGAACTGAAAGGAAGGATCAGAGGAACGGTTTTTTGCAATCGGTATCGGGTTCCCTCTGTTTTGGTAAGCAGTCTCATTTCTTTATTGTCCGCCGCACCTTTCATGGCTATGACGGTTCCTCCTTCTTTCAGAAAAGGGAAACTCAAGATGAGAAGGGTTCGAAGATCGGAAAAAGCCCTTGAGAGGGTGATATCAAACCGTCCTCCCAAGCTTTTGAGGATTCCCTTATCTTGAACACGGCCATGGATAGCCTCTATTCCTTTTAAACCGAGGGTTCGGATAATATGTTTTTGGAAATCGACTTTTTTATGAACAGAGTCAATCAAGGTCACTTCAAGGGCGGGGTGGATGATTTTTAAGGGAATGCCTGGGAAACCCGGCCCTGAACCGATGTCCAGGATAGAGGAATATTTAGGGAGATAAGGATGGACCGAGAGGGAATCGAGAAAATGTTTTAGGACAATTCCTTTCTCTGATCGAATAGCAGTGAGATTGATCTTCTGGTTCCATTTGAGAAGTTCCCTCAGATAAAGATCGAAAGCCTCTACTGCTTTTCCATCTAAATGGATTCCAAATGTCTTTGCCCCTTCAACGAGGAGATCTTTATTCTCCGGTTCCATTGAAAAAAACATATCATAAAATCGCCTCTTTGGCTACAAGCCAGGTCTTTAAATTTTGCGAATTCTTATTGACTTGTGATGCTATCGGAGAGATGACTTTTGAGGATGTCAGAAAAATCCTTTCAGGAAATGATACGGCAGCCAAAATCCAGCCGCACGGACCACCGATCTACTGAAAGAGGTCTTTGGAAAGTAGACCGCGAAATCTCGAAGTTAAAAAGCAGAAAAAATTCAGGGCGGGGTTTCCCCGCCCTTTTTGTTCCATCCATTTTTTTTTGACCTCAAAAGTGTTTTTCTGTTACAATGTTTTCAATTGAACTTTGCAGATTCCATCTATCACCCTCACCCTCGCCCTCCCCCGTCAAGGGGGAGGGAGGAAAGGAACTATGACCAAAGCCAAAACCCATTTTGTTTGTCAGTCCTGCGGATACCAGGTTCCCAAATGGTTGGGGAGGTGTCCGGGATGTCAGGAATGGAATACTTTCGTTGAAGAGCGGGTGGTTGAGGAAAAAGTTCCTGAACGAGACCTCCTCGGTTTTGAGACGGAAGCCGTTCCAACGCCTATCACTGAAATTGTTGGTGAAGAAAGAGGAAGATTTCAGATCGGGATTGGGGAATTTGATCGAGTTCTTGGAGGGGGGATCGTTTTTGGATCGGTGATTCTGGTCGGGGGCGATCCCGGCATTGGCAAGTCCACGCTTCTCCTTCAGGTGATGAACCGTTTAGCGTCAAAGGGGAAAAGAGTCCTTTACATCTCGGGAGAAGAGTCGCTTCAGCAGACCAAGATGAGGGCAGATCGATTAGGAATTTCCTCAGAACACCTCTTTGTGGTTTCTGAGGCATCCTTAGAAAAAATTCTCCAGGATATCCAGACGAACAGACCATCGACAGTGGTAGTTGATTCCATTCAGACGATATATTCCTCCGAACTTCGTTCGACACCTGGATCGATCAGTCAGGTCAGAGAGGCGTCAAGCCGGTTGCTCTATTTGGCGAAACATCTCTCCATTCCCATCTTTCTCATCGGTCATGTGACCAAGGAGGGTTTTATCGCAGGGCCAAAAGTTTTGGAGCACATGGTGGATACTGTTCTTTATATTGAAGGGGAAACCACCCACGCCTTCCGCATCTTGAGGGCGGTTAAAAACCGCTTTGGCTCCACCAATGAGATTGGCGTCTTTGAGATGAAGGACTCCGGACTGGTGGAAGTGGTTAGCCCCTCTGAATTTTTCCTTTCCGAACGGACCGAATCCACCTCTGGCTCTGTCGTCATGCCCAGCATGGAGGGTTCGAGGCCCATCTTAATTGAACTTCAAGCTTTGGTCGTTCCCACAAACTTTGGGTTGCCACGGAGAACAGCCGAGGGAGTAGACGTTAACCGTGTATCACTTCTCGTCGCCGTCATGGAGAAAAGATTGGGGATTCATCTCAATAATCAGGACATTTTTCTCAACATCGCTGGCGGAATGAAGGTGGAGGAGCCTGCCGCTGATTTAGGAGTGATCTCTGCCATTGCCTCGAATTTTAAAGATAAAGTGGTTGATCCAGAAATGGCGGTCTTTGGAGAAGTGGGGTTGGGAGGAGAGGTGAGAGGCGTTAGCCAATCAGAGGTCAGAGTGAAAGAAGCATCGAGGCTTGGATTTAAACGATGCCTTATGCCGAAGCAGAATCAAGAAAAGGTGAAGGGAACGAAGGGCATCGAATTGATCGGAGTCAGAACAATTCAAGAAGCAATGAAAGCACTGTTCTAGAAAATCAATGCAAAATTAGCATTGAAAAATTAGCATCGAAAAAGAAAATTGTTAATTCTGCCTGCCTACCGCAGGCAGGCAATTTACCAGCAATTTTCGGTGAAAATACAGCGAGATTCTTCAGTCGATAGGGCTTCCTTCGACTACGCTCAGGACAGGCTCTTCAGAATGACATTACGAAAGTCTCCAGTTGTCATTCTGAGCGAAGCCCTGAACCTAGTATGGTACAGGGCGAAGCGAAGAATCTCAATAGTTTGTGAACTCACCGAGAATTGCTGGCAATTTACAGCGAGGTTTGATAGGAGTGTGTTATGCAAAAATGGGCCATTGGATCGATATTCG
>Ga0210051_1001489_pt1 | contig 23593 bp, 33 predicted proteins | sample CryGey092014_all_FD_185464 | JGI IMG/M metagenome (GOLD analysis project Ga0210051, IMG submission 185464) | Groundwater microbial communities from aquifer - Crystal Geyser CG23_combo_of_CG06-09_8/20/14_all (SPAdes) (version 2) | ecosystem: Environmental > Aquatic > Deep subsurface > Groundwater... | reverse complement strand
ACCGCTTTGGCTCCGGCTTTCACCGTCGCTTTGCCGGTTTCCAGCAACTCGCCGAAAACATCTCTGACTACACTATTTCCTTTAGGCATATATCTTTCATCTTAACAAAAATTATCTCTATTTTCCAACATAACATTTTTCTTCACGATCGTAAAAAAATAAGTTATGTAAAATCTTTAACTCTTCGTCCTAAAATCTTTTTGACTTTATCGGCAACCCAATCATTGGGTAATAATTCCCGCGGTAAACACGGATCGATTAATAATATATTTATATATTTTTTACAACTTTTTTTTAATTTTTCTCCGCTTTCCAATTTTTCTAACAAATTTTTATAGCGCTCAGAAATTGAATCTAAATGCCAAACTCTGTCCGCTAATTCCCGAGCATCGCCGATTAATTGATGTTTGGCGGTCAAAACAAATGCCTCCCCGGATAAATTTTTCTCTTTTAAATATTCATTCATATCCTCTTCAATGCTAAACGGGGAAATATAAATACTTTTTTGCCACATACCAAAACCCAATTCTTGAAGTTTATAGCGCAAAGCATCACGTTTTATCCGATTCTTTTCACTAATATCAAATACCACCAACCGCCAATAACCATCCCAGTGCTGATTTTGCAGTTTAAAATAGGAAAAATTTCTTGACAATCTTCGTTTTCCTCCGCGGGAAATTATTAACGTCGGCTCCCCCTTTACCATTTTCTTTTCCAAGTCACCTGTTTTCAGTAAACGATAAATATTCTGTCTTAATAATGTTCCTTTATAATTTTTTGGGGTCCATAATCCTAGCCGTCGAGAATGATATGCCCGACTCCCGGCACCTACAATCGAATCTAAAAATTCATCAATAAAATAAATTCCTAAAAGTAATTGTTCCGCTGGAACAAATTTCTTACTCATAGCAATATCATAACAAATAAATTTACGATCGGAAATAGAATAGTTATGATATATTTATTTAAAACTCCCTCCGGCCTTCAAAGGCCCGGTTTAAAGTCACTTCATCGGCATATTCCAAATCCGCTCCTACCGGCAAGCCCCGGCCGATCCTGGTAATTTTAATCTTATTATTCAAACCCTTGTCAATTAAAATTTTCCGGATATACATTGCCGTTGCCTCTCCTTCCATATTGGGATTAGTAGCGATAATCAACTCTGTTATTTTACCATTTTTAAACCTTGCCAATAAATCACGAATGTGCAATTCTTCCGGACCAATGTTGTTAAGCGGCGAAATCGCTCCCCCTAAAACATGGTAAAGCCCATGGTAAAATCCCCCCTTTTCCACTGCTAAAATATCCAAAGGCTGTTCCACCGCGCAAATCTGGGTTTGATCTCTCCCTTTATCCGTGCAAATATCGCAAGGGCTTTTTTCTCCCACATTAAAACAAATAGCGCACTCCCGGGTGTCCTTTTTTAAGCGGCTTAAAGCTAAACTGAATTTGTCCAGTTCGCTTTGAGGATTATGCAGTAAATAAAAAGTCAGTCTTTGGGCTGATTTAGGCCCGATCCCCGGAAGTTTTTCTAAAGCTTCAATTAACCGGCTTACCGCTCTGGCAATTTTCATAAAATGAGTATATCATACTTATGTCATGAAACCCTTGCCTTTAATCCAGATTGTGGCCGATTACGGCACCGGCGATCTGGCCTTTGCTGAAGTGATTCAAAGATTCAAACAGCTGTTGCCAGGCGCCGATATCCAAACCATTTCTACCCCTCCTTTCTCTACTTTAAACACCGGTTTTATTATCAGTCAACTAAGCTTATACAACCCCAGCCGCCGCCTGTTTATTTTCAGTAATACCGCTCCCCGGAAAGATGATACTCAGCAGCGCACCGACAACGAAGGCGAAAAATTTAAATTTGCTCTTTTAGATAACGGCGTGCAGGTTTGCGGCGTTGATGCCGGCTGGTGTTTCAGTTTTATTAAGCCGCATATCCAAGAATTCCGGCTGATTAACGTGGCTAATAAAGGCTCCCAATTCCGCTCCCGTGATTTTTTCCCCGCCGCCGCCGCCGGTATTATCCGGGGAAAAACCACCAGATATTTAGGCAAAAAAATTCCTCTTACTGATATCCCCCGCGTGCCGCAAAACAGAATTATGCACATTGACCCGTACGGCAACATTAAAACCACTATCAGGAAATCGGCAATAAAATTCACTTCCGGCCAAAAAATTCGCGTCGTCATTAACCACCTTTACCAAACCGGCATTTATGCCAACGGTAATTTTTCCGTAAAATCCGGCGATTTCGCTTTTGCTCCCGGCTCTTCCGGCGGCGACAACGCTTTTATGGAAATTTTTCTGCGCTCAGGCAATGCCGCCCGTCACTTCAATTACCCGCCGGTAGAAACCAAAATCAAGATTGAAAAAATCTAGGCCATAGGCCTATGGCCTAAGTACCTTCTTGCCAAGAATTCAAGTATTTTTTCTGTTGGCTGGTTAATTTTTCTAAACCCCAACCCATGCTCTTAAGTTTTAACCGGGCCACTTGCTGATCAAGTGATTGCGGCAAAGTATACACCTGCGCCTTTAACTTACCTTTATTTTTCACTAAATACTCAGCCGCCAGCGCTTGGTTGGCAAAAGACAAATCCATCACTTCGGCCGGATGGCCCTCGGCAGCAGCAAGATTTACCAATCTTCCTTCGCCCAGCAAATATAGCTTTTTCTTGCCTAACCGATATTCGTCTAAAAACGGCCGGATAGCCCTTGGTTTAAGACTCAATTTTTTCAGTCCGGCCACATTAATCTCGCAATCAAAATGGCCGCTATTGGCTAAAATCGCCCCGTTTTTCATCTTCTTAAGATGGACTAAATCAATCGCGTTTTTATTTCCGGTCACGGTCACGAAAATATCACCGACTTTTGCCGCCTCCGGCATAGTCATTACCTTAAACCCATCCATCCCGGCTGCCAATGCCCTCACCGGATCAGTTTCCACAATAATAACATTACTGCCCATGCCGCTGGCCCGGCGGGCTACGCCTTTACCGCAATTACCGTAGCCGACGACCACAAATGCCTTGCCGGCAAGTAATATGTTCGTCGAGCGCAAAATTCCGTCAATGGTCGATTGTCCGGTCCCGTATCGGTTATCGAACAAATGTTTGGTATTACTGTCATTAACGGCAATCACCGGCAATTTTAAGGCCCCGTCTTTAGCCATCGCCCGCAATCTAATCACGCCGGTCGTGGTTTCTTCGGACGAACCCAACATGCCTCTGATTTGTTCCGGTTTTTTTTGGTGGAGCAAACTGATTAAATCAGCGCCATCGTCCATGGTAATCTGGGGCTTGATTGTCAAAACACGGGCTAAATGACGGTAATAAGTTTTTTCGTCTTCGCCTTTGATCGCCAAAGTTGTTATCCCGAAGTCTTTGGCTAAACTAGCGGCAACACCGTCTTGGGTGGATAAAGGATTAGAAGCGCACAACGCCAATTGGGCGCCTCCGGCTTTTAAAGTCAGCATCAAATTAGCCGTCTCACTGGTAACATGCAGGCAAGCGCCCAAACGAACCCCTCTTAGTGGTTTTTCTTTTAAAAATCTTTGTTTAATTAATTGAAGTACCGGCATTTGCTGACCGGCCCACTCAATTTTTAAACTACCGGCTCGCGCCAGTGTTAAATCTTTAACATCATATTTAATCATTATTCTCCCATCGGGCCCTGGCCTTTTAATAATCCGCTTAAACCGCCGCTCATTTCCGCCAACTTTCTGGCGGCCACTTCCTGGGATTTTTTAATCGCTTTGTTAATCAATTCCAACACCCGCTCATTGGTCAAACCGTCAATTTCTAAGAGTTTTAATTTCTGGTCGCCGGTGATCACGATTTTAATATTGTCTTCTTCAATCACAATTTCTTCCTGGGCTAACTGTTTCTGGATCGCCATTGCCTGATCGCGCATTTTTTTTAAGTTAGCTAGTTGTTTTACTTTATCAAACATAAATCTCACCCCCTCTCAGCCAAAGGCTGATCGGCCTTTGGCCGACACTCCAAAAACCTCTTCGGCATCTTTAATAATATTTGGCTGATTATTTTTCACCCCTAAATAATATTTAATGGTAATTGGCTGGGATAAAACCTTAGAAATCACCTCTTCCACCATCACCCGGTAACGCTCCTCCTCTAATCTCTCTTTATGGAATTTATAAAACACTTCCATAACCAGGCACTTGCCGTCAAACCCGGCCGGCCTAGTCGCTTTCAATAATGCTTCTAAGCTGTGATTTTGCGGCCTCATCGCTTCTAAAATTTCTTTCCACCTGTCGATTACCTGCTCTAACTTTATCTTGCCGCCCCGGCTCGCCAGTTTAGGCAATTCCGGGATGGAATTTTTAGCTTCATCGCCTGAATCCCACTCAACCACTGCCAGCTCTATCGGCAAACTTTCAATCACTGCTCCTTTAAGCTCCCTGCCGGCTTGCAATAATCGCCAAATTAACTTTTTCAGCTTGCTTAAATCTTCAATCGCTTTAATATCTTCTGTTTCTGTTTCCACCCCTAAGCGGGCTAACAATATCTGCCGCAATCTTTCTACCGCCTGAGTGATAAACTGGTTGAGATTTAATCCCTGGTTCATCGCCTCGCTCAACCACTGCAAGGCCTTAACTGTTTCTCCGGAATACACCATCACCAGCCACTCATCCAAGTTGCCGGTAAGAAACCCCCGGTTCAGAACTTGGTCGACTTTTTTCTTACTAATCACCTTGCCGCCGATTGCCAACTGTTCCAAAATTTTTACCGCATCCCGAAAACTGCCGTCAGCCACTTGGGCAATTCTCACCAAATCCTCCTCGTTGATTTTTAATTTCTCTCCCTTAACCACCCGCATCAAAGACCGCTTAATCTCCTCGTGGCTGGCTTTGTTAAAATTTACCTGCCAGCAGCGGGACATAATCGTTCCCGGCAACTTTTCGGCTCGAGTGGTACATAAAACAAACTTGGCGTGCTTGGGCGGCTCTTCCAAAGTTTTTAACAAGGCGTTAAAAGCCTCATTGGTTAACATATGAACTTCATCAATAATATAAACTTTAAATTTAGCCTGGCTCGGAGCCAGCTTAATCTTGTCTCTTAACTCCCGAATATCATCAATTCCCCGGTTGGAAGCCGCATCAATCTCAATTAAATCCATCGATCTGCCGGACTCAATCATCCGGCAACTGTCACACTGATTGCACGGCTCTCCGCCGGCCGGCGGATTTTTTAAACAATTAACCGCTTTCGCTAAAATCCTGGCGCCGGAAGTCTTTCCCGTCCCCTTCGGTCCGGAAAATAAAAATGCGTGAGGAATTTCTTTCGCCCCCAGAATTTCCGTTAAGCTTTCCCTCACCTGAGCTAAATCTAAATCTTTAATTCTTTTCGGTCGGTAAGTTAAATAAAATGCCATATTATTTATGATGCTTGCCTAATAAATGTAACATAGCGTGGTTAATTAAAAAAGGCACCGAGTGCCTTTTTTTTAAAGCTATAGTTTTACAAATTACAATATCGCCTAAGCGCATCACTTTATCCGGACCAACTTCCCGGTCTAAAGGAAACGATAAAACATCGGTGGCTTTGTCAATTTTCCGCCAGCGCCGGTTCAAACTTCTGATCGTTTTTTCATCCACAAAAGAAACTTCGGCCACTATTTTCATATTAGCGGCAAATATTCCTTCACTATCTCCGCTTCCTTAGTTTCCTTATCCACCAGTTCCTGCCTGCCGCCGCGCTTGTACCACTCAATCGCGTCCTGCCTTTTTTTAACTTCTTTTTGCAGTACCTGAATTTCTTCCTGGGAAGAGAGTAGCCTTCTCTTGGCAATCTGCTCATTTTTCAAAGCCGCCAAAACCATTCTCAGGGTCGATACCCTTAAGCTATCGCGCTGCTTCATGGCGGTGGTTAAATCCTGCTCTATTGTCTTAGTTTGAGCCATTTCATCTTCTTTCTGCGCTTCTTTAACCGCTTAAACTCGTTTAATTTTTCTTTTTTAATCATCGATGGTTTTTTAAAAAATTCTTTTTCTTTAAGTTCGGTTAATAATTGCTCCTGCAAAACTCTTTTTTTAAAGTTTTTTATCATTTGGTCAGTCGAATCTCCCGGCTGTGCCTTGATTATAATAGTCATTTTAAATTTGTCAGCACCTCCTTAATTTCCGCTAAACTTAACTTTGATGGTTTAACTTGCGGATTATGCCGCGAGCCATTAGAAATTATATGCTTACTTTGATGGAAAAACCAGTCAGCCTGCGGATCGGCTTTTTTTAAAGCCGCATAAGCTGGGGTTAAATCCAGTTCTTTTTTCGGCTGGGATTTAATCGAGACAAAACCGGCTTCCGGTTCTTTTCTGACTACCAAGCGATAGCCCATTTTATGGGCCAGTTTCAGATCAAACATCATCTGGGTTTCCACCGCTAAGCTTTTCCCCCATTTCGTCTCAAACTCCACGCCTTTTTTAATTTCCTCTTCCGAAAGGATTCTTTGCCTGAAGCCAAACAGCACCCCGTCCAAAAGCGCCATTCCCTGGTAAACCAACTCTTTATCATTTAAATTTCCGGACAGCTTTAAATTATCAAGCAGGTACTGCAGAAAAAATTCATAGCGGTCGTTAACCGGATCTTCCCAGAAAAAATCTTCAAATTGATCGGCTTGAATCACCACTTCAATCATTCTTTCCAAGGCGCTTTGATATTTTAAACTGATATTTTTTTTGCTCTTTAAATAATTAAACACTTGCGCTGCAGCGCAAGTGCGCTCTTTCAACTGATGGTGGTCAAACCTGCCCCAGCCTGTATCGACGTGAATTATCGTCGGATCGCTGTCCACAATTTGACCTTGATAAGTTTTTCCCGCCGGTACAAACTTTAATGTAGCTTGCTTAAAATCCGCTTCAAACCTTTGCAGTAACCATATCGAACAAATCGCGTCTAAATCCGGAAAAATATGGGTGACGATTACCTTGCCCGCCATAGCTTTAGCGAAGGCGGGTTTTCACCGCTTCCAAACTTAATAACTCGCTCTTTTGACTGTCTCTTTCTTTCCACTCAATTTTATTCTTGGTTTTCTCTGATACCACTAACCGCACCGGAATGCCGATTAAATCCGCATCCGCGAACTTGACCCCGGCCGAAACCTCCTCCCGATCATCCCATAAAACTTCCACTCCCGCTTCGGTCAATTTCTTATAAATTTCTTCCCCTGTTTTTCGTTTTTCGTTTTTCGTTTTTAATTTTATCAGGTGCACCTCATACGGCGCTACGTTCTTTGGCCAAATAATTCCTTTGTCATCATGATTAACTTCCACTAACGCCCCCATCACCCGCGTCGGCCCAATCCCGTAACTGCCGAACCAGACCGGTTTTTGTTTTCCATCTTTATCAGTAAAATATACCTTCATCTTTTCCGCATAAAAGGTCCCTAACGGAAAAATATTCCCCACTTCAATCGCTTTAGCTCTAACTGTTTTGCCCTTTTGGCACACCGGGCATTTGTCTCCCTCTTTGCCTTTATAAATTTCCTGATTTTCTGACCAATCACAGGCATCACAATAAAAAATCGTATCCTCACCGCCCTCGCTTAACACCTGAAATTCATGGGTATTTTTGTCGGTAAACACCCCGCCGGCCGCCTCCGTCACTTTAAAGTTAAATCCCAGTCTTCTAAAGACTTTAACATAAGCCTTTTTTACTTTCTCGTAATAAGCCAATAAATCTTTTTCACCCGTATGAGCGCTGTATAAATCCTTCATCATAAATTCCCGGCCTCTTAAAATTCCCGCTCTGGCCCTGGGCTCGTTTCTGAATTTGGTCGAGAAATGATACACTGCTACCGGCAAATCCTTGTAGCTTTTAATATTTTTCCTTAATAAATCCATCACGATTTCTTCGTGGGTAAAAGATAAAACAAATTCTTTTTCCCGCTTGTCAGTCAACTTGTACATAATCTCGTCCGCTTTTTCCCAGCGGCCGGTTTCATTCCAAATTTCTTTAGGATGAAGCAAAGGCATCAACATTTCCTGTCCACCCACGGCATTCATTTCCTCCCTGATGATCTGGTTAATCTTTTGCACTACCCGCCATCCTAAAGGCAGCAAAGTCCATGAACCGGACATCAACTGATCAATAAATCCGGCCTGAACTAATAACTGATGGTTCACGCTTTCCGCCTTCACTTCTTTTCTGGTTTTGGGAAACAACTTTGAATAACGCATGACTCTAATTTACCAGAAAAAACTTCTTTCAGCTACGGTTCGATTCTTTTTACCCAATTTAATCTGTCAAAATGCCGGTCGTAAGAATAAATTGTCTCTATATTCTGCGCCTTCATCGCCGCCGCGGCCAGCGCATCCTCAAAATCAATATTTTTTTCCGCATAAATTTCCAAAGCCAGCAGAAATTCCTTTTTCCATTTAATCTGCCAACCCTTGAGAGTGATTACCGGCTCCAATAATTCTTTGATTTTCTTCGGCGGTAAAGCATACAGGGCTTTTGATGATAAAATATGCACCACTTCCGCCAAAATTGATTTAGTGGTAATCAGCAAAATCTTTTTTCTCTCCGCTTCTTGGAAAAGGCGGAAACATTTTTCCGCTTTCACCGGATCGTCTTTTGTCAGAAATCTGATAAAAATATTAGCGTCAACAAATCTCGGCTTCATTGTTTGTATTTTCTTAACCGTTCCTGTTTGGCGATTAATCTCATCTGAGCAAAAGATTTTTTTATCGGCTTAACCGAACCGTAAACCTGTTTTAACGACAGTCCCGGAGATTTTAACAGTACTTTTTGCCCATAAACTACCGCGACCACTCGATTAGTATTAACCACGTCCAACAACCGGCGGATATCAATCGGAATGGTCACTTGGCCTTTTTCACTAACCGGTAATAAATATGTTTGTAAAGAATTCATATAATGTAAAGAATAATACAAAAGTAAAGAAAGGTCAAGAATCAATTAACCGTCTTACATCATTAATCGTTACCAAAACCATTAAACCAATCAGCAAGACTATCCCGGCCAAATGGACGGCCTGCTCCCACTCCGGCTTAATCCGTTTTCCCCTCACCGCCTCAATCCCGATAAATATCAATCGGCCTCCGTCTAACGCCGGCAAAGGCAGCAAGTTTAATATTGACAAGTTAACCGACAAAATCGCCACAAACCGTAAAATCGCTATCCATCCTTGTTTAGTCACGTCTTTACTAATCTTATAAATTCCGACCGGCCCGGCCACATCTTTGGCGTTGATTTTAGTCAAAGACCATAAAATCTCCTTGCCCCAGCCGACCGCCTCTTTGAGGCCAAACCACATTCCCCGAAACGGCCTTTGCCAAAACGGGTAAAGCACCACATCCACATTAGTAATTGCTACTCCCAAAGCTCCCTCTCCCTGAGGGGTAGCTTCCGCCAATCTCGGCGTCACTAAGACTTCCCGGCCGTCTTTTAATCTTAACCTCACTTCTTGGCCCCGATGTTCATTGATAAAAGCGATAAATTTATCGGTGGCGCTAAAATCAATCAGCTTATCTTCTAATTTAATCCCTGCTTCCTCTGCCGGCGAATCTTTGGCCACGGCGGTCACCACTAAATAATCCACCTTTTCCGGAATTCCTAAGCGAGTATAGATCGCCGCAAACAAAACTACTCCCAATAAAAAATTCATCACCGCTCCGGCTAAAAGCACCAGCAGCCGCACCCGCTTCGGCTTGCCGGCAAACGAGTTTTTACCCGCGGCTAAATCTTCTCCCTTCAGTCGGAGAAAACCGCCGAACGGCAGTAAATTAAGGCTATAGACTGTTCCCTGTTTCTTAAATCCTAATAATCTGGGCGGATAACCAAAACCAAACTCCTCCACCTTAATCCTAAATCTTTTCGCCATCAAAAAATGGCCCAGTTCATGGACCAAAATCAAAACCGACAAAATAATTAAAAAGTTAAAAATTGCCATCACAGCGCCATCAATTCTTGCTCTTTATTTTTTTCCATCTCCTCTAACTTGGCATTGAATTCGTCGATCATTTTTTGCAGCTCGTCATACAGGCGGTGAATATCGTCTTCCGATACCCCGGCCTCATCTTTCTGATCATCGATTTTTTGCTTCACCTCCACCCTGATCTGCCGCAAAAATGCCTTACCGGCTTCAATCTTCTGCCGGGTAAGTTTCACCAACTCCGTCCTTCTTTCTTCCGTTAAACTGGGAATAACGATTCGAATAATCTCCTTGTCTGCTACCGGATTAAGACCTAAATTCGCTTCATTTAACCCCTTCTCGATCTTCGCCAAAACACTACTGTCCCAGGGCTTAATTACTAAACTGTGCGGGTCCGGCGCCGTAATGCTTGCCAGCTCCTTAATCTCCATGAAACTGCCTTCGTAAGCTTCCACCTTGACCGACTCGACTAATGCCGGTTTCGCCCTGCCTGTCTGTACGCCTAATAAATCCTGCTTCACCAACCCGATCACTTCATCCATCCGCCGTCTGCCGGTTACCAACATACTCTCATCCATAATTAAACCATTCTAACATATTTTTTATGGTTCAATCCGTTTAATTAATTTAATCTTATCAAACCCTTTATCGTAAGACAAAACCCGGCCTTCGTATTTAAACAGGCTGTAAGCGGCAATAAAAGCATCCACAAAGCTAAGTCTGTGGTGACGTAAAATCGTTACGGTCTCTAAAAGCAACAGTTTCGGACAAAGAATATTTGGTTTACTCACTAATGCTTCTAAACAATCAAGAATCTTTTTCCTGGGAAAACGGTAAAATGATGATAACACCCAGTAGACTTCAGCCACGGTAACCGCAGACACTGCCATTTTTCTTTCTGATCTTAAAAATCGCTCAAACCTCAATGCCTTCACCGGATCATCATTAGTAAAAAACCTGATTAAAATATCGGTGTCGACAAGCATCAAATCTTTCCGGCAATTAAATCCTTAATATAGGCGGCTCTCGCCAACCGTTTGCTAAAGCGTTTTTTAGTCTTAAAGATGCCGCGGAGGTCGGCAAAATCAGGAATTGGCCGTAAAATTAATGTTTGTGTGTCGGGCGCAGACTTAAAAGCGATCAGACTCCCGGAGCGCAATTTAAGTTTCTCCCGGAAATAACTGGGAATCGTTACCTGCCCCTTGGTAGTTACCGTCGTCATTAAAGTCATAGTAATACTACTATACAAAGTATTACCTTCAATGTCAAGTATTACTTAACCGCAAATCTTTCCAGTGCCTTAACAGTAATCTTTTCCTTGAACTTGGCCGAATATTCCTGAATCAATTCAGCCACGGTTTTTTTCGGATCGCGAATATAGGCCTGTTTTAATAATTTTTTTAAATCCTTAGGCGCCATGCTGGCAATTTGCAAACAAAGTTCTTTGCATAATATTTCAAACTCAGCCGAATTAGCCGCAAAATCTGTCTCAGACATAACCGCGATCATCGCCCCCACCTGACCGCCGTTATGGACATAAGCGTAAATCCGGCCGCTCATATCGTTGCGGCCTCGGCAATTTTGGAAACGATCAGCTTAATCGAACTGACCGCATCATCATTGGCCGGGATCGGATAATCAATTAAATCCGGATCAGTGTTGGTATCGATTATCGCTATTACCGGAATACCTTTCATTCTGGCTTCCTTCACCGCGGCAATTTCTTTCTTTACGTCCACCACAAAAACAGCCGCCGGCTCGCTTTTTAAACTCCTTAATCCTCCCAAAAACCGGTCCAGTTTTTCAATCTGCTTGTCGATTAAAACATTTTCTCTTTTGGTATATTTCTCAAACTCGCCTTTGGACTTTTTCTCTTCCAAATCCATCATTTTATCCAGGCTCTTTTTTATCTGTTCCCAGTTGGTGATAATCCCGCCCAGCCAGCGGACGGCCACATAGGGCATGCCGCACTTTTCCGCTTGTTCTTTAATTACTGCCGTCGCTTGGCGCTTCGTCCCCACAAAAACAATCTTTTTCCCTTCAGCGGTTAAGTTTTGCACAAATTCCATTGCTTCTGTTAATTTTTTCGCGGTTAAACCTAAATCAAAAATGTGCACCCCGCCCCGTTTGGTATAGATATATTCATTCATCTTGGGATTCCATCGTCTGGCCTGATGGCCAAAATGACAGCCGGCTTCTAATAATTCCTTGAGTTTAATCTTATAGTCAATCTTTTTTTTAGTTTCTTTTTTTACTTTAGTCATAAGGCTTGATTGTAAACTGCTTTCACCAGATTTTCAAACAAACAAATCACGGTTACCGGCCCGACGCCTCCCGGGACCGGCGTAATCGCTCCGGCAACCTTAATCACGGTTTCAAAATCCACGTCTCCTTTAGGCCAGCCCACGTCGATCACCGTTGCCCCTGGCTTGACGGTTTTAATCAACCCTGGATGACCGCTGCAAGCAACTAAAATATCCGCCTCTTTCGTTTTCTTAATTAAATCTTTATCTCTTGAACTGATATTTTCTGCATTCAATCGCTGGCTTAATTTTTTTCCCACCATCCCCCTCCCGACAATTAAAACGTTACCACCCCGGGGTGGTAACGTTGCCAAAATTACCCCCACTGCCCTAACCGTTGCCTGGGTAAAAGGCGAGTCATCCCGCAATCCATCAACATCTTTACCGGGGACAATTGTGTTAACCAATTGTGCCCATTCTTTTTCAAATTCCGCCCTCTTATATCCCGGCCGCTGGACCATAATCCCGTGAACCGTCTGATCCCGATTTAACTCCCCGATTTCTTCAGCCGAAGCGATTTTTTTAAATTTAATTCCCAGTCTGGCCGCCGCCGCCTGCTTTAAACCGGCATACGTCTCCCCGGCCGGATCGCCGGGTAGAACCAGAACCGCCAGCTGCGGTATCATCCCTTTTTGTTTTAACTGTCTGACTTTTTCAGCCAGAGCCGTTTCCCGCTCCGCAGCCAATTTAGCTCCGTCGATGATCATAAGCCGGGCACAGGAAATTTTTTAGCAAAACTCGCCACGGTTTGTCTTTGCACCTTAAACCACGGATTTTTATCTAATCTTTTACGAAAAGTTTTGATCGATTGATCTTCATCTTTAATCTGCTCCAAAACTTGAAGAATCCATTTAGCAATCTGCTTCATCTCTTTCTCTTTCATCCCCCGGCTGGTTAAAGCCGGCGTCCCGAGGCGTAAGCCCGAGGGATAAAATGGCGAGGCCGTATCATAAGGCACAGTATTGCGGTTGGCAATAATCCCTGCCTCCTCCAGCGCCCACGCCACTGTCCAGCCCGATAAGTTTTGCGGCCTTAGATCCACCAAAACCAAGTGCTTATCTGTGCCGCCGGAAACAATCTTTAACCCGCCTTTTTTTAATTCTTCTGCTAAAACTTTAGCATTTTTCACCACTTGAAAAGCGTATTTTTTATAAACCGGGGTCATCATCTCGGCGGCGGCGACCGCCACCCCGGCAATCGAGTGCAAATGCGGCCCTCCCTGCAGGCCGGGAAAAACTGAAAAATTAATTTTGTCGATCAACTCTTTTTTAGCAATAATCACTGCTCCCCTCGGACCCCGAAAAGTTTTATGGGTGGTAAAAGTAGCTACATCGGCATATGGCAGCGGCGATTGGTTGGCCCCGGCCGCAATCAACCCGGCCTCATGAGCAATATCCGCCATATAATAGGCTTCAGCTTTTTTGGCAATCTGGGCCATCCGCTGATGCTTAATCTCTCTTGGATAAGCCGTCCCGCCGGAAATAATTAATTTTGGTTTGAATTTTAACGCCTGTCTTTCAATCCGGTCATAGTCAAACACCAAGGTTTTCTTATCCACATGGTAAAACTCCACTTTAAAAATCTTCGACACCAGGGTAATTTTTTTACCGGGCATCTGCCAACCATGGGACAAATGGCCGCCGTCAGGTAAGTACATGCTCATAATTTTGTCCCCGGGATTTAACAACCCGTTGTAAACCGCCAAGTTGGCTTCACAGCCTGAATGCGGCTGGACATTAACGCCCCATTTTCCCGGGTCCAGGCCAAAGGCCTGCAAGCAGCGTTCCCGGCATAAATCCTCAACCTGATCCATGTTTCGATTACCTTGGTAATAGCGCTTGCGCGGATACCCCTCGGCATACTTATTCATCAGACACGACCCGACCGCTTTCATCACCGCCGCCGAAGCATAGTTTTCCGACGGAATCATCTCCAGCTGTTCTCTCTGCCGCTTTTTTTCTTTGGCGATAATCTTAAAAATTTGATCCATAACTATAAATATGAACTAAATTGGCAGATAATCAAGACTAAAAACATGCAACAGGTCATCCGGGAAAGGCAAATGTTTTTCCAGTAAAGGTAATCTGTTAGCACTAACAATTCGCTCAAATAAAATTTCTAAATTCTTAAAAAATACCTTTTGTCCCTCTGAGGAAGTAAATTGTTGCCTGAATTTATCTGATTTTTTTCTTACCATTTTTAAAACTGCCTGTTTTTGGCTTTCTACTCCTTCTTGAACTTTCACTAATCTTTCGGCTTTAACTGTAATATTGAGACTATGTTCTTTCTCTCGTTCAAATTCTTCGTCAAGTTCACGTAAATATTGACTGAATTTTTTCTCAACCAAACTAAAATCTTCTGATAATAATGCCTTAGCCATTTCTTTAGCATAGGTCATCTTTCTGGCCATTGCCGGGCCTAACCATTCTACTTCATATTCTGACAAACCCTCGGCCCGATAATCTCTTACCAACTCAAAAACAACTCTGTCTAAGTCTGTAACAAAATCTTTCTCTTGAGGTTGATAGTTTGATTCTAAAAATTTAGTCAATCTTTCCAGATGCTTAGCAACATCAGCCTCGGCAAAAAGACGATTTTCGTCAGTGTTCATTGTCCGCACTAAAGTTAATAATGGCGGCGTTATTGAATCGCGTTTGTCCGGACCGTAAATTCGGCTGATGGCTAATCTTACTAATACTAACTCTTCCGGCCTGACTGAAACATCAATTTTATTCCAGCCGGAGCCTCTCTCTTTTAACAATTTCTCAGTTTCCGCCAAAACCGGGAAATGATGTAAAATTTCTCGATTTTGCCTGAGAATTCCCACCGGAGATAATGTATTTACTGCTTCCGGATTAAACAATAAAGGATATGGATGATTTAAAATTCCATGAAAATCTAAAGCCAATTGTCTTTGAGTAAACGGAACTCCGTCTAACTGCATCGCCTGCATCACTCCAACGGCATTAACCGCTCCCAGATGAGCATGAACCGCCTTTAAGTTAGGCACAAAACCTTCCGCGTCAATCTCCACGTGATCATGTAAAACCCCCATCTCCCTGGCCATTACCACATCTCTCAATTGGCTGACCGGCAAACCAATTAGTTGAGGCACATAGACATCGCTGGCCCGGCCATTGTTGCCATACCGGTCCAAGTGGAAAAAACCATGGTCAATGTTACCCGAATCATCAATTTTCTGCTGTAGTCTCGCTGAAGTATATCTGCGCATAGCCAAATCTCCATACAACCAACTTTCAGGAATAATATTCATCAGCAGTTCTATTTTATTAGCCTGAATTCTCTGATACTCTGCATGGGTTCTTTTATCCCACGCTCGCTGGTAACTGCCTTTACAAACTCTTTCGGTTAACGGAGCCAGAAAACTCTGCCAAAAAATATCTTTTTTCAGTCTTTGTACTTCACCTTCCCGAAACAAATCAACTCCTAACTCAGGATTTTCCATTCAGCCCCTCAAACCATCTCTAATTTTCTCTATTGCCTCAGCCATCTCCACTTTGCCGGAATTATCCAACTTTACCTCATCTTCTGTCAAGCTGACCACTTTTATTCTCTTGCGTTTCAATTTTTCTTTTAATTTTTCCAGCCCTTTATCAATTCTGCTTAAATACACCGGATTATAGTACTCTAACTCAAACTTCCGGCCGCGCTTTTTAATCCGCTTCATCAGCGTAGGAATCGAACAATCAAGAGCAATCACTACCGAACTGGTGAACAAACCGATTGCCACTCGGTCAAATAATCTCCGGTACAACTGCCACTCATCTTTCATCATTATGCCCGATAAAAAATGGCCATGAGTATAGGCCCAACTCATTAATAAACCGGAATCCACCACTAATTTCTCTCCTTTATATTTTTTCAAATATTTTTTAACCAAAATCACCCGTTCCAAAGTCAGCCATAATTCATTCGCCAGCGCCCAGCGTTTAATATCGTTTAAGTACAGCTCGCGGAACGGATCAACTGTCTGGAATAAATTATCCGCAAACACCACTTTCGCTTTTAGGGCCTTGGCAATCGCCGGAGTCACGGTGGTTTTTCCCGATCCAATGTTGCCGATGACGGTAATCATTTGTGATTTCTTCATAAACTTACTCCCACTCCATGGTTGCCGGAGGCTTGGTGGTAATATCATACACCACCCGGTTGATGCCCGGAACTTCGTTAACAATCCGACTCGAAACTTTGGCTAATAAAGCGTAGGGCAACCGTGTCCAATCGGCAGTCATGGCGTCTACACTAGTCAGGGAGCGGATAGCAATCATTTCGTCAAAACTGCGGCCATCGCCCTTAACGCCGGTGGTTTTTAGAGGAACATAAATGCAAAACGTTTGCCAGGTAGGCTGCTTGATTTCTTCCTGTAAAATCTTATCTGCTTGCCGTAAACGCGTTAGTCGTTCACGGGTTACTTCTCCCCGAATCCGAATCGCCAACCCCGGACCGGGAAAAGGCTGACGCTCAATAATGTTTTTTGCCAAATCTAATTTTTTAGCTAATACCCGCACTTCATCTTTATATAATTCCCTTAGTGGTTCGATTAATTTCAGGTTCATCTTTTCCGGCAGGCCAGCCACGTTATGGTGAGTTTTAATCTTACTGGCAGTTTTGTTACTACTCCCAGCACTTTCAATCACGTCTGGATAAATTGTTCCCTGGACTAAAAACTTGGCGCCGGCGGCTTTTTTCTCAAAAATGTCAATGAAAACCCTGCCAATTATTTTTCTTTTCTTCTCCGGATCGACCACCCCTTTCAACGCCGCTAAAAACAATTTTTGAGCCTGAACCACAATTAAACTTTTCCCAAAATATTTTTTTATTTCTTCTGTTTCACCCTCGCGCATCAAACCTGTATCCACATAAACACACTGAATCTGCTTGCCTACGGCCTTATAAACTATCGCCGCCGCCGTGGCCGAATCTACCCCGCCGGACAAACCGCAAATTACTTTATCCTTCCCGACTCTCTCTTTAATTAATTGAACTTTGTTTTTCAACCACAAATCTTTATTTTTTACTCTTCTGGCATGACAAATTTTAAAAATAAAATTTTCTAAGATTTTTTTGCCTGCCAAAGTATGGACTACTTCCGGATGGAACTGGATCGCCAAAAGATTATCTTTGCTCATGGCGGCATTTAGTACATCTTTGGAAGAACCTAAATTAATAAACCCACTCGGCAGTTTTATCACCTGATCGCCATGGCTCATGAGCACTTTTTGCCGGCCGGCGCAACCTTCAAACAAAACCGATTTTTTTAAATTAACCGGCACAATACCAAACTCTTTGACCTTGCCTCTGCCGACTTTACCGCCTAATAACTTGCCCATTAACTGCATACCGTAGCAAATCCCCAAAACCGGCACGCCTAAATTAAAAACTGCTTTATCGATTGTCGGTGAATCCGGTAAATTCACAAAACTTGGCCCGCCGGAAAAAATAATTCCTTCAAGATTTTTAAGCTTTTCAATATTTGTTTTATAACCCACTACCAAGCTATCCGCTCCCAATTCCCCGATTCTCCGGTTAATTAAATGGCAGGTTTGGCCGCCGAAGTCCACCACGGCAATCATAGCAACTCAACCTTGTCATTACTGCCGATTTTATTTACCCTGATACAGGAAAAAACTTTAACTCCTAAATTGGCGACGTAATCCAATCCGCCCTGAAAAACTTTATCGAACAAAACCGCAAAACCGACCACCATTACTCCGCGCTCCTGTAAACCTTTAATGATTTTATAACCGGTCTCGCCTCTGGCACAAACATCGTCCAGCAACAGCACCCGGTCGCCTTTTTTTACAAACGATAAATTAATGCCGGAAAACACATCCATGCCGGCAGTCGAAGTGGTAAATGAACGGACTTCCTGGCGGTAAACGTCTTTCCAGGAAGTAGGAATATTCTGGTCTTTGCGGGAACTATGCAGGCGGACCTGGCCGTCCAAAGCCAAAGCTACCGCTGTCGCCAAATAATTACCTGAATGAGGAATACCGTGGACCGTATCGATTTTGTCGTTTTTGAAAAAGTCAGCGATTAATTTTGCCGCCGCCGCCAACACCTCCGGCTTCATCCGCAAATTAAACGAAGACACGGAAATATACCCCCGCTGGGCATCAATCACCTTAGCTTCCTGCAAAAACTCTTTTCTTAAAAAATCCAGCGCCATATTTAATTATAGCGGAAAAATATTAATCCATCAACCCCATAGCTTCAGTCGCCGCCGCTTCAGTACCCCGCTCATCAGCAATTTTTTGTATTTGGGCCAAAGCTTCTTCTGAAAGAAACTCCAGACCGGTCATCGTTTCTGCCGGAATTGTTGATTCTGTTGGCTTTTCAGGTTTCTGGCCTGCGCCAAGATCGAATTCTAACATAAATAAACTCCTTTCTGCCCAATAAAAAAGGGCCTTTTCTAAGCCCTGATTTACTTTTACCTATTTTGGGGAAACTTGTCAAGCCCTAGTTTTAATTGCCCAGGCAATCCGGTCAGCCACGCTTAAAACCGCCAGCTTCGCTGACCTGCTTTTTAATTTAACCGTATCGGTAATCCACAGTTTATCAATCGGGCTCTGATCGATTTTTTTCTGCACGCCGTTGACAAACAAATGATGGGTGGCACAAATTTCAATTGATTTTGCTCCCTGTTGATGCAGCAATCCCGCCGCTTCCGTTAAGGTATCGCCGGTAGCAATCAGATCGTCTTTCATCAGCACTTTCATTCCTTTAACCGGCTGATCAATCCCCTTAAGCGTAATTTTCCCGGTCACCAGACTTCTTTCTTTATCAATTAAGGCCACCGCTAAACCGCCCAGATCCTGGGCAAACCGTTTAATCGAATTTTGCGAGCCTTTATCTGGTGCCACAACCATCGTCCGGCTGTCCACCCGTTTCTTGAAAAAGTTATTGAACAACCGCCTCCCGGACATATTCATCACCGGACATTTAAAAAATTTAATTATTCCCGGATTGTGCAAATCATAGGTAATCACTTTCTCCAAAGGCAGAAGCTGGAGAATTTTCGCCACCACCTGGGAAGACAGCGGTTCGCCCGGCCGGAAAACTTTATCCTGCTTGGAATAACCAAACCAGGGAATTACCAAAATAATTTTTTTCACTCCCAGCCGCGCCAAAGCATCCCCAATCAGCATTAATTCCAGCAAATGCCTATCCGTCGGGTGGGATAAAGATTGCACTAATACCGCCCGGCTGCCCGGGTCGTTTTCTTTGATATATACCCGCGCTTCGTCGTTGGGAAATCGGGACAGTTCAATTTTCCCCAACCTTGTTTTTAAACTCCTGGCGATTTTTCGAGCCAGCGGCTGATTGGATGATCCGGAAAAAACCAGCATATTAAAATTGTACCGCCGCCCGACCTTCGGCAAACTGCCGGATTAAAGTATTTAATAATGTTTGATAAGGCATATTATTTCTTTTCGCCCTGGCTTTAACCTTAATCAAATCAGCCTGATTAACCCGTATTGTGATTCTTTTTGTCCTATTAAGTTCCAGGTAATTTCTAGCCGCTTCTTCAAACATTTTTTTGGTTGCTGTAAAGTTAGCTGCCTTAACATAGTTACCCTTTTTCAATTCTCTTTCAATTCTTTGTTCGAATTTATCAAGTTTAATGTTTTTCATATTCTGCCTTTTGTTAAATGTTTTTTAGTTAATTCCCGACTGGGATAAACTGTTTTCAAGAATATTGTTCCTTTTTTTTGATTAAAAACATAAGGGATTGCGTACACATAATTTTTTATTTTTACTACCATAATTCTCTGTTTCGGATATTTTTTAATATTTTTATGTTGCTGATCATTTAAAATATTCCCGTTATTTATCGCTTTGATCGCCTCTTCAAGGCCTATTCCCCGGGTTTCACGAAGAAGCAAATTTTTCTCCTCGTTAAACTCTATCTTTATCATCTTTATATCAAATTGTACATCCATTGTCAATACCTCACTAGAGTTTATACCACTTGGGCAGGAAGTGGCGCAACAAATCCCCGGCGTCGGCCACCGCCCGCTTACCGCTTAAATAATACATTTGGTTCAACTGATTACATTCCCCAACCGAATAAAAAGTACTGCCAATTCCCAATTTATCCAATTCCTTCCTGACAAAAACTACCCCCTGGCGCGTCAAATTAATTGAGCGGTGATTCACTTTCGCTACCCGCAGGCCTTTGGCCTGAGCCGCCAGAATAAACGCCAACCCCGACGCGCCCGAGGCCGGATTGACAAAATCAGAGAGCAAAATTTCCTGATTATCAATCGATTTAAGCTTGTCTAAATCCCGCCACTTCACTGTCACTGACAAATTTGTTTCCGGTTCGCCGATCAAGTGGGTCCGCTTGGTCACCACCGCCACTTCATTGTCAATCACCGCATCTGGACCCAATCCCAGCGCTAATCTTGTGGTCACCAACCCGGCCCGTTCCAAGCTTGTGGGTATGCCCACTGGATCATATTTAGTTAACATTTCATAGCCGGCTTTTGCCAGCTCAAAATATTCCCGGCAAAAACCCACGTCGTCATATTTTTTTGCGTCAGCAATCACCTGCTGGGCTAACTTATTAATTTTATCCATTAACTTTTTCGCCTCGATATAATGATGTTCCAAAATCATTACCCCTTCTTTGGGCAATGGAACCTCGCTTTTACCAATTAAACTAATAAACGAGTCGCCAAATTTAACTAAATGATCGACTTGGGTCGACCCATGAAAGTCCTGGGGAAATTTTAATAAAGGCAGAACATCAAGTTTTTCTTCTGGTTTAGGGTTGACGATTTGATATTTCATTATCTGTATTTATTTATTTCGTCTCTTAATTTTTGCGCTTCCAAACGGGGATTGGCACTAAAAATAATTCCCCGGCTGGAATTAATTATCATCCCGCTCTTATTAGAATTTAAACCTGCTTTAACAACTTTTGCAACCTCTCCGCCCTGCGCCCCGATTCCCGGCACCAGCAAAATCATCTCCCCCACAATCTCTCTGACTTTTCTTAATTCCTCCGGATAAGTGCCGCCGACTACCAACAAGCAATTATTATTTTTATTCCACTCACTCACTACGTTTTTGGCCACTTTTTCCCAGATCAAGTCCTGAAACTCACCACTGCCCGGATTGGAAGTCTTACACAAAATAATTATTCCCTTATCTTTTCTCTCTAAAAACGGCTGCAAAGCTTCTTTACCAAAATACGGATTAACTGTCACCGCATCGAAGCCTAATTCATCAAAAATTGCTTTCACGTATCCTTGATTAGTATTGCCGATATCTGCTCTTTTCGCATCAGCAATCGTTACCACCCCGGGGTGGTAACGTTGAAGATATTCAACCGTTTTCTTGAGATTTTCCCAACCCTTAATCCCCAAGGCTTCATAAAAGGCAAAATTGGGTTTATAGGCACACACCAAATCGTGAGTTTGATCAATAATTTTTTGATTAAACTCCCACTCTCCCTGGTCCAATCCCACGCACAACAATGAATTATTTTTTTTAACGATTGCCTCTAATTTCTCCTGAAAGTTCATTTTTGCGCCTTTTTAGCTAAATATTCTTTACCATGGCCAACATTAGTATTGATCGGCCGATTTTGTTTACAAAATGGGCACTCGGCTTCGTCAAACGCCTGGGCTTCCAATACATCTGCCGCAACAAACGGTGCGCCGACCGTTGACTCATTTACATTTACTGGATCTCTGTTCACCATCACGCACACCGCTATTACTTCAGCGCCGGCCTGCCGGACCGTATCCACAACTTTTTTTACCGATCCGCCGGTAGTCGTCAAATCTTCCACCACCAACACTTTCTTACCCTTAATTACCTGATCGTAGCCCCGCCGCAACACCTGATTATCCGTCTCGTCTTTTTCCGTATAAACGCCAAATACTTCTTTCCCTTTTATTTGCGATAAATGATGAGCGACCCATTGCGATAAAATTATTCCCCCTAAGGCCGGTCCCACTACCGCTTCAATGTCTTTATCTTTAAACATCTCCGCCATTGCCCGGCAGACTTCACTGGTCTCTTTGGTATGCGGATACAACGCGTCTTTATTAATATAAACACTCCCGTGCTTGCCGGAAGTGTAAACAAAGTGATCGTCGGTTATCACCGCCCCGATCTTTTTTAAAATATCGACAACTTTAGCCATAAAGTCCTCCTAATTTTTAATTGGCCCAAATAATAAATCATAATATCTATCGGTTTTGGCCATCGCTTCCATATTCGGCACGCAAAGATCACATACAAAAGTAGTACCGTAGGGAAAATTTGTTTCTTGGGTTGGACTCAATAATATTACTTTATTCCCCGGATTTTTACTGCCACAAAGTTTGCATTTCTGGCCTTGATAACCGCCTTCCTGCACATACCATTCTATTGGCTCTTTTTGTTCACAAGGCGCAGTATGGATTAGAGTGGCTTTTAATTGTTCATCCATGAGCCCCTCCGACTAATTCTTCTAATTTATTAATTTTATTCTCTTCCATATACTGCCGCAAATCTGTTTTAATCTTTTCGTAAATCCCAAAACCGTGGCGGTACCAGGCCGAGCCAACCCCGACTAAACTCGCTCCGGCCAGCATAATTTCCACCACATCTTTGGCCGTTTCCACGCCGCCCATGCCTAAAATCGGCAACTTAACGCTGTTATAAATGTCCCACACACAGCGGACAGCCAGCGGCCGGATGCCTGGGCCGGACATACCGCCGCACAAATTCCCCAGCATCGGTTTTCTCTGTTTAATATCAATCACCATGCCCGGACCAACAGTATTAATCGCCGAAATCGCGTCGGCGCCGGCATCTTCCGCCGCTTTGGCCACTTCGCCGATGTTATTCACATTCGGACTTAACTTGGCCAAAATTTTTGTCTCTTTTTTTAACGCTTTCCTCACCGCTCTGACTGCCGCCGCGGTCGACTCCGATCCCATTCCCAACGGCTCGCCCAATTCATCAACCGTGTTCGGACAGGAAAGATTTAACTCAATCATTGCCGGATAAATTTTTTGGACTTCCTGAGCCAAATAGACAAAATCCGCCACTTTAACGGCAAAAACACTGCAAATCACCGGGATCTTGGTTTCCTTGATAAACTTGGCCCATTCGCCCGCGCCTTTATTAATTCCCGGATTGCGCAGTCCCACTGAATTTAAAATCCCGTGTTCATACTTAATTACCCGGGGCATCGGGTTGCCCTCGCGCGGTTCCATGGTCATGGATTTGGTCGTCACCCCGCCTAAACCATTCTTCTCTGCCTGATAATGGGCCGATACTTCCTGCAGAATCCCCGACGGCATCACCAAGGGATTATTAAAATCTATTCCTAAAAATCTAACTTTTA
>Ga0210051_1001487_pt1 | contig 23601 bp, 26 predicted proteins | sample CryGey092014_all_FD_185464 | JGI IMG/M metagenome (GOLD analysis project Ga0210051, IMG submission 185464) | Groundwater microbial communities from aquifer - Crystal Geyser CG23_combo_of_CG06-09_8/20/14_all (SPAdes) (version 2) | ecosystem: Environmental > Aquatic > Deep subsurface > Groundwater... | reverse complement strand
CTGGAGCTGCTGGAACTATTATTTTAGTCACCTTTAAAGCCAAAACTGCCGGAGATGCTGATTTAACTTTTGCCGCAGGTTCAGTCTTAGCTGATGATGGAAAAGGCACCAATATTTTAACTCATATGGCCGGAGGTTCTTATAAGCTTTTTGCCAGGGAGATTACTCCTTCACCCACTAAACCCGAAAAAGAGGAAGAATATGTCCCTCCGGTTACTCCAGGCAGGGTACCTGTAGCTCCGGTTACTTCTTCTTCTACCCATCCCAAAGAAAATCAGTGGTATTCAAATGACAATCCTGAATTTTCCTGGCAGTTGCCGGCTGATGTTACTGGTGTCAGTTTGTTGCTCCATCAAAACCCTGCTGCCGATCCCGGCCCCAGGTCAGATGGATTAATGGCATCCAAAAAATTTGAAAACATTGAAGATGGAGTTTGGTATTTTCACATTAAATTTAGCAACCAATACGGCTGGGGCCCAGTCACTCACAGAAAAGTTTTGATTGATACTCAACCCCCAGAACCCTTCAAAATAATATTTGATGATAAGGGCGATCCTACCAATCCCACCCCCACTTTTATTTTTGAAACCGAAGATGCTCTTTCCGGAGTTGAATATTATGAAGTATCTATAGATAAAGCTGCCCCAGCAGCAGCAGCAGCAGCAGATATAAAAGACAATCCTTATCAGCCCAAACCCTTACCTCCGGGGACACATCAGATAGAAGTAAGAGCTTTTGACAAAGCCGGTAATTTCGTTTCGGCCTCAACTCAATTTGAGATTTTGCCAATTAAGGGCCTAAAAATTACTGAAATCCCAATCAGTATAAAATTGGGTGAATCTCTAAAAATTAAGGGAGAAGCTCTGCCCGGGATTACGGTCAGAATTTATCTTCAGAAAACCGGCCAGGAACCAGTTTTAGAAAAAATCCAGGCTGATTCAGAAGGAAAGTTTACTTTTACTTACGAGAACACTTTAGAAAAAGGCGATTATCTGGTCTGGGCTCAATCTGAAGACGAAAGAGGGGCTTTAAGTTATCCTACCCAAAAATATTCTTTGGAAGTTGGTTTGCCTCCCTTTTTGAAATTTGGTAAAATAGCAATAGACTATGTAAGCATCATTATGACTCTAATTGTTCTTGTTGCTGTTGCTTTAGCCGTAATTTTCTACACCTGGTATCGAATTTCGATTTGGAGAAAGAAAGTTAGAAAGGAAACCAGAGAGGTGGGGGAGAGCGTTAGCGAGGCCTTTCTCAACTTGCGCAGAGAGATTGAAAAACAGATAGCTCTGTTGGATAAAAAGCCCGGCTTGAGCAAATCCGAAAAAGAACTTCGAGATAAGTTGCAGGAAGCCCTGAATCTTTCTGAGAAATTTATCCACAAAGAAATTGAGGATATAGAAAAGGAAGTGGAATGAGAAAAAGCTCGCAGAATGAGCAGCCAAAAAGGCGGTCGACCGCCAATATTTTTGTTAAAAATCTCTGCAAGCAGTTGACTTTTTAAAATAAAGAGCTATAATACAAATTAGCTCTTTTCTATTTCAGAAATTTTCAAAAAGCAGAAAGGAGGTGATAATTGGTCAGATCTCCACCGCACAGATTTATCTCCAGGCTCCCAAAATAATAACAGAGGAGGGAAGAATGCCCGAAAGCCAGGCAGAAGAAAATCCGAAAAAGAAAAGAAAAATCTATCATTTTCGGTGCGCAGGGTGCGAAGAAGAGTTTGAAGTATCAAATAACCCTCAACCAATTGATCCGGAGAGAATAAAATATTGTCCTTACTGCGGTAGTTATGCAGATCTTGTTTACATCTCCAAATAAGTTTTAACAAACAAAGGGCGCCTTGCGGCGCCTTTTAGCTTTGACAAAACCTTGATGCCAAAATTAGAGGTATTTCAGAACTTTATCGCGCTTTGCTCTGGCGCCGCTCCTTGTAATTGCTACGCAATTAATGGTAGAATAAAGATAGTGCGTAATAAGATAGAAAACATCGCTCCAATCTCTAATTAATCTCTATAATCTTTATTACCCATTAAGTTTAATATAGTAAAGGAATTCCCTTTCTATTCTATTTATGAGGGAGAAGTTTACTCAAAAAGATTATTTTTTATACCCTCGCTATTATAATAAAGTTTTAGAACTTCTGAAAAAAGAATTAGACACAATTAAAAAATCCGGGAGAAAGACTCTGTGGTTTTATAGTACCCGGAAAACGCTTGAACATCTGATGGAAGAAAAAGGAAACAGCTTAACTCCTTACGACATAGATAATATCGTTTATACTTTATTAAATCAGATTAAAGAAAAGCGTTCCAGACAGTAGTTGGACTGTCGGGCAGGAGAAAAGGGGATAGGCGATATCTTTATTTGTTAGAAACGCTGAAATAACGCTGATAACTACGCTGAATAACGCTGAATTATTCAACGGTTTCAATTATATGGACCCTGCTAGAAATTCTGTATCAATCAAAATTTCTAACGGGGGCAAACTTCTAAGTAAATCTATGGAAATTTCTAACGAGGTGGAAGAAAAATTTACTGAAAAAGATTACTATTTACATCCTTTTTCTTGTCAGGAATCTTTAAGGGCTCTGGAGGAAGAGCTGAAAATGCTTGAAAAATCGGGGAAAAAGACCTTATGGTTTTATAGCGGGGAAGAGACCTTTAAACGCTTAAAAAAAGGGGAAAGTTGGCTGGAAAAAGGAAGAAAGGGGGAGGTTTTGTTAACTCCGCATGACGTAAATAACATAGTTTATGTTTTGTTAAAAAAACTGGAGAGATAATAGGCATTATTAAAATAGGTTTGTTGAAGCAGGCCGATTTTTTTTAAATTTTTTGGCCAGAAATCAAAGACAATAACCAATCTTAACCGAAATTATCTTGTGGTTATAAGAGTGTTGAACAATTATTTTTCAGCGTAATTTCACCCCGTTAGAAATTTCGAAATTTAGAAGGATTTCTATTATTCAAGGATTCCACCAGAAAATTCTAAAATTTCTAACGGGGTTCAGCGTATAGTTTTGCGTAGTTCAGCGATAAAAACCATGTTTAGGCTGAATAACGCCGATATCTACGTCGAACAACGCTGAATTATTCAACGGTCTCAAGGTATAATGCGAATACCACGAATTCAATACGAATGCCGCGAATAAAATCTTGGAATAATTCGTAGTATTTGAAATTTTGTCAGAGACCCGACCTCTGTCAACATTATATGCCTTATAGAAAAGAACAATTTGTTAATGGCGAAACTTATCACATTGTAGTTAAGGGAATTGATGAAAATGTTCTATTTAAAGATATTAACGATTATTATCGAGAAGTCTTCTCTATTTACGAGTTTAACAATGCTAAGCCAGTAGTAATTAAAGAGCGTCGGAAAGAACGCGCCAAAATAAAATCCCAAACTAAAAAAGTGGCTCAGGAATTTGAAAAACTCCTAAAAGGAACTAACAGAGACCCGACCTCTGTCGATTCAAGGGATAAGTTGGTGGAAGTTTTAGCTTTTTGTATAATGCCAAATCATCTTCATTTATTGGTAAGACAACTTGTCGAAGGCGGAATTAGCAAATTTATAAAAAAACTTAATGGCGGATATGGAGGATATTTTAATAGAAAATATAAACGAAAGGGATATGTATTTCAGGACAGATTTACTGCTGTCCATATAAAAACAGAAGAGCAGTTAAAAGTCGTCTTTGTTTATATTCATACTAATCCTATATCTTTGATAGAACCAAAATGGAAGGAGATAGGAATAAAAAATCCAGAAAAAGCAATTGAGTTTTTAGAAAATGAGTATAGATGGTCAAGCTATCCTGATTATATTGGCAAAAAGAATTTTCCTTCAGTAACAGATAGAGAGTTTGTTTTGAAAGTAATGGGTGGAGAAGAAGGTTGTAAAGAATTTGTTAGGGCCTGGATAAAATATAAAGGCAAAATTAGAGAATTTGCCGAACTTGCCTTAGAATAAAGCAGAGGTCGGGTCTCTGACAACTATGTTTTAGCTCCAATCTTTATAAATTTGTTCAAAACCCTGAGGATTATTATTTAAATAAAGTTGTCAGGATTGTGGGAGAGGTGAAAGAATATCAGGGCAGGCCAGAAATTATTTTAGAAACTCCCAATCAAATTGAGCTCGGAAAGTGAGAAGTGGAAGAATTTGAATACTGGATTATTATGGGTGATGCCGGCCCCATTTTAGGTGATTTAGCTAACTTGGTTAAGGAAATCAAGGGAGAACTTTCTAAATCTAAAATGATAAGACCGAACAGAAGGGAAAGCTAAAAGCTTTTTCCAGGAAGTGGAAAGGATAATCGCTCCAGCAGAAGAAATAATCGAAGAGGAGGATGAGGAAAGATTGGATGAGGCTCTTTCTGCTTTAAGAAAAGCTAAGGCTAAATTTAAGAAAGGCAATGTTCCAGAGGGGGTTCCTTCAAAGATTGTAAGAGATTGGAGAGATGAAATTAGTGAAGGAATTATGATTATAAAGATAATGAAGGGTTTTGCTTCCTTCTTTGAATAAAATTTTAGGCGGCGTCAAAGCGCCGCTTTTTGAATTGAGAATTTTTTGGTAAAATTATTTAAAAAATGAAAAAATGGAGCCAACATCTATTTTAGGTTGGAGAGGGTTGTCCTTTCCGAGTCGCCGAATTAAAAGAAAAACAGAGGCATTGACCTTCTGTTTTTTTGCTGCTTGTTATTTCGTTAAAGGCAGATTTAAAATTATTTTGGCAAGTACGGGATATTGAGCGACTAGCTTATATTTCAAAAGTTTGGTCAGCATCAAAAGGTCGGCTATTTCGGATTGTATACTTTCCGGACCGACAAAAATTTCTTTTGTCTCTGAGATTAAATTTTTCACATAATTATTTAATACTTCGTAATCCGCTTTGTTTTTCAGGTATTTGATGATTTTCTTGAATTCATGTCGGTCCAGCCAAATTCCCTGGCAGATTGGGCAAACGTCAATGGTAATGTCGGAATCGCCATAATTTATTTTATAAAGAGGTGTTTGGCAGGCCGGGCAGAAATCAATATCTTTCTTAGCCTTAAATTTTACCTTGTCTTTCCACAGGTCAAATTTAAACCAATCCAGCTTTTTATCTTTTAATTCAATGTCCAGCCATCTTGCCTTCTTAACTTTTTTATCTTTGGCAAGGCGCAGTTCATCCCGTTCAAACCAGAGCCCGGCGCAAGAAGGACAGCGGTCAATAACTACGTCGCTAATTCTCACTTTTTCTGATAATTTTTTAGTTTTGCATTTTGGACAATTCATACGACATTTTTATTCTATCATAAAACAGTTAGTAAAAAAAAGCAAAGAATTTAACTCTTAACAGGTTGCCAAAAAGGCGATTTTTTGGTAGGATAAGATAATATAGAGATAAGTAGAATAAAAGTAGAATAGATGATGAATTTTCAAAAGTTAAGTTTACCAATAAAATTTTTAGGCGGATTAGTTTTTATTGGATTAGCCGTAAGTTTAATTGGCTTTTGCTTTTTAAACCTGAACTTATGAGTCAAAAACAACAAAAAGAGGTTGGGGAAAACACATTTATAATTCTTCCTCAACCAGATAAAACCGGTGAAACTTCGATTGAGGAGGCGCTTTTGGAAAGAAGAAGTGTTAGAGAATATAAAGACCAGGCTCTTAGCTTGAAAGATATATCTCAAATTTTGTGGTCGGTTCAAGGAATTACTGCTCCTGACTTTGGGGGCAGAACCGCTCCTTCAGCCGGCGCTCTTTATCCTCTGGAAGTTTATTTGACAGTAAGAACATCAGAGGAAATTGAGCCTGGCGTGTATAAATACTTGCCGGATAATCACAAATTAATTATGGTTTTGGAAGGAGATGTTGGGACTCTGCTGGCCCGAGCAGCCCTCGGCCAGATGTTTATAAGCGAGGCTCCGATAAACCTGGTTTTTTCAGCTGTTTTTGAAAGAACGACCAGAAAATACGGAGAACGAGGCATTCGCTACGTTCATATGGAAGCAGGACATGCTGCCCAAAACGTATATTTACAATGTCAAAGTTTAGGTTTGGGAACCGTTACCATAGGAGCCTTTGATGATAAGGAGGTCAGTAGAATATTGAAGTTATCCGAAGAAGAAACACCTCTATACATAATGCCGATAGGCAAAAAAACCAATTAATCAACGCTCTCAAATATATCTTTAATTGTAATTATGACTCGAGAACAAGGTTTAGAAATATTAAAACAAAATATTCAAAATCAAAACTTGATAAAACATTGCTTGTCAGTAGAAGCTGTAATGCGGGCTTTTGCTCGGCATTTTGGCGAGGATGAAGAAAAATGGGGTCTTTGTGGCCTGCTCCATGATATTGACTACGAAAAAGTTAAATGGCCGGAAAATCCTCATTTACATTCGAAAGTTGGGGCTAAAATGCTAAAAGATTTAGGGATTGATGAGGAAATTTGTGATGCCGTTTTAACCCATAATGAGATTCATGGCATTGAGCCTAAAACTAAAATGGCAAAAGCTTTATATTGCATTGATCCCTTGACCGGATTAATTGTGGCAGCCACTCTTGTTTTGCCTTCAAAGAAAATAAATGATTTGAAGACAGAAAATGTTTTGAATAGATTTAACGAAAAGCATTTTGCCAGAGGAGCCAATCGAGAGATTATTAAAAAATGCGAAGAATATTTAAATTTAAGTTTGGAAGATTTTATTAAAATAGGCCTTGCGGCAATGCAACAAATTGCCGGAGAGTTAGGGCTTTAAGGTCGAAAATATTAAAAAGCAATTATGGAACAATTTTTAATTGAAAATCAATGGCTTACCTGGTTGGTTGTCTTTAGTATCTTTTGGACTTTACCCTGGAAAGGAATAGCTTTATGGAAGGCAGCCAGGAATACTCAAAGGTGGTGGTTTATAGCTTTGTTCGTGATTAATACCCTGGCTATTCTGGAAATTGTTTACATTTTCTTTTTCAGCAAGAAAAAAGTTTCACAAAAGACCGAATAATCGTTAACCATGTTTTTTCTGAATAAGTTTAGAACTTGTTTTCTTTCTTTGAAATTGTGGATATTTTATCCACAATTTTTTAGCTTGATTTGTACTTAAAATTAAGTTAAAATAAAAATAGATTTATGATAAAAATGGGTTTAAAATCACTTAAAATTCAAGTCAAAAAAGAGATAGAGACCGCTAAAAGTTTGAAGGAATTGAATGGAATTTTTAAGAAATATTTAGGTAAAGAGGGAGAGATTACCCGTATTTTGCATTCTTTAGAAAAATTGCCGAAAGAAAAAAGAATTAAAATTAGTAAAGAGGCAAACGAGCTTAAAAATTTTTTAAGAATAAAAGTTGATGAAGGAACTCAAGAACTTAAAGAAAAAACCCAAAAGGAGATGGAAGAAAAAGAATGGCTCGATATCACTGTTCCCGGAAAGCGGCCCATTTTGGGACATTTGCATCCCTTAACCCAGGCTAAAAGAAAAACCGAAGAAATTTTTCAAACCTTAGGATTTTCAATAATTGAAGGTCCGGAAATTGAATCGGAGTGGTATAATTTTGATGCTTTAAATATCCCCAGAGAGCATCCGGCTAGGGATGTCTGGGACACGCTTTATTTAAAAAATAGGCTTTTGCTGCGTACTCACACTTCACCGGTTCAAATTCGTTATATGCAAAAAAATCAGCCGCCTTTGCGGATTATTGTTCCGGGAAGAATTTTTCGTCATGAAGCAACTGATGCTTCCCATGAGATTAACTTTTATCAAGTTGAAGGATTGATGGTCGATAAAATAGTTCAGGCAGCTAATTTTAAAGCAATAATCCAGGAATTCTTTAAAAAATTTTTTGATAAAGAAATAAAAATTAGATTAAGGCCTTCTTATTTTCCTTTTACCGAGCCTTCTTTTGAGGTTGATATGACCTGTTTGATTTGCGGCGGAAAAGGTTGTTCTGCCTGTCAAAAGCATGGCTTTATGGAAATGATGGGAGCGGGAATGGTTCACCCGGCTGTTTTTAAAAATTCGGGATTGAATCCAAAAAACTGGCAAGGTTTTGCTTTTGGAATGGGTCTGGATAGATTAGCAATGATGAAATACAAAATCAATGACATCCGATTATTTTACAGCGGAGATTTAAGATTTCTTCAGCAATTCTAAGTATGCGAAAAGCGTAAGCTCACTTCGTTCGCTCTATGCGAACACGCACATGCGAATATTCGCAATTTGTAGATTGGCATTAAATTCGTAGATTGGCATCATGAAATTTTCATATAATTGGCTGCAATCTTTTTTTAAGAAGAAATTACCTAAGCCTGCGAAGTTAGCTGAGCTTTTAACAGCGAAGGCTTTTGAAGTTTCAGAAGTAAAAAGAGTAGATACTGATTTTGTTTTAGATATTGATGTTTTGCCAAACAGGGGTCCGGATTGTTTTTCTCATTTCGGTATTGTTCGTGAAATATCTGCCATAACTAATTTGACCTGGGCGGCGGGAAGGTGGTGTCCGGCTAGTGAAAAAATCAAATTAATTGAAAACAAAAAAAATAGGGTAAAGGATTTTATTTCGGTTAAAGTAAAAAATCAATTGGCTTGTCTGAGATATACAGCCAGGGTTGTTGTTGATATTAAAGTTGGTTCTTCGCCAAAGTGGATTCAGAAAAGATTAAAAGTTTGCGGACTGCGGCCGATAAATAATATAGTGGATATTGCAAATTATGTAATGCTGGAAACGGGACAGCCCTTACACGCTTTTGATTTTGATAAAATTGAGAGCGTTAAAATCAAAAATATTATAGTTAGAAAAGCGCGAAAGAGCGAAAAGATTATTACTTTAGACAATGAAAAACACGATTTAGACGATGACATCTTAATTATCGCCGATGAGGTAGAGCCCTTGGCAATTGCCGGAATAAAGGGTGGCAAAAAAGCTGAGATTGATAATAAGACAAAAATTGTTGTCTTAGAGTCGGCTAATTTTGATTCTCGGATTATTCGAAAAGGTTCCAAAAAGTTAAATCTGAGAACCGATGCTTCTTTAAGATTTGAACATGGAATTGACCCAAACTTAACCGAAACAGCAATAAATAGAGCAACTTTTTTAATTCAGAAATTAGCTGGTGGAAAAGTAGCCCGAGGAATAGTTGACATTTATCCCAAAAAAGTTTTTCCAAAAAGAATTAAATTAGACTTAGATTACGTTGAGAAATTATTAGGAGTAAAAATTCCACCGAAAGAGATAATAAGGATTTTAAAATCATTAAATTTTAAAATTATCCAACATCTAAAATCTAATAGCCGATGTTTAATTGTTGAGGTTCCCACTTTTAGGTTAGATATTTCAATTCCCGAAGATTTAATTGAAGAAATTGGCAGGTTATATGGTTATGAGAAAATTCCGACCACTTTTCCGGTAGTCGCTTTAATTCCACCCAAAAGAAATGAAGAAATATTTTGGGAAGACATTACAAAGAATATTTTGAAAGAAGCCGGTTTTACCGAGGTTTATAATTATTCTTTTATTAATAAAGAGGATGAAAAACTTTTTGGGTTCAGGAAGTCCGACTTAATCGAGGTAGAAAATCCAGTTAGTTTAGAGCAGAAATATCTCAGGCCGAGTTTGATTCCCAGTTTGCTGAAAAATGTTCAAACGAATCAAAAAATTTTTCAAGATGTTAAAATTTTTGAATTAGGTAAAATATTTCAAAAACCCAACAAAGAAAAGAAGATGTTAACCGGGTTAATGTCGGGGGATGTTTTTTATCAGGCAAAAGGCCTGATAGACTTACTTTTAAACAAATTAGGAATTAGTAATATTTGGTACGATGAATTTAAAGCTAGGCCGGAAGCATCTAAAGCCGCAATTTGGCGCCCCAAAAAATGTGCTGAAATTAAAGTTAATCATGAGGAAATTGGATTTTTGGGAGAGATTTTTCCAGGAATTCTGGAAGATTTAAAAATTTCAATGAGGTTGGTCATTTTTGATTTTGATTTTGAGAAGTTAACAAAATTGGTTTCCGAAGAACATGAATATCGGCCAATTTCCCGATTTCCGGTAGCCATCAGAGATTTGGCAGTTTTAGTTCCGCCAGAGACAAAGGTAGAAGAGGTTTTAAATAAAATTGAGGCCTCTGGCGGTCCTTTGATAAGAGATATTGACCTTTTCGATATTTACGAGGGAGAAGAATTGCCCGAAAGAAAAAAGAATTTGGCCTTTCATATAATTTATCAAGCGGAGGATAGAACCCTTTCTTCAAAAGAAATTGATGAGATTCATAATAAAATAATTAAGGAATTGGAGGAAGAGCCGGAATGGCAGGTCCGAAAATAAAAACCCTACGAATTACTAATCAATACGAATATACTAACCCTACGAATTACTAATCAATACGAATATACTAATTCGTAGATTCGTAAATATTCGTAATTCGTAGGAGGGTAGATTCGTAAATATTCGTAATTCGTAGGATATATGGGAATATGGTTCGCAAAAAAATAATCAAGAAATCAAAAAAACGAGTAGAACTCAAGAAAAAAGTTAGCAAAAAGAAAGACACTACTTACCGGGCTAAGGATATTTATGTATTAGAGGGGCTGGAGCCGGTTAGAAGAAGACCGGCGATGTACATCGGCAGCACCGGGCCGGATGGGCTTCATCATTTAATCTATGAATGCTGCGATAATTGCATTGATGAATTTATAATGGGGCACGGGAATCAGATGATCGTTACCCTCTTGCCAAAAAATCTGGTAAAAATCTCGGATAACGGACGAGGCATTCCGGTAGAGAAACACCCCCAGACCCAAAAGTCGGCCTTAGAAACAGTAATGACTACTTTACATGCGGGAGCGAAATTTGGGGGTAAGGCCTATCACGTAGCCGGAGGGCTTCATGGCGTTGGAGTTTCAGTGGTTTGCGCTCTGTCAAAATATCTAAAAGCTGAAGTTTGTAGAGACGGATTTAAATATTTTCAGGAATATTCTCAGGGGAAACCAAAAACAAAGGTGAAAAAAGTTGGGAGATGCAAAGAAACCGGAACTACAATTATTTTTGAGCCGGACTCCGAAGTTTTTAAAGAGATTCAATTTGATGTCAAAAGAATCTTAAATCACCTTCGCCAACAGGCTTATTTAACCAAAGGAGTCAGGATTACTATCCGGGATTATCGAGGAGTTGAGAAGCAAACCCCGTTAGATAGTAAATATCTAACAGGGCAAAGTTACAGCTTTTACTTCGAGGGAGGATTGAGGTCTTATATTAAATATTTAGTTTACGGTAATATCCCTCGCCAGCAAAATATTTTTTATGTTTCGGGTGAAAATAATGGAATTTTAATAGAGGCTGCTTTTCAATACACTCAGGAAAGGGAATTCCAGGAAGAGAGTTTTGCTAATAATATTTTTACCCGAGAAGGAGGAATTCATCTTACCGGATTTAGAACTGCTTTAACCCGAACCTTTAACGATTATGCTCGAAAAAACAATTTTTTAAAGGAGGATGACGAGAATTTAGTCGGAGATGATGTCAGGGAAGGATTTAACGGGGCGATTTCGGTTAAAATAAAAGATCCTCAATTTGAGGGTCAAACCAAAGCAAAACTTGGGAATCCTGAGGCTAAAGTAGCCGTAGAAACGGTTGTTAGCGAAGGCTTGGCTGATTTTTTAGAAAGAAATCCTCAAGATGCTAGAACAATTATTGAGAGCTGTATTTTAAATCAAAAAGCCAGAAAGGCGGCTAAAGCTGCCAAGGCTACAGTTTTAAGGAAAGGAATAATGGAGGGTCTGGCTTTACCCGGGAAATTAGCAGATTGTACCTCAAGAAAACCCGAAGAATCAGAGCTTTATATTGTTGAAGGAGAATCAGCCGGCGGAAGTTCTCGTCAGGCAAGAGACCGTCGTTATCAAGCTATTTTGCCTTTAAGGGGGAAAATTTTAAATGTGGAAAGAGCGAGATTGGATAAGATTTTAACTTCAAAAGAAATTAGAAGTTTAATCGTTGCTTTGGGCACAGCCATTGCCGAAGATTTCAATGTTGACAAATTAAGGTATCATCGGATAATTCTTATGACCGATGCCGACGTTGACGGCTCTCACATTCGAACCTTACTTTTAACTCTTTTTTACCGTTATTTCCAGCCAATAATTGAAAAGGGTTACCTTTATATCGCCCAACCGCCTCTTTATCGAATTCAGGCAGGGAAGAGAACAGAATACGCCTATACAGAGGCTGACAAATCTGAGATTTTAAGCGACATGAAAAGTGGAAGAAAAAGAGAAAAAGGCGAGAGAAAGAAATTCTCCTCTGCCAAAGCTGCGAAGGATAAGGAGGAGAAAATTATTGGCATTAATATTCAAAGATATAAAGGTTTGGGGGAGATGAATGCTACTGAGCTCTGGGAAACCACTATGAATCCGGAAAACAGAATTTTACTTAAAGTTAATATCGAAAACGCTAGAGAGGCCGACAAAATTTTTGACATCTTAATGGGCGAAGAAGTTTTTCCTCGAAAGAAATTTATTCAAGCCTACGCAAAAAAGGTAAAAAACCTGGACATATAAAACCCTACGAATTACGAATCACTACGAATCTACTAATCCTACGAATTACTAATCAATACGAATATACTAATTCGTAGATTCGTAAATATTCGTAATTCGTAGGAGGGTAGATTCGTAAACATTCGTAATTCGTAGGGACATGAAGAATTTATTAAAAGACGAAAAGGCTTCTCCATGGGCAATATTGATTATTTCTTTTCTGGTGATGGTTTTAATCATCCAAATTTTAAGCTGGCAGTATCACAGAATAGCAAAGGAAGAAATTTCTTCACTGGAAATCAAAGTAGAAAAAACCATAGCCGGAGAAACCTTAAAGGATTTTATGAGAGCCAGAATTGCCAAGAATGAAAGTCAGGCAAAAATTCTTTTAACCGAAAGGGCAATGGAACAGGTTTTCCGGGGCGAAGTTAGACTATTTGATGATTTAGAAAGTTTCGAAATATTAGAAGCTGCTCAATCCGGAGAGAACGAATTCAATTTTTTAGTTAAAGTTCAACTCCAAAACGGAACCAAAACGATCGAACTCATAAAAGCAGCCAAAATTTTAGATAAATACTATATAGATTCAATCCAGTTCCCCGGTTAACAACTACGAGACCCGGACTCGTTGCGAATGTGGCGGGTCTCGGGAGGCGGCTCGAAGGCAGATTTCAGGATAGCTCCAGAAACAGCAAAGCGAAGTTTGACACCTCAATTAGGTTTTGCTAACATTAGATAAAGCCCTTCGGGGCGTTTTTAGGCACACGAATAGCGCAACCCTCAGCCTCGCTTTGCTCGGCTTCGGGATTACACGAATGCGCCCACACGAAGCACACGAATAGCGCAACCCTCAGCCTCGCTTTGCTCGGCTTCGGGATTACACGAATGCGCCCACACGGATAATATTAGACCGTTAAATAATTCACTTTTGGAATTCTTGAGTAATAGAAATCCCTTTAAATTTCGAAATTTCTAACGGGGTGAAATTACGCTGAAAAATAATTGTTCAACACTCTTATGATTACAAAACTTGTTACTTTCTTAAAAGAAGTTAAATTGGAAATAAAAAAAGTTAATTGGCCGACAAGACAACAGACCATAAAATACACTTTAATTGTAATAGGGATTTCGACCGGAGTAGCCGCTTTTTTAGGAACCTTAGATTTTATCTTTACTGCACTATTAAACAAACTTATAATGTGAGGAATAATTCTATTCACATGCCAAAACAAGAAATAACACAACAAAAAAACTGGTATGTTTTGCATACTTATTCTGGTTACGAAGATGCTGTGGCTAAAGCTTTAAAGCAAAGAGTGGAATCTTTGGGTATGGAGGATAAAATTTTTAATGTTTTGGTTCCTAAAGAAAAGAAGATTAAAATTAAAAACGGAAAAAGAAAGACAATTGAAGAAAAAATTTATCCCGGATACGTTTTAGTAGAAATGATTGTCACCAATGATTCCTGGTATGTAGTCCGGAATACTCCTAATGTTACCGGATTTGTGGGAGCGGGCGTCACTCCGGTGCCAATTTCTCTTCAGGAAATTGAGATTTTAAAAAAGAGAATGGGGGTAGAAGCTCCTCAATATAAAATTGATGTTAACATTGGAGATGTGGTAAAAATTACTGACGGTCCTTTTAAAGATTTTGACGGAAAAGTTTCGGAAATTGACGAAGAACGGGGAAAAATAAAAGTTCTGGTGAATATATTTGGGAGAGATACACCGGTGGAATTGGATTCATTACAAATTAAGAAAATATAAATAGAAATTCGTTGAAACTTATTGAAATTTATAGAAACTCATTGTTTTTAGCAGTGAATTTCTATGAGTTTCGAGAGCGAAGTGAGCAAGTTTCTATAAGTTTCTATTAATTATGGCTAAGAAAATTAAGACAGTAATAAAACTTCAAATACCGGCCGGTCAAGCTACACCGGCGCCGCCGGTTGGTCCGGCCCTGGCTCAACACGGAGTAAATATCTCTGAATTTTGTCAGAAATTTAATGAACAAACCAAAAACAAAGCCGGTTTTAAAATTCCTGTAGAAATTACGGTTTTTGAAGACAGGAGTTACAATTTTAGATTAAAACAGCCTCCGGCTTCCGAACTTTTGAAAAAAGCGGCCGGTATTGAAAAAGGTTCAGGAACTCCCAACAAAACCAAGGTTGCTAAAATTACCAAAGCTCAACTCAAAGAAATTGCCCAAAAGAAAATGGAAGATTTAAATACTGCGGATATTGAGAAAGCAATGAAAATCATTGAAGGCACTGCCAAAAATATGGGAATCGAAATAGTACCTTAAAAATAAAGGAGAAATAAAGGAGGGGAAAATGAAAAATCATGAAATGACTTGGGATGAATATTTTATGAAGGTTGCTAAAATCGTTGCATCAAAGACTCATTGTTATTCAAGAAAATTAGGGGCGGTATTGGTTAAAGGAAAGATTATTATTTCTACTGGTTATAATGGCCCTCCAATGGGAGTTCCTCATTGCGAGGCCAGGCATCCTGAAGGTAAAAGAAAATGCCCCCGTCGTTATTTTAATATCCCTCATGGAGAAGGAATGCATATGTGTCCTGCCGGACATGCTGAGAGAAATGCTCTGATATTCGCAGCCAGAAATGGTATAGCAACAGAAGGAACAACTATTTATTGTTATTGTGGAGTTCCCTGTAAAGATTGCGCCATTGAGATTATTAATGCTGGAGTGAAAGAAGTGGTTTGTTTAAGCCTAGAAGAATATGACAAAAGACCAGAGGCTATAAAATCAAAATATTTATTTGATGAAGCAGGAGTAAAAGTAAGAGTTTTTAAAGGAAAGCTGGACTAAAATCCAGTTTTTTATTATTATAAAATTATCATGCAGAGGAATTTCTACCCGGGAAAATTTATTGTTTTTGATGGATTGGACGGGTCAGGTCAATCTACTCAAGCAGGAAAACTTGTTGATTTTTTGAATACATCCGAAGAAAAATTTAAACTTGGTCATGTGGGGGCACACCTAACGAAGGAGCCGACTTCAAGTTTAATCGGCGGGCTTATCAGGAGCCAGCTTACTCACGAATGGAAATCTTCCCATGAATGTCTTCAATTGCTTTTTTCTGCCGACAGGGCTCATCATCTAGAGAAAGAAATTATCCCCATACTCGAAAGGGGGGTAACCGTTGTTTGCGATCGTTATTTCTTTTCAACTATTGCTTATGGCTCTTTGGATATAAAAGATAAGAAATGGCTTTTTGACCTGAATAGAAATTTTCTTTTCCCAGATTTAACTTTTTTCCTTAAGGTTTCTCCTAAAGTTTGCATTGAAAGAATTCAAAAAACGCGTTATGGGATAACTCTCTTCGAGAAAGAAAAGTTATTGACAAAAATTTGGGAAAATTTTGAAAAACTAGCCAAACAATTTAAAAGTAAAAATGTCTATATTATCAACGGAGAAAGGCCGGTTGATAAAATCTTTGAAGAAGTGAAAAATTTAGTTCATTCAAAATTAAATCTATGAAAAAGGAGGAGCGGATGGTCCGAACTAACGGCATACCAAAGATAATAGAAACCTTTAAGGCGGGGGATGTCAAAGTAAGCGTTATTACTCCGGCTTTCAAAATAGAAGATGAAATAGACGGACAAAAGATACTAAAGAATTTAGAGCGATATGGCAGAGTTTGCTATAAAAGCGAAGGCAGGATTACTTCGGAATCTGCCGGTTCTTTCCTGCAAAACGCTATGAAGAGAGGGCATTTCAGCATTATTGAACATGAAAAAGTTACTGTAAGGGTGATTTGCGACCGCGGCGTTACCCACGAATGGGTTCGTCACAGGGTGGCTTCTTATTCTCAGGAATCTACAAGATACTGCAATTACGGGAAACTTGGTTTTCAATATATTTACCCTTTCTTTGTGAAATTTCCGTCTCAGGAATATGCTGAATGGAAACAGGCGGTAACCGACGCAACGCTGCATTACTTGAATTTACTAAAGTACGGTTGGACTCCTCAGGAAGCCAGGGGCGTTTTGCCAAACTCTTTAAAAACCGAAATTATTGTTACTCACAACATTCGAGAGTGGAGACATTTCTTTTATCTGAGATGTTCTGCTGGAGCTCATCCTCAAATTAGAGAGATTGCTCTTTTGCTTTTGAAAGAATTTCAAAAGAGAATTCCTGTTTTGTTTGATGACTTTAAGATTGATGAGATAAAGATGATTGCCACTACCAAGATTATAACTTAAGCCCCTTACGGGCTTTTTGTTTTGCAAAATTTTTTAAAAAGATCTATAATAAAATTGATGGAAGAGATAAATATCGCAAAGTTAATTGATCACACCAATTTAAGAGCAGATGCTACTGAAGAAGATATAAAAAAGACTTGTCAGGAAGCCAGAGATTATGCCTTCCGGGGAGTTTGTATTAATCCAAGATGGGTTAAAATAGCTAAAGAGGAACTTAAAGAGACCAATATAAAAGTTGTAACAGTAATTGACTGGCCCTGCGGAAGTTCACCAACCGAAGTTCGAGTTTTTCAGGCCAAAATTGCAAAAGAAGATGGAGCAGACGAAATTGATCCGGTAATAAATATCGGTAATTTTAAAGAGGGGGATTATAAGGAAGTTTTAGCGGACTTGAAAGCTCTGGCTGAAATTTTACCATCCAAGGTAATTATTGAAACTGGTTTTTTAACTGAAGAGGAAATAAAAAAAGCCGCAGAATTAGTAAAAGAATCCGGGGCTTTTTGCGTGAAAACTTCAACCGGCATGGAGCCAAAAGTCGATATTAATACCAAGATTCATCACATTAGATTAATCAAGGAGACTGTGGGTCCGGATTTTCCCATCAAGGCTGCCGGAGGAATTAAAACTTTGCAAGATGCTCAGAAGGTAGTTGAGGCTGGAGCAAGTATTATTGGAACCAGTAGCGGAGTAGAAATTGTCTCTGGAAAAGTTGCTTGATTCATCTACCAGGTTCGTATCTTTCTCTGCCGCACTACTTTTTTTAGTTCTTTTAAACAATCTTGGGGAGAGAAAAATACTTTACGAACGGGATAAATGGTCCAGGGGCTGTATTTTTTATCAGGCCAAATTAAATAAACCAACTTGCCGCTGGAATTTGCATAATTCATTTCAGTTATCATTCCAGAGCTATGAACAATTTTCGGGAAATAAGCAACTACAAAATCTGATTGGTCAATCAGTTGATAATCTCTTTTCACTATAGCGTCGGTTCCCAATCTCTTCATCCCTGGCAGGAAGGATTCAAATTTCTCAACTTTATAAGGGTCAAAGACAATGGCAATTTTATTTAGTTCTTCTACGAAATTTTCAACCCTTTTCTTTATTTTATTTTCAGCAAAAGTTATTGGAAAACCAAAATATATTTTTAATCTATTCTCGAAAATTAGCCTGAAAAGAGTGTCGGCAGATTGGCCTCTGGCTATTAGGTAATATTCTTTATTATTGATTTGGGCGAACGTTCTGACAATGTAGGATTCTAAATCGCGCCAGCGCAATATGCTTTCCAAACTTAAAACCCTCCCAACATTTTCAATAACTTTATCAACCCTCTCCTTTATCACTCCTATTCCATCCACAATTTGGATGAAAAATTTGGGGTTGAAAGCTTTAAAAAATGCATTTAATATCCTGGCATTAACCACCTCTTCCGGTCCCTCTTTCCACCAGTAAGTTATATGAATATTTACTATATTAATTGCATTTTTTATCAGTTTTTCATTGAGAATTTGGTCTAAGGCAGCTTGATACCAGATGTTTCTGGTGCTTTTTGGGAAATTCAGGATGTTATACTTATTTACATCAGAATTGGTTTTTCTTGCCACTTCCAGAATAACATCCGTAGCATTTATTACGTTGACTTTTTTCTTTTTAGTCTCGCAGAATTGAGAAAATTTCTCAAAGTATTCCTTTTCCCCGCACCCCGCAATACCGGTGGAAAGTATGTTTATCATATATTCTATTATAGCATAAAATAAAACAAAACAAAAATGAATTATCAACCTATTATTGGTTTAGAAGTCCATGTAGAATTGAAGACCAGGAGTAAGATGTTTTGTTCTTGTTTAAATGACTCTAACGAGAGGCATCCTAATGTTAATATTTGTCCTATTTGTATGGGGCACCCGGGCGTACTTCCCGTAATCAACAAAGAAGCGGTAAAAAAGGTAATCAAAACCGGCCTGGCTTTAAATTGTAGGGTTTCTGAATATTCTGAATTTGATAGGAAAAATTATTTTTATCCGGATTTGCCCAAGGGATACCAGATTTCTCAAGAATATATGCCGCTTTGCAGGAATGGCTACTTAAAAATCTCGGATAGGAGGGTAAGAATTAGAAATATTCATTTAGAAGAAGATGTTGGAAGATTAATACATCCGGAAGGAAAAGATTACAGTTTGGTAAATTTTAATCGGGCTGGGATTCCTTTGATGGAATTGGTTACCGAGCCAGATATAAGGGGAGCCGAAAAGGCAAAAAGATTTGCTGAAGAACTCCAGTTAATTTTGAGGTATTTAGGGGTTTCTGAGGCCGATATGGAAAAAGGACAGTTTAGAGTAGAAGCAAACATCAGCCTACAGCTGATGGGCGGAGCAGGCGCAAAACAGAACGCGAAACCGCGCGAAAAGAAATTGGGAACAAGAGTAGAAATAAAAAACTTGAATTCGTTTCGGGCGATTGAGAAAGCGATTGATTATGAAATTAAAAGACAAGGCAAAATTTTAAAATCGGGTAAAAAAGTAATTCAGGAAACTCGAGGGTGGTCGGAAGTTAGAGGAATAACATTCAGTCAAAGAACAAAAGAAGAAGCTCATGACTACCGATATTTTCCCGAGCCGGATTTACCGCCTTTACACATAACCAATCAGATTATCCGAGAAATTCTAACAGAAATTCCTGAGCTTCCTTATCAAAGAAGAATAAGGTTTAAGAAAGAATATGAGATAGACCATAAAGAAATCGAGATATTTGTTCAAAACAAAGACCTGGGAGAATATTTTGAAAAAGTAATATCAGAGCTTAGGAATTGGGTGAAGGAGGCAGAGATGAAAAGAGAAGTAGAAAGGGAAGAATTTTTAAAACTAATAAAACTCGGCTCAAACTATCTTATTACCGATCTTCAAGGTTTACTCAAAAAATCCGGGATTTACGATGAGGATTTTATGATTACCCCGGAGAATTTTGCTGAGTTTGTTACTTTAATTTACCAGGGAAAAATTTCAAGCAAAATTGCCAAAGATGTTTTAGGAGAAATGTTTTCGACCGGGGCCGATCCTTCCCACATTATTGAGGAAAAAGGATTAGTCCAGATTGTCGACGAGGCCGAAATTGAAAAAGTTATTAAAGAGGTAATTTCAAAAAACCAGAAAGCCGTAGATGATTTTTATAAAGGAAAAAGTAATGCTTTTCAATTTCTGGTAGGGCAAATAATGATTATGACTAAAGGAAAAGCCAACCCCAATCTGGTAAATAAAATTTTAAGGAAATTACTGTAGCTGCTAATTTTGCCGGGATAGCTCAGCGGCAGAGCAGGGTTTTCGTAAAGCCAAGGTCGAGAGTTCAAATCTCTCTCCCGGCTCGCTCCCCCCACCACTTTTCAAGGAAAAGTGGTGGGGGTTGATTTTTTGATGTTTTGTGTTAAATTAAGTTTAGAATGATGAAAAACTTATCTGAAAAAATTGAGAACCTTCAAGCTAAACTCCTTCATCTGAAGGACTGTCTTTGACCTGGAGAAAAAACAAGAAAAAATTAAAGAATTAGAGATAGAAATTCAAAGAACAGATTTTTGGCAAGACAAAGAAAAAGCATTTAAGGTCAATCAAGAAATTTTTGACTTAAAAGAAGAGGTAGAAAGGTGGGAATCTTTAAAGAATGAGATTGATGAATTTGATGAATTACAAAAATTAGCTGAAAAGGACTTAACCTTAGAAAAAGAGATAGAGGAAAGAATTAAAGATTTAAAAACCAAAATTGAAAAAGAAGAGTTTAAGGTTTTTCTTTCCGGGAAATACGATAAGGGGAACGTTCTTCTTTCCATATATTCTGGAGCCGGGGGCCAGGACGCTCAAGACTGGGCAACAATGCTTTTAAGAATGTATCAAAGATATTGTGAAACTAAGGGATTTAAAATCAAAACAATAAGTCAGTCTTTCGGCAAAATGGGGACCGAAGGAAGAGTTGGAACCAAATCTGCAACATTAGAAATTAAAGGGAACTATGCCTACGGGTTTCTGAAGGGGGAGAACGGGGTTCACAGATTGGTTCGAATTTCTCCTTTTTCGGCTCAAAAGCTTCGTCATACTTCCTTTGCCTTAGTGGAGGTTTTGCCGGAGATTTCAAAAGAAGCAGAAAAAGAAATAAAAATCAAATCAGAAGATTTGAAAATTGATTTTTATCGAGCTTCCGGTCCTGGTGGTCAGTATGTAAATAAAAGAGAGACGGCAGTAAGAATTACTCATCTGCCGACCAATGTTGTAGTTTCTTGCCAATCTGAAAGACTGCAGGGTCAAAATAAAGAAATTGCAACGAAGATATTGTGTGCCAAACTTTACCAGCTGAGGGAAAGAGAAAGGGAAGCAGAACTGGCAAAAATTAAAGGGAAACCGGTTTCAATAGAATGGGGAAACCAAATCAGGTCCTATGTTTTGCATCCCTATAAAATGATTAAAGATCTAAGGACCGGAATTGAAACATCGGACGTAGAAGGGGTATTGGGTGGAGATTTAGATAAATTTATTGAAGCCGAAATTAAAATAAATCCTACGAATTACGAATCAGTACAAATATACTAATCCTACGAATTACGAATCACTACGAATTACGAATCACTACGAATATACGAATAAATTTATTCGTAATAATTCGTATCCGAAAGCGCAAATTCGTAAATTCGTACAACGCTTTCGGTATGATTAGTTTTCAAAATCTTACGAAAATCTATCCCCCAAATATTGTTGCCCTGGACAATGTTTCTTTTGATGTTAAAGAAAAAGAATTTGTTTGTATTGTCGGAAGATCCGGGGCAGGGAAAACAACTTTACTAAAGTTGCTGTTAGCGATTGAGAAGCCGACTCGGGGGGAAATTTTTTTTGGCGATGAGGAGCTTTTTAAAATTGATCACGAAGATCTTTCTAAATTTCGCCGAAAAATCGGGGTTATTTTCCAGGATTATAAGCTTCTTCCCTCCAAGACTGTTTATGAAAATGTTGCCTATGTAATGGAGCTGATGGGAAGGAGTGACAGAGAAATTAGTAGAGAGATCCCCCAGATTTTAAAAATAGTAGAATTAGAAGACAGGTCTCACAATTTTCCGGCTCAACTTTCTGGAGGAGAGCAGCAAAGAGCAGCTGTTGCCAGGGCCATTGCCCATCGCCCTCAGGTGATTTTAGCCGATGAACCAACCGGTAATCTCGATCCCTATAATACCCAGGATCTGATTCGACTTTTAAAGAAAATTAATAAGCTGGGAACCACTATTATTTTAGCTACTCATGATAAAGAAATAATTGATAGTTTAAAGGAAAGAGTGATTACTTTAGAAAGGGGAAGGCTGATTAGAGACGAAAAAGAAGGCCGATTCATCATTTAACTTAACTAACAACTAACAACTAACAACTAACAACGGTTATAAGTTATTAGTAACTGGTTGTAAGTTACGAAAGGATGACTTCTCTTAAAAGAATATTTTGTTTTGGCTGGAAAAATTTTTCTCGAGATCCCGGAAGCAGCACGGCTGCTATTTTTATTCTGGTAATAGTTATTTCTTTAATCACCTCTCTTTATCTTTTTGAGAATGTCGCTCAGTTTTTAATTTTAAGCATTCAAGAAAAAGTGGACGTGAGCATCTATTTTAAAGAAGAAGCTTCAGAGGAAGAAATTTCAAAAGTTTCTCAAGAATTGTCTAAAATTCCTGAAGTAACAGAAACAAAGTATGTTTCAAGAGAAGAAGCTCTCCAGCATTTTACCAGAAGGCACAAAGAAGACCCGCTTTTAATGGGGTCGTTAGAAGAACTCGGCGTAAATCCTTTTTTTGCTTCTTTAAACATTAAAGTTCTTGAGAGTTCTCAATATGAGTCGGTTGTTGGCTTTCTAGAGAAATCGCAGTTCAACCCTTTGATTTATAAAATTGACTATTATCAGAAGAAGCCGATAATGGAGAAACTTCTTTCTATTAGTTCTCAAATTAACAAATTCGGTATTATTTTTAGTATTGTTTTTGGGGTAATTGCAATATTAGTTGCTTTCAGTCAAATCCAGCTTTCTCTCCAGAACTCCAAGCAGGAAATAGGTATTATGAGGATGGTCGGAGCTTCTAATTTCTTTATTCAAGGTCCCTTTATCATCCAGGGAATAATCATTGGGGGTTCTGCCGTTCTAATTGCTGCTTTATTTTTTTGGGGAATAATTTATGGATTAAATCCCAGAATAGAGAGCCTTGTACCAGGTCTAAATCTATTAGGTTTTTTCACCAGCCACTTTTGCATTATTCTTTTAATTCAAATTAGTGTCGGAGTTGGTGTTGGGGTTTTCGCCAGCTCTATCGCCATCAGAAAATATTTGAAAGTGTAAAGTGTAATATTGCAGGCAGGTCTAATGGTAGGATATTAAGATATGTGGCATGTTTATATTCTTAAGAGCTCAAAAAAGTAATGGTATTATGTGGGAAGCACTAATAGACCCGAAAAACGCCTGAAAGAACATAATACCAAACAAGTCGTTTCTACTAAATATTATGCTCCACTAGAGTTGGTGTTTTTGAAGAAATTTAATTCGGAGAAAGACGCGAGAAGTTATGAAAGGAAAATAAAAGAGAGAAGAATTGAAAAAGAAAAAATAATTAGAAAAATTGAGAATAAAAAGTAAACATTGCGGGGTCGTCTAATCGGTAGGACAATGGATTCTGGCTTCATTAACCTAGGTTCGAGTCCTAGCCCCGCAGCCCTCTACTATATTCTTGTTTTTCCGTTCCTTTTCGCGCCTCGCCGCTTCGCGGCTCGGCGCTCAAACTGCCTAAATTTTCGAGTATTTTCCACGCTCCGCGTGGAAAATATTTTATATTTCGGTCCATTAAAACAAGGTTCGA
>Ga0210051_1001486_pt1 | contig 23606 bp, 23 predicted proteins | sample CryGey092014_all_FD_185464 | JGI IMG/M metagenome (GOLD analysis project Ga0210051, IMG submission 185464) | Groundwater microbial communities from aquifer - Crystal Geyser CG23_combo_of_CG06-09_8/20/14_all (SPAdes) (version 2) | ecosystem: Environmental > Aquatic > Deep subsurface > Groundwater... | reverse complement strand
TTCTTCAATCCCCCCGGACTTGTTCCGGGGGAAGGTTAGGTTCGCGCTACAACCCGGACAAGAGGGGCTTTCCACTCCTCCGGTTAGCGTGGTCCTAACCATCCCCCGAAACAAGTTCGGGGGGATTACCGAATCAATCGGGTATGTCCGTCTTCGTTTCAGCAGGGACAGTATTTTTGACGACCTACTTACTTCTCAGTGTTCACTGTACGCGACAGTGAACCAGTTACGCCAGGCGGACGGACGGTATGCACGTACGCAACGCCCGGCGACAGGAGGAAGAGAGGTTATCGAAGTAGAACCGCCGCGGCACGCTGCCGGGGCACTCCTCATCCGCCTTCTCCTGGGGCCGGGGGACTCCATCGACGCGAAAACCGTGGACTGGATGATGAATCAGCCGTGCTCAGATGCGTTGGACAAGGCTTTCGTGGCACGTGCGTTGAGAACATACGGCACGCTGTCATGTCCGAGTCGAGACTTGAAGATGCGCTACACATCGATCGTAGGAGGGCTTGCCCAGGATTCAACCATCTGGCAGTGCCACAATATCGCGCACGTTCCATCTGACAGCATGTATCTTTGGTGCGTGGTATGGACTGTGCTGCCGATGTTGTTCGACGGGGTGCTTGGCAGAGAACTGCAAGCCGATCTGTGCGCACGAATTCATGCCGTCATAGAGTCCCACTTGCAGCGGATGCGTCCCAATCAACTCCTGCCATCGAGCTTTCAGTCCGGCCAAGCAACCGGGGAAACCGTGTTCGGCACGTGCGTGGCGTTGCTGGCTGCGGAACTTTTGGCCAAGAAACCTGGCAGTCGGACTTGCTCCAGCGCACGACAGTTCGTCTGCGAGCTACTTGACCGGATCGTGAAAAAACGACAAGCGCTGCTCTCCGTCCCATTGTCCCACCCTGACGGGGTGGCCACGGAGTTGTACCTGTCGTGGGCATCCTTCCTGCAAGTATGCGCTGTACAAGGACTGACTCTTGCCAGGGAGCAATTCGTTGGTGCGCATACTTTGGTCAAGGCATGGGGCGATTTGCCGCTGGGGAACTCGAATGTCTACTTGAGGGTCGCCGAAACGTCAATCGCGGATCTGCATATGGACGCGGAAACTCTCCGCACACTGGTTGAGGTTGCAGCTTGTATCCCGCAGGTAGGTGTCGCCACTTAGGACAGGATGGTGACGCCCATGCTTCAGCAACTGATCCTCAACGGTCTCCTCGCCGGTTCCACCTACGCCCTCATCTTCGGAAGGATGGAATCAAAGGATGAAGGCAGAAGGATGAATCGAGGGCAGAACCAGGACGGATGAGGGCGGAAGGAGATGGCGAGGTTGCGCCCGGCCTGCTCCACTGGTAGAATGACGCCGGGAGCAAGGGAGATGATGCAAACATGTCCGTAACCGAGAAGCGATCAGGGAAGCGTGCCGCGATGAGGCTCACCACGGCGGAAGCTTTCTACCGCGTCTTTCGCACGCTGCCCGCAAAAGAGCGGGTGATGGCGGCGAGATATATCCTGGCGGATGAAGACATCCGGCGCAGCTTCGACTTGTTGGAGATGCCGAATGAGACCACTCTGAAAGCCTTCACCGAAGAAAAGGGCGCCATGCCCGCCTTTCATTCCGTGGACGAATTGCGGAAGGACTTGCTGTCCTAAGTCTGACTGGATTCCGATCTACGCGGTCGAGGACGATGAGCTTGTTCTCTATCGCACGGGAAGTCATTCCGAACTCTTCAGATGAGCAGCCACAGGCATGGTTTCCACAGATTGCGCAGATAACGCGGAGCGTAGTAAGGCAACGCGGTGCTCCCTCAACTTATCTTCAGCGGTCTCCTCGCCGGTTCCACGTCGGAAGGATGAAGGATGGGGGGAGGGGTGCGTGTGTCAACGGACGGACAGACGGCTGGTGAATTGTCCCATTCCAGTTGAGCGGGTATAATGCACCGGGAAAGGTGGGGGAGAGACAAGTCATGTGGAATGAACACGACCAGACGCGATGGGATGAATTGTCCCGCAAGCGGGACGTCGGCACGTTGACGGGGACGGAACAGTCTGAGTATGACGGTTTGGCGGCGCGATTGGCGGCGGAGGAGTGGGAGCAGCTCAGTCCCGCGCTGCGAGTACTTGACGAGGAAATCGAGTCTTTCAAGCAGGCCCGGCGGACAGCGGAACAGGAGAGGTCTCGTTGGGAGTCCCTCCTCTCCGAGCGCCGGGCGGAGAATGAACGTTGGCGTGAACGCGTTCGGACTCTGGAGCGTGAGTATGCACGCCTCCGATCCCCGCAGGAGCGCCGAACGGGAGAGGTCGCTTTGGCGGAGGCGGAGAGCGCGGTATGAGTTCCAGTGCCGCGATGGAGGAGGTGCGTAACCGTTATGGGCTTCGGTGCGGCTATTGCGGGGTCCACGAGTACGAAGTGGGCGCTCGACTGGAGGTGGACCACTACTGCATCGCTTCGCAAGTTTGCCAACAGAAGGACACCGGATCGCTTCAGCGTCCGGTAGCTCACACAGGCAGCTACACGATGGAGGCTACCCTCCTTTTCTCCCCTTTCAACCCGTCCCGAGCGCTCGGGACGGGTTGAAAGGGGAGAAAAGATGTCCTTTCTTGGCGCTCGATAGTCAGTTGTGTGAGCTACCGGACGCTGAAGCGATCCGGCGTCTAATGTCGAAGAATTTACGAAAGGATGCACTACCACCCTCGGAACGCTGGAGGGACAGATGACACGAATAACCTCGTCTACTGCTGCACATTCTGCAACCGCGTCAAATCGGATTTCTGGCCGACTGAAGAACAGCTTCAAGCTGGCGATTTGCTGCTCCATCCCCTCCACGACGACTTGACCGCCCATCTTCGGAAAGAAGAGGATGGGTTGCTTGTCGGTCTCACCGGAACGGGTACATTCCATATCGAGAGGCTGCGGTTGAATCGCGCACCCCTTGTTGCCCTTCGCCAGCGGCGAGGGGAGCGGCGACGACAACACGCAGACCTGACTCATGTTGAGGAACGCCTGACACTGTTAGTGCGGCAGTTGGCGGAGGTGGAACGCGAAGGAAGAAGCTCCCTCGAGCCCCTGGCCGGATATTTGCAGTCTCTTTTGAGTTTCCTTCACAGGCCGGGAAGAGTGTAGGTCGGTCACTTGCTTAACCAACTTCTCATCAACGGTCTCCTCGCTGGTTCCACCTACGCCCTCGTCGCCCTCGGCTTCGGGTTGATTTACCGTGTGACCAAGTTCTTCCACTTCGCTCACGGAGCGGTTTACACGGCGGGGGCATATCTTGCTTTCGCGTTGGTGACAAAGTGTCATGCTCCGTTGCCGGCAGCCTTCATCGGAGCGATTGCGGGTGCGACGGTCATGGGCATGGCGATGGAGTGGGGCGTCTATCGCCCTTTGCGGAAACGGCGGGGGACGACGCTGGTGTTGCTGTTGGCTTCGCTTGGACTTTACATCGTATTGCAGAACTCGATCTCCCTCGTCTTCGGAGACGACACGAAGACGCTGCGCGCCTGGCCGGTGACGGAAGGCATTCCCCTCTTGGGAGCGCGGGTGACGCCTATCCAGTTGACCATTCTTTTCGTGTCTTTCGTGTGTTTCGTGGTTGTATCCTGTATCGTTTCCCGCACGCGAGTTGGCAAGGCGCTGCGGGCGGTGGCGAATGACCCGGAGCTGGCAATGGTTTCAGGGATCGAGTCGGACCGGGTGATTCTATGGGCTTTCGGGATAGGGTCGGCCTTGGCGGCGATGGCGGAGATTCTCGTATCCTTCGACGTGGATATGACGCCGACGATGGGGATGAACGCCCTGATGATGGGCGTGGTGGCGATGATTGTCGGCGCGGGGCAAATAGCATTCCCGGAGCGGCGTTGGGAGGGTTGCTGCTGGGTCTGGCGCAGCATCTGGGGGTGTGGAAGATTCCGTCGGAGTGGCAGGACTCGATTGCTTTTGCCGTGCTGCTAATGTTCTTGCTGGTGCGACCGCAAGGGATTCTGGGGAGGAAAGCTTGAAACGCCCCGACGGAATCGGGGTAGACTCCGTCGCGAAGGAGGGCTACAGCCGTCCGGTTGTCAGCCACCCGCGCCCGTGCTATGATGCGAATCGTCGGAGGTGAGTGCGATGTCAAGATCAAGAGCAGTCCGTATGAGTCCCCTGACCGGCGCTCCTCTCGCCACGGTTGTGGAGGGAGGCGAGGTGAGCGCGGTGATCGTTCCGGTGCAGGTGTTTGATGTATGGGACAAGCTGATGAAAACGGCTCAGGATGAGGACGCTCGGGAAGCAGAGCAATTGGCGCGGATTCCCCGCTTTCAGGCGGGTGTGCGTGAAGGTCTGGAGTCGATAGAGAAAGGCGAGACACGTCCCTGGAGGGAGGCTCTTGCCGACGCATGAGGTTCACGTCACTGCGCCTTTCGAGCGGTGTCTGAGACGCCTTCGGAAGTATCGCCATGTGAGAGTCAGGATTTGGCCGAGTTGGCAGTTGCTCTGGAGGAAGATCCCGGCTTGGGTGTTCCCATCCCTGGCTACGGTCATCGCGTCTGGAAGATCCGGTGGCCCAGCAGAGACCTCATGGCAGGGAAGCGCGGCGGTCTGCGTGTGATTTACTCCTGGCAACGGTCGGAACCGGTCGTTTACCTGTTGCTTGCGTATGTCAAGCCTCGCAAGGGCGACGTGACCGATCAGGAACTGGACGACGCGCTGCGAGAAGCGGGTCTTTGACCTGTTCAGTTCAGGTACACTTCCTCCACGTTCTTCTTGTGTAACCACGAAACACACGAAAGACACGAACGCTTTCAAGCACACGATGGATTACTTCCTTCACATCCTCATCCTCGTTTCCCTCTACGGACTGCTCGCCGTTTCATTGAACCTCATTGCAGGCTACACCGGGTTGCTGTCTGTCGCCCATGTGGCGTTCTACGGTGTGGGCGCATACGCAACGGCGCTGCTGGCGCTGAAGCTGCACACTCCGTTCTGGTTGTGTGTGCCGGTGGCGATGATTGCCGCGGCGGCGCTGGCAGTTGTTGTGGCGCTGCCGTCGCTGAGGGTGCATGACGACTACTTCGTGCTGGCGACGTTTGCGTTCCAGGTCATTGCGTTCAGCGTCCTGAACAACTGGGTGGACTTCACCGGCGGTCCGATGGGGTTGCCGGGTATCCCGCAGCCGAGCTTGTTTGGGTTTGCGCTCTCCTCGCACTGGCACTTCCTGGTTTTCACCGCCTTGTTTCTCGTTGCCGGGTTCTGGGTCGCGCAGCGGCTCGGTGAGTCGCCGTATGGCCGAGTGCTGAAGGCGATTCGAGAGGATGAGACGTTATGCGCTGTGCGATCATCTGATTCATTGGACTGAACGGATGGCAGACACGCTCCCGTAGATTTCGGTCACTTCTGCATTGACCCCGCTAATTTTTCTGTTGCCAGGATGCCATGATGAGTAGTAACCTTACTGAAACATTCTAACGAGGGCAGCGATCCTTCGGGTGGTGCGAGGTATCGCTGAAAGTGAAGAACATCGACCACGCAGCAAGCGCAGGTGACCGAGAATTGGCGGGAGTGCGAAAGCTTTCGCGCAGGAACCGTTGGAAGACGGACAATCGCGTTGAGGTGTGGAGAGGCGAGAAGGTGGTGGTCAAAGACTGTTCGGTGATGCCACCCTGGTACCGCTACCTCTTTGGGATCAGACAACTGAGGCGGGAATACAGGGCGCTCGAAGCACTCGCCGACTTCGCGACCGTACCTTCGGTTCGTCGCTGGGTGTCGCCCACGGCCTTCGCGATGCAGTGGATGGAAGGTACGAGCATTCGGAGCGCCCGAGGCGACAGGAATCTCTCGTTCATCTGCGAGCAGCTCCACCAATGCGTGGCGAAGATGCACCGGCTTGGGGTTGCCCATTGCGACCTGCACCAGTCGAATATATTGGTCACCCCCGACAGACAGGTGAGGATTGTGGATTTGGCGACCGCCGTCGAGAGATCGGGGGTCCCAGCCTGGGTCTGGGCGTATGCCACGTACCTCGACTGGGTGGCTGTTGGGAAATTCTACCGTTTGTATAGCCCCGCGCGATTCCGTCAAGCAAATGCTCCCTGGCTCATCCCGCCACCATTTGGGTATCGAACTATCCACGATTTCTTCCATCGCACTCTAAGAAGGAGACCCGAACGAATTCATGCAACACTCGCTGGGCATTATCCGCAAGTTTGAGAGGCCGATTGAGGTACTGAAGGTTCTGTTCGCGTGGTTTGTGCTGGCCGCGATTCTCATTGGGAGCAGTCCGCCAACCTCCCGCGAGTTCTGGCTGGGTTCGGCAAGCTTCGCGGTCGCCCAGTTTATTCGAGTATGGGCTGCCGGACATCTGACACGGGGCAAGGCGCTGACTACCAGCGGACCCTACGCCTATGTCAGAGATCCGCTGTACGTTGGGCGGTTGTTCTGGGTGCTGGGGCTGGGATTCTATTCAGGGCAGCCTTGGGTGGGAGTTGTTCTCATTGTGATCTTCCTGTGGTTTTACTGCACGAAGAAGATACCGAAGGAAATGAAGAATCTCGAGGCGGCGTATGGAGACCCATACCGAATTTACAGCGCCCAGGTAAAGAGCCTGCTCCCTCGCCTTTGCCCCTACCCGGAGCGCGCCAACCGCAGATGGCAATGGGTGATCTTCCAGCAGAATAAGGAAATCTGGGCAGTGGTGATCGTTGCGGTGGTCATTGCATCCTTCTGGGCAAAGACCTTCTATTTCCTCAATTGACAAGGATGGATGCAGTCTTTATGCTTACCTTTGTTCTCGTGAGGCGCGTACACTCCCGATCCGCCGGTAGACGCATGATTTCAGACTCCGGGTGAGAGGTATGTCGACGAAACAAACAGGTGCTGACTCGAATGGGAATCTGCGCCCCGAGCTTGAGAAGCGCAAGCGCGAATTGGACGCGGTGCTGGAGATCAGCAACGCGCTCTTCTCCAAAGTCGGGCTTGACGAGCTTGTTAAGGCAACCCTCGAGGTAACGCTTCGAACCGTTAACGCCGGGGCCGGGTCCGTCATTCTCTTTGATCCGAAGATTGAGAAACTGGTTTTCAGATACGTGGTCGGTCCGGCAGCCCCCATGCTTACGGGGATGGAACTCAATCCCGATCAGGGGATTTGTGGCGAGGTGTTCCAGACAGCGATTCCGAAGATTACCGATGATCCCATGAAGGAGAAACGCCATCTTCGATCCGTGGGAGAGGATATTCACTACATCACCAAGAACATGGTGTCGGTGCCCCTCAAGAGCATTGCAGGCAATCCCATCGGAGTCATGCAGATACTCAATAAGGAGGAGACGAACTTTGACGAAGATGACCTCGAGTTGCTGACCATCATGGCTGCACAGGCCGCGACGGCTATCGAGAACGCGCGCCTGCACGAAGAAGCCAAATTGGCTGTGGTCGTCAACCTGATGGGCGATATCAGCCACGACATCAAGAACCTCATCACTCCTGTTTCTACATGCACCCAGACGCTGGAGATGATGTGGCAGCCGATGGTGGATGAGTTTAACGCCATTCAGGAAGAATACAAGGATAGCGACCCCGCTCTGGTGGAGCGCATCGAGAACGCGTGGGGATTTATTCGTGATTTCTTCCCGGAAGCTGTGGAGATGATTACCGATGGTTCCACAGCCACGCAGGAGCGCGTGCGGGAGATTGCCGACTGCGTCAAGGGGATCATCGCCACGCCAAAGTTCGAGCTGCTAAGCATGGAAGAGGTCATCGAAAAAGCCATCAAACCCCTCAAAGTGGTGGGCGACAAAAACGGGGTGACGGTGGGCATGGAAGCCGGCGACAATGTTCCTCTCACGATGATCGACCAAAAGCAGCTTTACAATGCCATCTACAATCTGGTCAACAACGCGATCCCCGAGACTCCAGCAGGAGGGTCAATCACGGTGAAGACCTCTGCTGAAACAGAAGGAGAGTTTCCTGACGGCGCTTATGTGATGATCCGTGTGCAGGATACCGGGAACGGCATGCCTGACCACGTGAAGGCGAAGCTCTTCTCAGATCAGGCCATCAGCACCAAGCCGGGAGGAACCGGCCTGGGGACAAGGATTGTAAAAAATGTTGTGGACGCCCACGAAGGTACCATCACCGTCGAGAGCGAGCAGGGCGTGGGAACTACTTTTAGCATGAAAATCCCCTACCGGACAGAAATGCCGGATATGGGAGACGAGGATGAGGGATAATGGAATCTCTCCGTAAGAGGATTTTCTGCAGGACGGTCACCCTGAAGTCGAGGCGGCAGGTCCTTCTCTTGGAACCCACGTCTTGACGGTTCGCTTGCGCAGCGGAATCTGAATCTCCCTCTTTTTGCCCCCCTCGAAGACCTGCACCGTCTGGAAGTCCGTCACCACCTGCTCCCTCCATTCGCCCTGCGTGATCACTTTCCCACCAAGTGCTCCTCCCCGTTGCTGTCCGCCTCCCGAACTGGGGCCAGTGCAGGGGGGGGGTACGGGAATCACCGGAGGGGAGGGCGGCGGCGGCGGTGGCGGTGAGGATGGCGCGGAGCTCCCTCCACCTTGCTGCTGGCCTGCTGGAACGTAGGTTTCATCGAGGTCGCCGATGCCTACCGCCGGAGCTTGTGGAGCCAGGGCTACCGGGGGCAGAATATCGGGGTTGGGGGAAACGACTTTGATGGCGGTGTCGCCAGCGTGACTAATGACCCGGGCAAGCGCGTCGCCATCTGATCGCGAGATTGCCAGCAGGATACCGGATGGCAGCGACGTTACTCCGCCTTCGTTGACCACGAATCGCGGATGGAGGTCCACGACTTTTGCGCTCCGCGCCACCAGGTTCGTCTGTGCCCCAAAGACCTGCGTGATCTCGACCAGGGAATTCTCCCGCAGGTTGGCCTTTTGCTCCTCAGTAACCGTGTGCCACCAAACCTGTTGCCATGGCGTGACGCCCGAGGACCACGGACCCGGTTCGAGTTGCCCCATGAGGTCCCCGGAGTGGATCACCTCGCCTTTCTTTTTCGTGGACGCAATAACAGCGTGGGCGATCTCCCCTTGCGTAGCCGGGCTCCCGTCGAGCTGGGAGGTTTCCACTGTCTCCTCCGCAACCAGCGACTCGTCGAGCACAATTCCCGCGGGGGAATCCTGCGCCACGGTGAAGACCGTTGTGCTTCCCCCAACCTTTCGGGGTGGTTTGCTGGACTTCTTCCCTTTGAACAGGACATAGCTCAGCCCGGCAGAAGCCACAAAAACCAGCAAAATGAGAACGACGCCAAGCCTCCGCATGTTCCTCACATCCTGTCTGTCTTCCGTCTTTGTTTCGCGCTAACCAGGGGACACAAAAAACGCCTGACCGGAAAGACCGGCGAAGCGTTTTTCTGCATCAGATGCTGCCACGCAAGGCCCATCATTGAAGATCGTTCCGCCAGGTAGTCCGTCAGAGGGACATAAAATTCCGCCGTTTGGCGCAACACGCCACACGGGAGGCGATGGACATGCAGCGGCGATTATGAACTTGTCTCTTCACCGGAATCTGATGCCCCTTCGGGTTCAGCGCTTTCCGACTCTCCGGAGCTGTCGGTTTCGGCGGATTGTTCAGCAGGTTTCTCCGCATCGGTTGGAGAGACCTCAGGGGCAGGGATGGCAGAGTCAAATTCCTTGCTCGCCCGCATCTCACTGATCCCAATTGCCAGCGCCAACGCGCCTCCGAAGAACAGCGTGACACCGAAGCATCCCCTGAAGACGGTGCCAAAATCAACCCGCCAAATCCACCACAGGATCAACCCGATGATCCCAACAATCAATCCGCCAACCACCGTGATCGTATTCGTCATGTGCTACGTCCTCCTTTTCCTATTTCTTCTGAATGAACTGAGATAGAGTATAGCAGAAACACTCTGTCTGGGCAAAAAAAATCTGCCTTGCTGAAATACCAACGTAGTGGTGGTTGATCTGGGGGGGGTGCATCCCGGAATTACGGAGATTGCCGTAGGATAAAGCTCCAGCTTTGTCAATCAGCAGACTCGCTTCGGGTGTAAGTCAGATTTGTGATGCGTGGAGGTAATCAGCGCCCTGGGGCCGGGCAGGCATAAACGAAAGGTTGGGAAGACCTACGCGAGTGAAAGGGGACAGTAACAACCCCCATCCTCGAACCCTTTGGGTTCGAGGATGGGGGTTGCTGCAAGAACCCACTCAGGACCGACGAACCGCGAACTGCGTTACACAATCACTGTCGGTTTCCAGATGATAGGCGCCGATGGTTCCGGCTGGGCTGAATTCTCACAAATCTTACTTACACCCCCCGCGCCCGCCGCCTGCGTGTCTGCAGAAGAAAGGTGGAGAGTGGAAATGTGAAGGGACGCACACGAGATTGCACTTGTCCATTCATGGCTCAATCCGCAGCAGCCCGGCAAGATTCCGCCAGGCGATCATCTCGATTCCTGCGTCGTCGACTCCTGCCAGCTGCAAGAAGTTCATCATGCTCGCAACGCAGGGCGGGTAGGGGTTCTCCTCTGGGTGACCCACCACGAACACCACTCCATAGGGAAGAAACGGCGGCCCGACGCGCGTTACCCAGTCGGTCCCCGCAATGAGGCGCGTCAAGGGGACTCGCTCCACCACACTGCGGACACCGGGGGAGTCGAAGTCTCGAATTTCCACCCAGAAGTTGTCGGGGAAATCGCCGCAGGTCTGTTCGATGAGGTCGAGGTACTGGTCCACCACCGGCGGGTCTGCGTCGCATCCCGACCGCGTGCGCCAGAACGTACTGCGCTTCGGGCACACGCTGCGCCAGTCGGCAGAGAGGTCGGTGAGTTGCGCTATGCCGTGACTGGAGGCGTGTTCCTGACGGTTGGAGGTAGAAATGTGAACCTGCACCGGCACGCCGAACTCAATGGCGCGGCGGACCAGCTTCTCCACGGGAGGGCTGTTCATCTCGTATCCCATCATATATTGCAGCATCTCCCCAAGCTGCACGAAGCCCCATTCACCAAGACACAGGTCCATCATGCGCAGCGATTCATCGAGGAACCGGGGGTTCACCATGCAACTGCCATACAGCCTCCCCGGCGCGGCGCGGACGAGATCCCGAATGAAGGTGTTGCCCTCGGTCATTCCTTCCGATTCATAGCAGATACGACTCATGCGCGGGCCGTCGGGGCTGACCACCAGACGCAGGTCTGCCTCCTCGGCGTCGAGGACCGCCAGCAGATCATCCACGAAGTGGGGCCGCTCGCTGCCATCACCATTCAGGTCGCTCACGTGAATATGATTGTCTATCCAGACCAACTTCCTCATTCCGTTGCCTCCTGCACGCTGGTTCTCCTCGAACTCGCAGAGTTCGCCTCGAACCCGCATTCCGCTCTACCCTTTGTCGCCCGAAGTTCTCGTGCCGGGCGTTTAAGCCAGCAAACCGAAATATAGCACGTTGTGTCTCTGTCCACAAGCAGCGGAAATGCTATAATGCCACGCATGCGCTGCCGCGGACGCGTCGCAGCGATGAGTTTGAGGAAGGAGAACGTAGATGCTGTCTTCGAAGGTTGTCAAGGAATACGCAAAAAGTTGTGGCGCTGATATTGTGGGGATTGCCTCGATGGATCGGTTCGAGGGCGCGCCGAAGCAGGCGGACCCGCGGTATATTGCGCCCGATGCAAAGTCGATGATCGTCATGGGATTCCGCATTCCCCGGGGAACGCTGCGGGGAATTGAGGAAGGGACGTTCCATGTCGCGTATTCCTCGATGGGATACGCGGCCATCAACAAGGTTCTGCAGCCGATGGTGTTGTGGCAGGTGACGGCCATGCTGGAGGATGCCGGTTACGAAGCCGTGCCGGTGCCGAACAATTTCCCGTGGTGCAACATCCACACGGGAACCGGCGAGCCGCGTCCCGAATTCAGCCGACCGGTCTCCCCCCCCAAGCCGGCGCCGGATGTGTTCATCCACTCGAGCCGAGCCACGCGCCGCTCGTCGCCCCTCACGCCATCGAGAACTCCCGCTTCCCCGCCGAATGGCACGACCGCGTCACTCAGTGCAACCACCATTGCCACCAGTGCGACTATTGCGAGTCTGTGCTGGGCGAGGTGCGGGTATGTTGGGTGTAAGTCAGATTTGTGAGAATCCACCCCACCTGTCCGAGTACGTGAGTAGTGATCTTCCAGCATCTCCTTGCACGCGGGAGTCGTCGGCCATGCAGGGATTGACGACTGCCATCCATAGGAATGTGGCGCGGCGGTTGCGGACAACGCGTCCGGCCGCCACAGAGTCCCAAGCCGGAGAGTTTCCACATGATAACCGGTGAAATCAAGAGTCAAATCGACCGCATCTGGGACGCGTTCTGGTCTGGCGGCATCTCCAATCCGCTGGAGGTGATCGAGCAGATTACCTATCTGCTCTTCCTCCGCCGGCTCGACGACCTGCATACGCTGGAAGAAAATAAATCCGCCCGGCTGAAGAAGCCCATGCAGCGCCGTGTGTTTCCCGAAGGGAAGGACGCCAAAGATCGGCCCTATGAGGACTTCCGCTGGTCGCGTTTCAAGCACTTCGCTCCTGCCGAGATGTTCGCCGTTGTGAGTGAGCACGTCTTCCCGTTTCTGCGAGCTTTGGGCGGCGACGACTCCACTTACGCTCAGCACATGAAGGACGCGCGGTTCACCATCCCCACCCCCGGTCCGCTGGCGAAGGTGGTGGACATGGTCGAGCAGATGCCCATGGAAGACCGCGACACCAAGGGCGATCTCTACGAATACATGCTCGGCAAGATCGCCACTGCCGGGCAGAACGGACAGTTCCGCACCCCGCGCCACATCATCCGGTTGATGGTCGAGCTGACCGCGCCGCAGCCCACCGACGTTATCTGCGATCCGGCCTGCGGCACCGCGGGGTTCCTCGTGGGGGCGGGGGAGTACTTGCGCGAGCGCCACCCGAACCTGCTGCACGACGCGAAACTGCGCGAGCACTTCCACCGCGGCATGTTCCACGGCTTCGACTTCGACAACACCATGCTGCGCATCGGCAGCATGAACATGCTGTTGCACGGTGTGGAGAACCCGGACATCCGCTACCGCGACTCACTGGCGCAGGATCATGCGGGCGAGGAGGAGAAGTACACGCTGGTGCTGGCCAATCCGCCCTCCGCCGGCAGCCTCGATTACGAGAACACCGCCAAAGACTTGCTGCAGATCGTGAAGGCGAAGAAGACGGCGCTGCTCTTCCTCGCTTTGTTCCTGCGGCTGCTGAAGCCCGGCGGGCGGGCGGCGGTCATCGTGCCCGACGGCGTGCTGTTCGGCTCCAGCAAGGCGCACAGAGAGTTGCGCCGCATTCTGGTGGAAGACCAGAAGCTGGACGCCGTGGCGTCGCTCCCCGGCGGCGTCTTCAAGCCCTATGCGGGCGTCTCCACGGCAATCCTGCTGTTCACGAAGACCAACTCCGGCGGCACAGACCATGTGTGGTTCTACGATGTGCAGGCCGACGGCTGGAGCCTCGACGACAAACGCACGCCGCTTCTGCCGGAAGACAAACTCGGCCCTGTCCCCCGCACCACACTCACAGATGACGAGCACGCCAAGAATAACCTGGCCGACCTGCTTGCGCGCTGGCGCTCCTTTCACCCCCTCACCCCGACCCTCTCCCCCCGCGGGGGAGAGGGTCGGGGTGAGGGGGAAACCAGCCGCCTCCGTACCGCGCAATCCTTCTGCGTGCCGAAGTCCGACATCGCTGCGCAGGGCTACGATCTCTCGCTCAACCGCTACAAGGAAGTCATTTACGAAGAAGTCGAACACCGCCCACCGAAGGCGATCCTCGCCGACCTAGCGAAGTTGGAGCGCGAGATCGAGCAGGGGATGAAGGAGTTGAAGGGGATGGTGGGATGAAAGCGATTGAACCCACGGGCCGGGACATGGTCGCGCCAACCGCCGAGACATCGCGACTCCTGGGTGAGTTGCGTGAGTTGATCCGCGCCGCCCGCCGCCGCGTGGCGACGGCCGTGAATGCCGAGCAAACCTTGCTCTACTGGTACATTGGCCGTCGGCTGCTGCAGGAAGACCTCGCTGGCGGGCGCGCGGAGTACGGCAGGCGAATTCTTGTAACGCTGTCACAACAATTGGTCGTCGAGTTTGGCGCGGGCTTCAGCTATTCCGCGTTGACTCGTATGGTTCGTTTCGCAGAGCAGTTCCCCGATGAAGAGGTTGTCAGCGCTTTGGCCAGGCAACTGGGGTGGAGCCACTTTCTCGCGCTCCTGCCGATCAAAGACCCTCTTGCCCGTGAGTTCTATGCCGAAATGTGCCACATTGAGCGCTGGACAGTACGGGCCCTGCGGCAAAACATCGGGAGCTTGTTGTATGAACGAACCGCCCTGTCCCGCAACCCAGAGACCGTCATTCAATCCGAGCTGGCGGCACTGCGCGCGGGCGAGACGGGAAGTCCCGATGTCGTGTTCCGAGATCCCTACATCCTTGACTTCCTCGGGTTGCAGGGCGCGTTCTCGGAGAAGGATATGGAAGCGGCCATCCTGCGCGAGATGGAGAGGTTTCTGCTCGAACTGGGCAGCGGCTTTTCTTTTGTGGCTCGGCAAAAGCGTATGAGCATCGGCAAGGACGACTTCTACCTCGACCTGTTGTTCTACCACCGCCACCTGCGTCGGCTGATTGCCGTCGAACTCAAACTCGAAGCCTTTCAACCCGCGCACACCGGACAGATGGAACTCTATCTGCGCTGGCTGGACAAGCACGATCGGGCGCTCGGAGAGGAATCCCCCATGGGGCCGATCCTCTGCGCTGGCGCGGATGCCGAACAGGTCGCGCTACTGCAACTGGACGAGAAATCCATACGCGTCGCCGAATACCTGACCGAGTTGCCTCCCCTGCCGGTGTTGCAGGAGCGTCTGCATCGCGCGATTGAACTGGCGCGAGAACATATGGCGAAACAGGAGTTGAAGGGGATGGTGGCTGAGCGAAGCCGAAGCAGCCGAAGGGAATGAAGGGGATGGTGGGATGAGCAATATCTTCGACATGCAGAAGGTCATCGATAGCAAGCAAGATCACCGCAAGCGCCTCGCCGCCCTGCCAATCGCAGAGAAGCTGCGGTTGCTCGAGCAACTCCGCGACCGGACACTGGCCATCCGCGCCAGCCGCGAGAAACCCCGCACAATTCGCAGTGAAGGAGAGGATGGAGAAGGGATGAAGGAGTGGGAGGGGATGGTGCGATGAGAGCGTGGAAGACAGTGGCGCTTGGCGACCTAGTTGACCGCGCCCAGACGTGGAATCCCTCGCGTTCAGGGCCGCAAGAAGTCTTCGATTACATCGACCTCAGTGCCGTCGACCAGGATGCGAAGGTGATTATTGGGCCACGCGAGCTTCCGTGCAGTGAAGCTCCGAGCCGCGCTCGCCAGCTTGTGGTAAAGGGCGATGTTCTTGTTTCCACCGTTCGCCCGAATCTTAACGGTGTGGCGCGAGTACCCGAAACGTTGGATGGAGCGACCGCCTCAACTGGCTTCTGTATATTGCGGGCGGACCCGACGGTGCTGGATTCCACCTACCTTTTCCACTGGGTCAAGTCGCCGACGTTCGTTAACGACATGGTCAGAAAATCAACTGGTGCAAACTATCCCGCTGTGTCTGACCGCATCATCTTCGAGTCGCGGTTTCCCCTCCCTCCTCTCCCCGAGCAGCGCCGCATCGCTGCGATCCTGGACAAGGCGAATGCGCTGCGGGCCAAGCGCCGCGCCGCCCTCACCCAACTCGACACGCTCACACAATCCATCTTCCTGGAGATGTTCGGGGATCTGCTCAAAGAACCCGACCGATGGCCGCGCGAGACATTGGGGAGTCAACTTGATTTCCTAACTAGCGGCTCGCGAGGTTGGGCGCAATACTACCGCGAGACCGGCAGTATATTCCTGCGGATACAGAACGTCCGACGCGACGAGTTGGTGCTTGAGGATGTGGCTCGCGTCGACGCTCCCCACACCGTCGAGGCACGGCGAATCCGCGTTCAGGCCGGGGACGTTCTCTTGAGCATGACCGCAGACTTGGGCAGGACTGCGGTCATGCCAGAGGGACTGGGTGCTGCCTATATCAACCAGCATCTTGCGATTCTCCGAGCGCCGAAGCTGGAACCACGATTCCTATCCGCGTACCTATCCTGCCCCGCTGGACAGCGACAGATTCTCGGACGCAATCGACAAGCAGTAAAGGCGGGCCTGAACTTCGATGACGTGCGATCCATTCGGCTGTCCCTCCCTCCTCTCCCCCTCCAGCGCGAGTTTGCGGTGCGGGTGGCGGCGGTGGAGCGGTTGAAGTCGGCGCAGCGGGAGTCGCTGGCGACGCTGGACGCGCTGTTCGCTTCGCTCCAGCACCGCGCGTTCCGGGGGGAGTTGTAGCCATGTTGCCCTTCGCTCCGCGCTTCACCATCACCAACACCATCACGGCGGACCTGACGACCATTGAACGGGCGCGCGGTTTTCTGGATGCGGCGACTCTGTCGCAACAGTGGATCGAGCGGATGAGCCAGCGCGCCTTGTTGCTCGAAGCGCACCACACTACTCACATCGAGGGCACCGAGCTGACGTTGGACCAGGCGGAGCAACTGTGGGCGGGCGAAACGGTTGCGGGCGCACGGCGCGACGATGTGCGCGAACGGGTCGAGTGGCTGCGCGCCGAGACCGGCATCCATCCGGCGCTGGTGGCCGGCATTGCGCAGTTCCAGCTTGTCCACATCCATCCTTTTGTGGACGGCAATGGCCGCACCTCGCGCCTGCTCTCCACCCTGTGCCTTTGCCGTGCCGGTTACGACTTCAAGCGCCTGTTCACTCTCAGTGAATACTACGACCGCGATCGGAGCCAGTTCTACACGGCTTTGCAGGGCGTGCGAGAGCAGGACATGGACATGACCGGCTGGCTGGAGTATCTTGTGGATGCGTTGGCTGGCCAGTTAGAGGAGGTAAAACAGCGAGGCACGGCAGTCATCCGGGCCGAAGTGATGGCAAACACACTTCATCTGAATACCCGCCAGAAGCTGGCGATGGAGCGGCTCCTGGAGACGGGAATGGTGCGCGTTGAGGACATGGAAACCATCTGCCCCGGCGTTCACCTTAGGACCCTGCAACGGGACCTGCAGGAATTGGTCGCGAAGGGGTTGGCAACGAAGGATGGTTCAGCCCGAGCGACCCGTTATTTACTCGCCGAGGCGCCGGATGGCCGCCTCGCGGCAAGTATTGTGGCCGCCTCGCGACAAGTATTGTGACAGACTCACGGCACGGCAGGGAATCGGGCATGACCCACTTCGCCTTCCTCCAGCGTGAATGGCCGGACGTGTTCGACGCGGCGGCGCGTTCCGAAGCGGCGGTCCGCGCGGACCCGCGCACGGCCTGTTTCTACGCGCGCCGCGCGCTGGAACTGGCGGTGAACTGGGCGTACAAACACGACGCCGCGCTCGAGTTGCCGTACCAGGACAACCTGTCGGCGCTGATCCACGATCCCAGCTTCAAGCAGACCGCGGGTGAGGCGGTCTTCAACAAGGCGCGGGTCATCAACACGCTGGGCAACCGGGCAGTGCATAGCCATCGGGCCGTGCCGGAAAGCGACGCGCTGTCGGCGGTGCGGGAGTTGTTCCACGTCGCCTATTGGTTCGCCCGCACCTACGCGCGGGGCGAGCGTCCCGCGCCGGAGCTCTCGTTCGATGCGTCCGTCCTTCCACAGCCACCGCCGTCCCCGCAGCAGACCGCCGAGCAGTTGCAGGCGCTGGAAGCGCGTCTGCGTGAGCGGGATGAGAAGCTGACGGCGCTCAAGCGAGACAGGGGCGCGCTGGACGAAGAACTCAAGCGTCTCCGCGCCGAGGTCGCCGAAGCAAAGAAGGCGGCCTCGGCTCAGCCGGACACCCACGACTACTCCGAGTCCGAGACCCGCGACTACTTCATTGATCTGTTGCTCAAGGAAGCGGGATGGCCGCTCGACCAGGCGCGGGATCGCGAGTTTGAGGTCAGCGGAATGCCCAACGCCGAAGGCAAGGGCTTCGTGGACTACGCGCTCTGGGGCGACGACGGCAAACCTCTCGGTCTGGTTGAGGCCAAACGCACACGCCGCGACCCGCGTGTGGGCCAGCAGCAGGCGAAACTGTACGCCGATTGCCTGGAGCGGATGTTCGGGCAGCGCCCGGTGATCTTCTACTCCAACGGCTATGAACACTGGATGTGGGACGACACCAACTACCCGCCACGCGCGGTGCAGGGGTTCCACAAGAAAGCCGAACTGGAATTGCTGGTCCAGCGGCGTGGCAGCCGGAAGTCATTGGCCACTGCCGAAATCAATACGGAAATCGTCGAGCGCTACTACCAGTGGCGCGGCATCCGCCGCATCGCCGAAGCCTTTGAGCAGGATCACGACCGCAAGGCTTTGCGGGTACAGGCCACGGGCGCGGGCAAGACGCGCACGGTGATTGCACTGTGTGACTTGCTCATGCGAAGCAACTGGGTGAAGCGGGTGCTGTTTCTTGCCGACCGCGTGGCCCTGGTCAAGCAGGCGGTGAACGCGTTCAAACGCCACCTGCCAGAAGCGTCGCCGCTGAACCTCGTCACCGAGAAGGATGCCGAGGGGCGCGTGTTCGTCTCGACCTATCCGACGATGATGGGGCTGATTGATGAGACGCGCGAAGGTCAGCGACGCTTTGGCGTCGGGCACTTCGATCTGGTGATCATAGACGAGGCGCACCGTTCAGTCTTCCAGAAGTACCGCGCTATCTTCGACTACTTCGACTCCCTGCTGGTGGGTCTTACGGCCACGCCCAAAGATGAGGTGGACCGCAACACGTACAGTCTGTTCGACCTTGAGAACGGCGTGCCGACCGATACCTACTCGCTCGAAGAAGCGGTGCGGGACAAATTCCTCGTCCCGCCGAAGGCAGTCTCGGTGCCGCTCAAGTTCCAGCGGGAGGGGATCAGATACAACGCGCTCTCGGAAGAAGAGAAGGATCAGTGGGACGCGCTGGAATGGGGCGAGGAGGAGATTCCCAGGGAAGTCGGGGGAGAAGCAATCAACAAGTGGCTGTTCAACAAGGACACGGTCGACAAGGTGCTCGAGCACCTGATGACGCGCGGGCTGAAGGTCGCCGGCGGTGATCGGTTGGGCAAAACCATCATCTTCGCCAAGAACCAGGATCATGCGAAATTCATCGCCGAGCGCTTCGACGCGCACTACCCACATTACAGAGGCAAGTTCGCGCGGGTGATCACCTTCGAGACGAAATACGCTCAGAGCCTGATTGACAGCTTTTCGAACAAGGAGAAGTCTCCGCACATTGCCATCTCGGTAGACATGCTCGATACCGGCATAGACATCCCCGAGGTTGTGAACCTCGCCTTCTTCAAACTGGTACGCTCGAAGACCAAGTTCTGGCAGATGGTGGGGCGGGGAACGCGCCTCTGCCCCGACCTGTTTGGGCCGGGCCAGGACAAGCAGTTCTTCCACATCTTCGACTACTGCCAGAACCTGGAGTTCTTCAGCGAGAACCCGGAGACAACGGATGGGGAGACTGGGGAACCGCTGGGCAAGCGGCTGTTTACTGCCCGGCTGGAGGTGATTGGCGAGTTGGACAGACGGCTTGTGGCTGACACCAAAGTCAAAGGCATTCAGCAGCCGCCGGGTGAAGTGTACGGCGAACCGACCACCGAGAGGGAGGTGCGCCGGACGGTTGCGGAATTGCTGCAACGGGAAGTGGCCGCGATGAATCACAGCAACTTCGTCGTCAGGCCGCACCGTCGTCTCGTGGAGAAGTATGCACACCCGGACGCGTGGCTGAAACTCTCCGGGGAGGCCCTATCGGAACTCTCGCACAAGGTGGCAGGTTTGCCCTCAGAGTTGGACCCCGAGGCGGAAGAGTCCAAACGTTTCGACCTGCTCATGTTGAAAGTGCAACTGGCGCTCTTGCGCTCGGAGCCTGGGTTTGAGCGCCTGCACAATCTGGTGATGGAAATGGCGGGATTGCTGGAGGAGGTATCCGCTATCCCGATGGTGCGTGAGCAGATGGCGCTGATTCTGGACGTGCAGACTGACGAATGGTGGCAGGCCGTAACAATCCCGATGCTGGAGAGGGTGCGTCGCCGGTTGCGGGCGCTCGTTCCTCTGATCGAGAAGCGACAGCGCGCCCCCCTCTACACCGACTTCGAGGACGAGATGGGTGAAGAGAACAAGGTGACGCTGCCGGGTTTCGGAGAGGGTGCGGACTACGCTAAGTTCCAAGCGAAGGCGCGGGCCTTCCTGCGCGAACACGAGAACCATATCGTGATCCACAAACTGCGGAGGAATAAGGCGCTCACGCAGACGGATCTGACGGAGTTGGAGCGTATGCTGGTCGAAAGTGGCATCGGGACGGCGGACGACATCGACCGCGCCAAGAGAAATTCGCAGGGGTTGGGCTTGTTCGTGCGGTCGCTGGTGGGGTTGGACCGCGAGGCGGCGAAGGAAGCATTGGGGCGTTTTCTGGAGGGGACAACGGTTACCGCAAACCAGATTGAGTTTGTGAACCTCATCGTGGACCATTTGACGGAACATGGGGTGATGGAACCGGCGCTGCTATACGAATCGCCCTTTACCGACCTGACACCGCAGGGGCCGGAAGGGCTGTTTGGCGCCCGGCAAGTTGATGCATTGGTGGTCGCCCTGGGAACGGTGCGCCTAGCTGCGATGGCGGCTTGATCGCCTTCAGTGTTGCGGCCATCGTGGAAATGACCCGCGCCATCGGGCAGACGTTACCGACGCGTGAGTGTCGCATGGGATTTAGAGTTTGTGGAGGGCAAGCCTCGAGGAATTGCGGTTGCGCCTTTCGGGGTGCTTCCCGCCACTCTCAGGAGATGAATTGATGAACCACATTGATCGCGTTCGCCGCGCCATTGAGTTTGCATCGCCCGACTGCGTGCCCATCGAACTGGTGGATGTTCCGTTCGTTTACGATGCCTACGATACGCTTGATCCTGCCTCTGTCACGGTTCCGAAGGGCGCCGAGGGGTTTGATTCCATGCAGGCGACGTACCATTGGACGCTGAAGAATGCGGAAACCAATGGAGGGGGGGAGAGATTGCGGCGCGATGAATGGGGATGCCTGCAACGCGTGCCGCACGACGAGAACTCCGCATACGAAATCATCGAGCGCCCCCTGAAGGAAGAGAACTCGCTCACAGGCTACACCTTTCCCGATCCCTCGGTTGCGGACCCATACTTCGATCGGATCGAGCGCGTGATTAAAGAGAGGTACGCTGACCGGTTCGTTTGCGGATATGTAGATCCGGGGCCGTTGATCGTAGCGTTTGCGCTGATGAGTTACGAGGGACTCCTGACGCGTCTTTATGACAACGTGGATGAGGTCAGGCATGTTGTCAGCAAGATCGTTGATTATCAGATCGACATCGTCCGGAAGTGGAAGTCTGCGGGTGCGCACATGATCTGTGTGATTGACGAAATCGCCGGCACCGGTGGGCTGATGTTCTCACCCGACCTCTGGCGCACTCACTTCAAGTCGGAGATGGCGCGGCTGTTTAACGGCATCCGTCGTCAGGATCTATACGTGGGGTGTCTCTTGGACGGTGACATCACAGCAATCTTCGACGATGTCGCCTCCTTTGATCTGGATGCTATCGATATTCGGCAACCCCATTGTGTGGGCATAGATCGCTGGGCGGAGGCATTCCGCGGCAAGGTGTGTATGAAGGCTTCAGTGGACATGATGACAACCCTGGCGGAGGGAAGTCCCGCTGCGGTGGAAGCCGAAGCGCGTGAGTTGCGAGACAAACTCGGAACAGACAAAGGCGGATTCATGGGCATCGTTTTGCGCTGGCACCGTCCGGCGTACAGGGAAACCAATGTGGAGGCCAGCGTGCGTGGCTTCCTCAGCGCGTCGTCGGCTGGTCAGGAAAGCTTCTGAATTTCTGCGATGAACCGATCGGTTTCGTCCACGCTGTCGAATGCCTGACCGACAAACAGCCAAGCGCCTTTGGGACCGGTTTGCTCCAGCACGGTCAGCGCGTCCTGTGCGTCATCCGCGTGGATCAGGAACCCTTTGCCGGCTGCCTGAATGCGCTTGTAGACATTCACCCACTTGGCAGCAGGTCCATTGCCCGCGCCGTACACCCATTGCACTGCGTTCAGGTTTGGGATTTCCAGCAGAAGGTCGAGGTGGCGCAACGCCTGCGGGCCGTCGAGGTGGAAGACGCTACGCTCCATCGCCTCCATTTCTGTCAGGATGTCTGGGAGCACCGCGTTCCGGGAGAAGTCATCCGACAACATGCACCAGAAATCGCAGCTTGGGATGTAAGCCGGTCCGGGATGGTAAAAGGGAATCCAACTGGTAGAGCCGAACCCCGCCTGCGCGACCATCGAGTGACACCGCTGGAAGCAAGCAACAAAACCCTTGGCCACGTGCTGACCGACCTCGATGATGGTGTCCGGATCGTCTACGATATCCATGCACAACTCTTGGGGTTCCCGAAGTGAAGCGAGCATGTCGTAGTTCCCGTGCAGGTCGGGCATCCCGATGAGATAGCGATCGTCGCACTTCTCCACGGCGAGGGCAGTGATTTCCTCGATCGTTTGCCAGTACGGATTGTCGAAGTCCGGCTGAAGCTTCAGAATGTTGCTCCAGTCCTCCAGCGTATGGACGGGAGGAACCGACCAACTGGTTGTCTCGGAGAACTCCAGTTCGCAGCCGTAGACGGTGCCCGTCAATTCGGGGCCGATGTTGGGGAAGAACACCGGAAGCGCGTCGCCCGGGTACTCTCGATGCACCAGTCCGTCGATGGCGGCATCGACCTTGAACTCCACGTCAAGCCAACGGTCGCGGTGGGAGACATGCTCATTGACCGAGGGTACATGAGAGCTTCCTGTGTTCACCGCCATGTTCACCGGCGGGCGGTCGATGATCTCACATTCCCACCAGGCGGTGAAACGCTGCACGGTCTTCTCGAATTCCGGTTTCAGGGTGACGGATTCCATTTAATTCTCCCTGTAAGTTCTGCTGTGCTTCGTCATTGCTTCGTGTCATGTTTCTCAAGTGTTCTCTTTGTCAGCTATACTCGTTACGGGTGAAAACACCCCCTCACCCTCGAACCCTTTGGGTTCGCGCCCTCTCCCCCGATGGGGCTGACTCTCAGACACACCTGACACCGTGAGCCACATCCGGTAAACTAGAGGGTATGGAGATTTGTGGTCAGTATTTTAGCAGAGAGACCCTCAGACGGATAGAGGGGGAGTTGGAGAGGGAGCCGGGATTGTCCCGGCGGGCGTTGGCGCGGCGTGTTTGGCGATTGATCTGGTGGCGTCGAACTCGCAGAGTTCGCGTCGAACTCGCAGAGTTCGCGTCCTGGCGGATTTACGCCTTGGTCAAGCAGGGGCGGGAAACGCCGGACTTGCCGTGTGACGTGTATCTGGCGGAAGAGGAGTGGAAGGTGCTGTACGCCTGGAAGAAGAAGACGCCGCCACCGGACAAGCCGCCGCCGCTGCGGGAAGCCGTCCGGTGGATTGCTTCTCCGGGAGGGTTTCTTGGGCGCAAGGGGGACGGGGACCCCGGCACTACTACGACGTGGCGCGGTCTGGAACGTCTGTCCGCCACGGTCGAAGGGTGGCAACTCTACCAGACCATGCACCCCGCCCGCGCC
>Ga0210051_1001484_pt1 | contig 23615 bp, 29 predicted proteins | sample CryGey092014_all_FD_185464 | JGI IMG/M metagenome (GOLD analysis project Ga0210051, IMG submission 185464) | Groundwater microbial communities from aquifer - Crystal Geyser CG23_combo_of_CG06-09_8/20/14_all (SPAdes) (version 2) | ecosystem: Environmental > Aquatic > Deep subsurface > Groundwater... | reverse complement strand
CCACATTCTTCCACCGCCGCCTTCGCAGCATAGGCTTCTTGCCCTTGAACGGTCAAACTCTAAGAGCTTAACGCCTGGCACGCTTTCAATAACTTTCCGTGGCTCTTCGTAGATGCCGTTTTGTTTACCCAAGAAGCATGGGTCATGATAAATAACTTTTTTATTAACTTCTTTTGAGAACGTGAGTTTCCCATTCTCAATTAGTTTTGCAAGCAATTGCGTATGGTGTTGCACCTCGAAGCTGGTTTGGTTGTATCGGTTTTTGAACGCGTGAAAGCCATGGGGACAGTTCGTGACTACTTGTTTTATGTTGTATTTGTTGAAGATTTTCATGTTCTCCTCAACTAGAAACTCGAATAAACCTTTTTCACCCATACCGTAGACTTCGCTTCCACAACAACTCTCCTCATCGCCTAAAACGCCAAAATCCACCCCAGCCTTTTCAAAACATGAGGCAAGGCTTTTGGCTACATTTTGAATCCTTGGGTCGTAGGCTGATGTGCAACCAACATAGTAGAGAATTTCTGCGCCTTGTGAAATGTGCTTAACGTTTAGGCCTTGACTCCATTCAGATCGTTTGCCGCGTATTCTTGCCCATGGGTTGCCATTTTTGAAGATGCTCTCCAGTGCGTCTCGGATGGTTGGGGCAATTTGTCCTTGTTCAACGGCCATGCTGCGAATGTCAATTAAAAATTCGTATGGGTACATGTCTTTTGGGCAGCGAATAGCACATGCGGAGCAGTTTGTGCAACTCCATAACTCGTTCTGTGGGTGTATGGTCAACTGGCCCAAAGCAGAAACTTCGCGCATATACTTTCTAACGTTTAAGTTAGCCTTTCTTGCAACAGGACAGCTTCCAGTGCACATTCCACACTGGATGCATTCGAGAAGCTTATGTTTCTGAACAAGCTCTTGAACGTTCATTTTCTACATCACTTTTTACTGAAATGAGGGAGTAAGATTTTTAATAAGTGTTTTCCCTTCTATTAATCAAAACATATCATGGAAAATGGAGATTGCCAAGATGGAGAAGAAAACTCCTAGAATAGGCATTTTTGTCTGCGAATGCGGCGGAAACATAGGCGACGTTATAGACGTTAAGGCAGTTATTGACGCTGTTAAAAATTGGGAAGGAGTTGCTGTAGCCAAATATCACAAATACTTGTGCTCAAAACCAGCCCAAGAAATGATACTTGAAGCCATAAAGAAGGAGAATTTGGACAGAGCAGTGGTTGCAAGCTGCACGCCGAGAATGCACCTTGCCACATTCCAAAGCCTTTTGGAAAGGGCTGGTTTGAATCCCTACATGCTCGAGTTTGTAAACATTAGGGAGCAAAGCTCGTGGGTTCACGGACCGCATGCATCGGCGGAAGCCACGAGGAAGGCTATAAGTTTAATTAGAGGCGGTTATGAGCGAAGTCGGGAGCTTGAGCCGTTAGAAACCATAAGCGAAAAATGTTCAAGAGAAATCCTCATTGTAGGTGGTGGCATAGCTGGCATTACTGCTGCGCTTGAGCTTGGATATTTAGGTTTTAAGGTTCACCTTGTGGAGAGAAAACCAAGCATAGGCGGCAACATGGCGAAACTGACAAAGGTTTTTCCAACCCTTGACTGCGCTCAGTGTATTTTAACTCCGAGGATGGCTGAAGTTGGGAGAAACCCAAACGTGAATTTGCTTACTTATGCGGAAGTGCAAGATGTTGGCGGGCGACCGGGCAATTATTCTGTTAAGGTTTTCATGAAGCCACGGGGCGTGGATGTTGAGAAATGCAGAAGCTGTGGTGTATGCGCCAAAGTCTGCCCAGTAACTGTTCCGGACGAGTTTAATGAAGGCTTGTCTCAGAGAAAAGCAGCTTACATAGAGTTTCCGCAGGCTGTTCCCTCTGCTTATGAGATAGATTTTGATGCTTGTACGAAATGTGGAAAATGCGAGAAGCTTTGTCCAGCTAAAGCCATAAGCCTAGAGGACAAAGGCAAAAATGTCGAGCTAAACGTGGGCGCCATAATTTTGGCCACGGGATACAAGCTTTACGATGCCAGAAACTTGGAGATTTATGGTTATGGCAATTATAAAGACGTTATAACAATGATGGATTTGGAGAGGCTTACTTCTGCTACTGGGCCTACTGGCGGCTATATTAAGAGGGCTGATGGTAGCGACGTTAGGAAGATGGCGATTTTGCTTTGTGCTGGTTCTAGGGATAAGAACTACATTCCCTACTGCAGCCGTATTTGCTGTATGTATTCGCTTAAGCAAGCGTTTGTGCTTAAGAAGATGCTGGGAATAGACGTCACAATTCACTATATTGATATAAGGGCTACGGGTAAAGGCTATGAAGACCTTTACTGGCGAGACGAAGAAGCCGGAGTCGTTTTTGTCCGTGGAAAAGTGGCTGAAATCTATAAGAACAATAGTAATGGCAAACTTGTTGTTTTAGCTGAAGACACGTTGACGGGTGAGACAGGGGAATATGAGTATGACATGGTTGCTTTGGCTACGCCGATGGTTGCACCCACTGGCCTTAAAGAGCTTGCTGATAAAATGAAGGTTGCTACTGGTGAAGATGGCTTCATAACGGAAAAGCATCCTAAGCTTGACCCGGTTGATTCGCTTGTTACTGGAATTTTTGTGTGCGGCTGTGCTTTAAGCCCGAAAGATGTGCGTGACACGGTTTCTGATGGTTTGGGAGCTGCGGCTAAGGCGTCGCTTTTCCTTAAGGGTGAATATGTTACGACGAGTCCTGAAAAAGCCTTTGTAATAGCGGATTTGTGTAATGGCTGTGGCGCTTGTGTTCCGATTTGTCCAGTAAACGCTATAACTATGCTTGAGGGAAAGGCCAAGATTAATCCGTTCCAGTGTATTGGCTGTGGCGCATGCATACCTGTCTGTCCGAAAGAGGCTATTGATTTTAAGAATTCGACAAGTAGGCAGATAATTTCCAACCTAAGAGGGGTGCTTGCTGACAAGGCGCCTGACGAGGTTAGGATTGTGGCTTTTGTTGATAGGAATGTGGGTTATACTGGTATGGACTTTTTGGGTTTGGACCGGACGAATTATCCTGAAAACATAAGGATCGTGTCTGTTCCTTCCACGGCTATTTTAGGCGTTAAACATTTGTTGAGTGCGTTTGCGTTTGGTGCTGATGGGATTTTGGTGATTGAGGGTTCGCAGGAGATTGATGAGAAGTTTACGAAGAAGCGGATGATTGAGATGGGACGGGAGTTGGCGAAGTATGGAGTTGAGAGCATGCGAGTGCGGTATAGTTATGTGCCTTTGCCTGTTTATAAGAAGGCTGCTGAATTGTTTACGATGTTTACGGATAGGATTAAGAAGTTTGGACCATTAGCAGAGGAAAAACGCAACAACATAAAACAACAAATACTTGGCTAGCAACCAGTTTCTACGGGTCTCGTCTGAGGCCTAGACGCTCCTTATATTCTCCATTTCAATCTTCCATTCCCTTAATAATGGATCGGGGGCATCATCAAACATTCTATTTAAAGTTCTAGCAGAAACTTTGCCGATCACGTTGTTACAAATTGTACATTTGACGGTGAAATATGTTTCTTCATAACAAACTAAGGGCATACGGCAATGGGGGCAGATGAGAGTGCCATGCGCGCGCGCATTCAACATCTGACAGTGGAGGAGCTACACCTACTTGCTCGATTTTCTCAACCATTATAAGGTATCGCGTTTTCGCAGCTTAGGAATTGAAGGGTACAATGGTGGAAGCTGAACAGGAACTATAGTTGATTCAACAGTGACTAAGGCGAAGTCTTCACTTGTTGATAAACTGATTTCTGAATTCTCCAGTCTGTAAAAGGAAGACAGCTTTTCAGGTAATTTAACTAGCAACTTTCCATTTTCATCTTCCACCGGCACGCTTCCTTTCCAAAAAGCCTTTTCTTCCCACTCTTCAGACTTAGTCGCGGATATAGCGATCGAGGATCTGGATAAAGAATAAAGATAAACCTCATCTTTCCACATGTTTTCAGCAATTTCTTCTTTTGGAATTTCAATCACATTAGGCGGCCTAACCCTTTCCTCCGCTGGATAGACTTTCTTGATCAGTGTTCTCCTTTGAATGACGTGCTCGACTCGTACTTTGCCTTTTTTAAGTAGTCTGTTTATACTCCCATCGACTTTTCCATTTGTCCAACCGAGATAATCGGCAATTTCATGAACGGTGGTTCCTGGCTTTTCGCGGATAATTTGCAGCACTATATCATCTGTTTCCAATCCTCTGTTTTGCATAGCTATAGGGGCTCCACTTAATCTCTTCATATCAATCACGAGTAAACAAACTACTTGATCACATATAAGCGTTTGGAAGCTTCCAAACGGATTAATAATTAATATCTTCAATAAATAGCCTATTATTGGTATTAATGGGTAAACGCATAGAATTCACGCCGACTGCCGCCTTTTGGTTACTTAGCAAAGACTTTATCACAGAAGACGTTATCATTAACATTATACAAGATTTTCCAGTATCTAAGAGAATGCCACAAGAAAAAGATTGTTTCAAGATAGAATTCAGACGAAGAAAAAGATGGATCACCATTTGGGTTCACGAATATCCCGAAAAGTTACTCGTCTATAAACTTCATAGTTCTAGCAAGTTACGAAAGAAGTAATACGAACTCCTTTTTGCAAAGATTGAGCGTGTTTGTTCCTCCGAAAGACGAGTTTGCAAATCTTTGTTCGATGGCAATTCAGTTTCCATATATCGTGCCCTTAATTGATTCAAACTTCAAACTAAAATATGTGAATGTCTGAAGACCGACAAAAAGGTAATAATCTAAGACAAAATCATAATGCTTAACAAACCCGCATGTAAAGGAGAGTAAGATAGTTTGGATGTTGTTGTTTGTGTTAAGCATGTTCCAGAAACAGCAGAGGCAGAACTAAAAATCGATAGTACAGGCAAAGGCATAGAAAAAACTGGCTTAGTCTACGACATAAACGAATGGGACGACTACGCCCTAGAAGAAGCAGTACGCATAAAAGAAAAACAAAGCGGAACAGTCACAGCCATAACCATAGGTCCACAAGACACAGACAGCACACTACGCAAATGTCTAGCACGCGGAGCAGACACTGCCATACGCCTAACAGACCCAAAATTCGACAACTCAGACGCATACGCAACAGCCAAAATACTACACAGCATAATCAAAACCCTACACTACGACCTAATCCTAACAGGCATGCAAGCAGGAGACGACAGCTCAGCCATGGTCGGACCAATCCTCGCAGAACTACTAGGCATTCCACACGCAACAATGGTCAAAAAACTAGAGTTAGGCACTGGCACGGCTAAAGTAAACCGCGAACTCGAAGGCGGACTAGAAGAACAAATCGAAATACGCCTACCCGCACTGGTCTCAGTCCAAACAGGCATAAACGAGCCAAGATACGTCTCAATAATGGGCATACGAAAAGCCATGCAAAAAGAAATCAAAGTCCTAACCCTAGCAGACACAGGCCTAAGCGAATCAGACGTCGGCACTGCTGGCTCATGGATAAACATAGACAAACTATACGTGCCGCCAGTCGAAAAACAAGCAGAATTCCTCAAAGGCACACCAGACGAAATCGCCACAAAAATAACCGCCATCCTCAAATCAAGGGGGCTAATCTAAAATGCCCGAAATCTTCGTCCTAACCGAACACAGACAAGGCATAATCCGCGACATAACATACGAAATGCTCACAAAAGCCAGAGAAATAGCAGAAAAAACAAACAAGGAACTAACCGCAATCATACTAGGCAACAACATAAAAGAACAAGCAAAAACCATAACAGAATACGCAAAAACCGTCATACTCGTCCAAGACCCAAAACTCGAAAACTTCAACTCAGAAGCATACAAAAAAATCCTAACAAAACTCATCACCGAACACAAGCCCTCACTCGTAATGATGGGACACACCTCCTACGGCATAGAACTAGCCCCACGACTCGCAGCCGCACTAAACACACCACTCGCAACAGACTGCATAGACCTAGGCTTCGAAGGCGACGCATTCAGCGTAACACGCCAAATGTACGGAGGCAAAGTAAACGTCAAAGCAACAGCCCGCAAAGCCGAAACCTACATGGCAACAATCCGCCAAGCAACATTCACCGCACAAAAACCCACAACGCCAGCAAACGGACAAATCACAGAAACACCCTCACCGCTCACGGAAGAAATAGCCGAAAAACGATTCATACAATACGTTTTGCCACCGCCAGGCGGCGTAGACATCACAGCAGCAGAAAAACTCGTAGGCATAGGCAGAGGCATAAAAGACGTAGCCAACATGCCCATAATGGAAGAACTAGCAAAAACCATAGGCGCAGTCCTCGCCTGCTCACGCCCAATCGTAGACAAAGGCTGGCTACCAAACGACCGCCAAGTAGGCAGTTCAGGAAAAACCGTAAAACCAAAACTTTACATTGCAGTTGGAATAAGCGGCGCATTCCAACACGTGTTAGGCATGAAAAGCTCAGACCTCATAATCGCCATAAACAAAGACCCAAAAGCCCCAATCTTCAGCTTCGCAAACTACGGCATAATCGAAGATTTATTCAAAATTGTACCTTCTTTAAAAAACAAAGTATATGAACTAAAAACGCAGAAAGCATAACTCTAAACTTGGGAGAGAAAAAGCAAAATGGAATTTAAACTAAACGAAGAACAACAAGAAATAAAACGGGCAGTACGCGAATTCGCCGAAAAAGAACTCACACCAGAACTCGCCCTAGAATACGACCAAAAAGAAGAATTCCCACTAAGCCTCTACAAAAAAGCAGCACAACTCGGCTTCACAAGCATGCGAATACCACAACAATACGGCGGACAAGGCTACGGCGTTTTAGAAGACTGCATAGTCGTAGAAGAAATGTGCCGCGTCGACCCAGGACTAGGCGTAGCCATATCCCTCGGCAACCTAATGATTCCAGACGTACTGCTAAAACACGGCACAGAAGAACAAAAAAAGAAATACATTCCACCACTCGCCAAAGGCGACAAAATATCTGCAGCAGCCTTCACAGAACCAGAACATGGAAGCGACATAACCCGAATGGACTCAACAGCCATAAAAAGCGGAAGCGAATGGGTTATCAACGGAGCTAAAGAGTTCACAACAAACGCTCCAATAGCAGACTACTTCATAATCCTCTGCCAATCAGACCCAAACGCACAGCCATCGCACAGAGGACAAAGCATATTCCTCGCAGAAAAAGGCACGCAAGGCTTAGAAGCAACAAAACTACATGGCAAAATGGGAATAAAACCATGCGTCACTGGCTCACTTTCTATGAGCGACCTAAAATTGCCAGAAACCAACATCGTAGGCGAACTAAACAAAGGTTTCTACTATACGCTTGAACTTTTCGACGGAACACGCATAACAGTCGCAGCACAAGCTGTGGGCATGGCACAAGGCGCCTTCGAAAAAGCACTAAACTACGCCAAAACAAGAAAACAATTCGGACAACCAATAATCAACTTTCAAGGCGTATCCTTCAAACTGGCTGAAATGGCAATTAAAATAGAATCAGCAAGATTAATGATGTATAAGGCGGCTTGGCTCTACGACAAAGAAAAACCCAGTCCAGTAGCAACTTCAATGGCTAAGGCTTACACAAGCAGAGTCGCCATGGAAGTCACAGACGACGCCATACAAATTTTCGGAGGATACGGCTACTTGGCAGACTATCACGTGGAACGCTTCCACAGGTGCGCAAAAATAACTGAAATCTACGAAGGAACATCAGAAATTCAGAAACTAACCATAGTCAACTATCTACAGAAACAACCGTAAAATTTTCACTTTTTCTTTTTTAGAGTTAAGACCATAATAGTATTGTAGAATTGTTTGTTCATGTTATTTCTTATACTCTAGTAGGCAAGCGGATGCTGAAAATCCCCATCCATAGCCAAGCGTCAAAATGATGTCGCCATTCGAGAATTTATTTCCAGAAACTATTTTTTCAAGTATGAACGGCAAACTTGCTCCTGCCAAGTTGCCATACTCCTTAAGCACTTCATGCGACTCCCTAAGTTTTTCACGCTGAATTTGATGATGTTCAGCTATAATGTTTAGTATTTTTTCGCTGCCTGTGTGAACTGCCCACTTCTTTGCAGCTTTCACCGTGTTTTCAGCATTTTTTCCAAGCAATTTTTTAACAACTACAGAACTATATTTAACCCCAAGTTTCGGAATCTTCTTGTCCAGATGCGAGTAAAAACCAAACTTGAACGGTTCGTTTAAGGCTGTAAGTCTAGCATAGCCAGCCAAGTAATCCTTCCTTTTAAGATTTGTAACTTCCACAATTTTGTTAACGGATAGTCCATCTCCATTTTTTGCTACGATAACGCCGGCTGCCCCATCTCCGAAAAGGAAAAACTCCATAATTGCAATCCATTTCCTCAGTTCCATTCGTCTTTTGTCTTTATCCTTTATCAAGTCAATCCGGCTGATTTCCATAACATCTTTGATACCTCGCACCTGATTATAGAACCAATACGAGTTTACTCCAGAAATGCAAAGCAAAACAAAATCCTCAGGATGCGCCGCAAGGTGATTTTCTGCAAGTTCTAGGGCTTTTGAAAAGGCTGCGCATGCCATTCCTTGAACGTTTACATGCTTGATGTACGCGTTAAAACCAAGTTTTCGAATTAAAAGCTGGCTGAGGCCAGGACACAAAAAAGGGTTTACATCATAAGTCACAATAAAATAGCCTACGTCCCTAATGGATAAGCTAGCCTTTTCGATGGCTTTTTTGCCAGCCTCTAAGCAGAGGTCAACGAGGTCAGCCTCGCTCAGAATAGTCTCTGATTTTAAAGGTGAATCAGCATGGCTAACGAGGTATCGTTTTGAAACTCCCAAGTTGAGTATGTTCCGTTTTATGCCTTCGGGAAGTTTGCATGGAAAAACCTCCATCAGCTCTTCTGTTGAATACGCGTTTTTTGGCACAGCCGTTGACAATTGTAGTATCTGCATGTTAGTAAGAGTGATGAAAGAGATTATAAAAAGATTCTTTCAGCCACATTTAAGTCCTAAACCATAGCGAGTGTAGATACATACATTCTTCTAAACAAGCTTCCTAAAGATTCGAATGCCAGGTAAGTAGGGAAGCCACTAACATTTCTAATCGTTCCAGTCGCTTGAAAAAAGGTTAATTGGAAGGCTACTGCTCTTTCAATAACTGCTTCAACATGAAGAGATGGCTGCAGTGCGTGTAAAAGTTAAAGTCGCAGGCATAGTTCAGGGTGTAGGCTTTCGCCCTTTCATCTATCGAATAGCGGTTAAAAATGGTTTGAAAGGATATGTTAGGAATAGGGGCGATGCTGGAGTAGAAATTCTTCTTGAAGGTGGGGAAAAGAACATCCAAAATTTCATGCGAGGTTTGAAGCAAAAGAAGCCCCCTCTTGCACAAGTCCATGAGGTTGTCACAACAAGACTTAAAGGTGAAAGCGAATACGAAAAATTCACAATTTATAAAAGTTCGGAGGAAGCAGAGCTTTCGGGTTCAGTTATCCCTCCAGACATAGCGATATGCAACGAATGCCTAAGAGAGCTCCGAGATCCAAAGGATCCTAGATATGAATATTTTTTCATCACGTGCACGAACTGCGGTCCAAGATACACGATTATTGAGAGGCTGCCGTACGACCGTGAAAACACCACCATGCAGGATTTTCCCATGTGCAGCTTCTGCAAAAGCGAATACACAGACCCATTGAACAGGCGTTTTCACGCCCAGACGGTGGCTTGTCCAAAATGCGGGCCAAAAGCATATTTAACAACGCACAAGAGCAAATTAATTGAACACAAAGACCCTATACGGGAAGCTGGCAAACTCCTTTCAGAAGGCTTTATACTTGCCATAAAAGGTTATGGTGGTTTTCACGTTGCCACGTCAACAACGAAAGATGAGCCATTAGTTAGGCTTAGAAAGGTCAAGCATAGAAGCCAGAAGCCCTTCGCCATTATGGCTCGAAGCTTGGAAGACATACAAACTTTTGCAGAATTAAGCGAGAAAGAAGCAGAGCTTCTAACTTCTTACAGTCGCCCAATAGTTTTGCTGAACAAAAGCGCTGAATATTATCTTTCAGATTTGATTGCTCCAAGTTTGCACAATGTTGGTGTTATGTTGCCCTACACTGGTTTGCATTACATGCTGTTTGACGAAGCGGATGAGCCAGCGTTTGTGATGACAAGTGCCAATCCACCAAACCAGCCAATAATAAAGGATAACGAGGAAGCCTTGCAGAAGCTGGGCGACACTGTTGACTACTTCCTGTTTCATAATCGCCAAGTAGCCCACAGATGCGACGACTCAGTAGTTTGTGTGCACAACAAAGATTTGGTATTCATAAGACGCTCACGAGGTTACGCACCAGCCCCAATAATGCTTAGAGGAAAAGCGAAGCGTTGCGTTGTAGGCTTAGGCGGAGAATTAAACAATACTGCATGTATTTTACTTGGAAATAAGGCATTCATTTCCCAGCACATAGGCGATGTAGAAAACGTTGAAACAAGAGATTTTCTGAAAGACTCAACAAAACACCTAATCCGCTTAACAAACAGCAAAGTAGAAGCAGTTGCATGCGATTTGCATCCCAAATTCACAACAACAAAGCTTGCACATGATTTGGCAGAGGAAAACAATTGGCACTTGATTCAAGTTCAGCACCACTATGCGCATATTGCCGCTTTGATGGCTGAACATGACGTAAAAGAAATTGTGGGCGTATGTTGTGATGGGTATGGGTATGGAATTGATGGCGAGGCATGGGGCGGCGAAATATTACTCTGTACTCAAGAAGCCGCTGATTTCAAACGGGTAGCTCATCTTGAAAAACAACCCTTGATTGGCGGGGATTTAGCCACCCGTTACCCGCTAAGAATGGCTACGGGAATGCTCCATAAAAAAGTGGACGTGGAAGATTGGCTTCTAGAAAATAAGGAGCAGTTTCCACACGGCGAAAATGAAATCCAAATAATTCTTAGCCAACTTGAAAAAGGCCATAACATAATTGGAACAACAAGTTGTGGAAGAGTTTTAGACGCTGTTGCAGCCGTTTTGGGCGTATGCTATGAACGCACGTATGAAGGCGAACCGGCCATGAAACTTGAATCAGCAGCAATAAAAGGCAGGGATGCGCTGAAGCTAGAACCCATAATAAAAAGCAACACGTTAGACACCACACAATTGCTCCTAGAAATATTTGAAAACAGAGAAAAACATTCAAGAGTGGATTTAGCTTATTCTGCTCATGCGTATCTAGCTAAAGGCTTAGCCGCATTAGCCATAGAAAAAGCATCAGAAAATAACGTTAAAACCGTTGGTTTTTCAGGTGGAGCTGCATGCAATGCGATACTGGCTTTAACCATGCGAAAAATGGTGGAAGCTGCTGGTCTACGGTTTCTGGTTCATGAGGCAGTTCCGCCTGGCGACGGCGGCTTGTCCTTCGGTCAAGCTGTTGTAGGTGGATTCTTCAAGTTTTAAACCATAACTGATTTATTGCTGTGCATTTTTGGTTAAATATTGATAATAATGTGTTTGGCGATTCCAGCGAAAGTCGTAAGCGTTAGACAAGACAAAGCCAGAGTGGACTTTGGCGAAGGCGTTTTAAGAGAGGTCAATGTGACGCTTGTAAAGGCTAAAGTTGGCGACTATGTTTTGGTGCATGCTGGCTACGCCATCCAAGTTCTAGATGAAAAGGAAGCCCAAGAAACCATACGTTTATGGAACGAAATCCTTGAAGCAGAAGCTGAAACCCAGCAAAAATAGGGCATGTGGACTGGAAATGGCTGAAAAATTAAGGTTTAGAGACCCAGACTTGGCGAAACGCATAGCAAAAAAAATTCACGAAATCACACCGGAGAAGGAAACAGTTAAGCTTTGCCATGTCTGCGGCACACATGAATGGACTATTACACATTTTGGCATACGCAGCCTATTACCCGCAAACGTTGAAGTCATTGCTGGTCCAGGCTGTCCAGTCTGTATAGTGCCAGCCTCTGAGATTGATGAGGCTGTACAATTAGCTTTGAAAGGCGTGACTGTTACTTGTTTTGGCGATGTTTTGCGGGTTCCAGGCTCGAGGACGTCGCTTTTAGAAGCTAAAGCAGAAGGTGCTGATGTTCGCGTTGTTTATGGTGTCAGTGATGCTGTTAAAATGGCTAAAAATGAAGCTGGCAAGGATTTTGCATTTTTCGCTGTTGGTTTTGAAACAACAGCACCTTCTACAGCAGTGGAAATTTTAAAGAAGCCTCCAGAAAACCTCAGCTTTCTAGTTTCGCATCGTTTGATTCCGCCAGCCATGAAAATGCTTGTTGAAATGAAAGATTTAAACCTAAACGGGTTTATTGCGCCGGGCCATGTCAGCACAATTATTGGGCTTAAACCCTACGAAATTTTCCCAAGACTTTATAGTATGCCAACAGTTGTGGCAGGCTTCGAACCCCTCGACGTCTTATTTGGCGTTTACATGATTTTGAAACAGTTAAGGGAAGGTAAACCACGCTTGGAAAATGAGTATACACGGGCTGTGCGTTGGGAAGGCAATACGAAAGCGCAAGAGCTAATGCAAAAAGTCTTCGATGTTGTGGATGGCAACTGGCGTGGACTCGGCACAATCCCTTCTTCAAAATTCATGCTTACTGAGGAATACGCAGCTTATGACACACATTTGAAACATGACGTGAAAGTTGAACATGGTGTTGATTTGCAGCCGGGTTGCAGATGCCACCTAGTAATAATTGGCAAGATTAAGCCAACAGAATGTCCATTGTTCATGAAAGCTTGCACTCCACAAAAGCCTGTAGGCGCCTGCATGGTAAGCATAGAAGGAACATGCAGAATATGGGCAAAGACAATAAATAGACTTAACAAGTAATAACATAATGCGTGGTGTCTATGTCTGAGGAAGATATAAAGAAACAGATTATGGAGCTTAGGGAAAGGGTTGTAAGACTTGAAGTAAAAGTCGAAGAGATAAACAAACGTATTGAAAGCCTATCCAGCTATGCAAAAGAACTGTACAATTACTTGCAGAAGCAAGCAAGCAGACCAATATTCTAAATCAAAAAAGAAAAAGGGGATTACGGTGGGGGCGGTGGAGGAGCCTCTGGTGGAGGTCCCCTTCCAAAGAACGCCTTAACGTGTGGCCTTGTTAGGTAGTATAGTACTATGATATTGATTATTAGAGGTATGATTCCAACTATTGCTATGAGAGCTATGATGCTTCCTATCAAGCCTAGAATTGCAAATATCATCATTACAATCCATGCCCATCCCTGACCTGTCCATAAACCCCAACCGATGATTAGATAGATTATTCCGATTATCGCAGCTATGGCAGCAACAATCATGGCTATTCCTGCAAACATACCCGCTGCATCTGGAACCCAGGTTTCCATCATTGCGCCTAATGTGCCTACAAGTGCCGCCATTCCAAAGCACCCAAGAGCTTCAATAATTGCCAAAATTGCTAGAATTGTTACTCCAAATGGTCTTTGTGTCGCCATTTTTTCACCGAATCTCCATTTATTTATTGATTAACTATATATTATCTACGGTTGGAATTGAATACCCTTCTAGGCATAAATTGCTTAGCAAGTTTTAAACAGTAAGTAATCTCTATTTTATTCCAACTTTGCTGGAAAGGGTTCTGGATGAACGACAAACCTGAAAAAAGTTATACGGGCAAATGCGTTGATTGTGGTTCAACTTTAGAGTTGTACGAGATTGACTTTAATAAAGGCAGACGAATTATGCAGTGCACCCGATGTGGCTTGTATCATTTTTACAAGAAGGATTTTCTTGGCAAGTGGAAGCTTGTGAAGGCTGGAAGAGTTTCGGATTTGTGGAAAAAACCAAAATGATGGGAACCACTCATGCGGCTTTCGCTTTGCTATCCTATTACCTTATCGCCTACCTCGCAGAACTGCCTTTCAATGCACCAATGGTTTTAATTCTACTTGTCGCAGGAAGCCTCTTACCAGATATTGACCATCCTAGAGCCTTTCTAGGTCGGCAATTCTACTTGCTTAGACACAGTTCTAGAGGTGTTAGCAAGTTTGTTGTTCACAGAGGAATTGTTCACAGCCTTTTGGCTGCTTTGGTAGCAACAGCGGTTGCTTGGATTATCGCCATTTTTTACCGTTGGGAAACATTGGTTGTAATAGGCTTTTTCCTGGGGTTTATATCACATTTAGCCGTAGACTCACTTAACCCAGCAGGCATAACATGGCTGCAACCCTTCAACAAAGCAAAAATAAAAGATGGAATAAGAACGGGCTCAGTCATGGAAAAATTGCTTTTCCTTCTAATAATTGCTGCCATCTCTGCAATAGTTTATACCGTTCATCCCGAATGGTTTAACATATTCTCGGGATAGGGTCTCCCACAGGTCTAGCGATTATCCTTTTTCCGCCAACAACCGTCTGCATTGCTACGCCTGTGAAATCTGCTGTTGCTTCGCCTATAACTTCTGCTTCTTTCCCTTCTTTTGTTGTTCTCAAAAGTTCCAAGACTTCTTCAGCCTTTTCCTTCACTATGCCTATGATTATTTTTCCCTCATTTCCAACTTCAAGGGGATCCAATCCCAGCATTTCGCATGCTGCCCGCACATCCTCCCTAATTGGAATCTTGTCCTCATGAATGAGTATGCCTACGTGAGATTTGTCGCTGAACTCGTTTAGGGCGTCTGCTAAACCTCCACGCGTCGGGTCTTTCATTGCATCTATGCCGCCAACTTCGCCGAGCAAACGCTGGATTAAGCGATTTAAGGGTTTAACATCAGACTTTATGCCGCTTCCAAAACTTAGCCCTTCTTGAGCAGATAAGACGGCTAAACCATGGTCGCCAACCGTTCCAGACAGTATTATTTTGTCGCTTGCCCTAAGGTTTGAGTCTAAAATCCAGCGTGTCTTAAAGTCCCTTTTAAATCGCTTAACAACTTCAAGATTTTTATCTAAAGCCATGGTTCTTCTGCCAATTCCAGAAGTGTTTATTATACAACCGCCTAAGCTTCCTTTCTCAACAACCTTCGTATCACCAGTAACTATGCTAACGCCAGCTTCCTTGCATGTTTGCCGCATACTAGCCAAAATTCTTTCAAAATCAGCCAAGGCTAAGCCCTCTTCCAAAACGAAGCCACAAGTTAGGGCGTATGGTTCAGCACCCAAAACTGCAATGTCGTTAACTGTGCCAGAAACCGCCAGGCGTCCGATGTCTCCGCCAAGGAAGAAAATGGGTTTAACGACGTGGGAGTCGCTTTTTAACACTATGTTGTCTACAACGGCTGCGTCATCTAGGGCTTCAAGTGGCACTTCGAAGTTGGCTGCGTTGCCAAAATACTTTACAATATACTTCTTAACTAAATCGTGCATGACTGTTCCGCCAGCACCATGCAACATGGTAATATGCTCATTCTTTAATGTCAATATCCCACACTCACCTTCAACTCAGAATACCTAACCTTACAAGGTAAACATAAACACATCGTAAGAGAACTGAGATATATCTAGCATACATAAGTCGTTGGAAACGTTTAAAGTCGCCTGAAAATCACTTGGGCTAACGGAAAGCCATATAAATCGCCATAACGCTGTTCAATTGCACAGTTGGAGAGACCATAAAGTGCCAAAATGGGGATACTCTATAACAGAAGAGGAATTAGACCCTGAAAAAACCGTTAAAGCAAGCGGACGAGAGGTTAGAGTATCCCATAAATCAGCAAGAGAAATATGCAAAACAATTAAGGGAATGATGCTCAGCCAAGCAAAACAATACCTTAGAGACGTTATGGCTAAAAAACGAGCTGTTCCCTTCACGAGATTCAAAAAGAAGGCTGGACACCGCCACGGACTGGAAAAGGCTTATGCGGGTAGATATCCAGTAAAAGCATCAGAACAAATATTAAAAGTAATTGAAGGAGCAGAAGCAAACGCCGAATACAAAGGCTTAGACACAGAAAGACTCCGCATTATTCATGCATCTGCATATCCGGGAATGAAGATTAAGCGATACACCCCAAGAGCCCAAGGAAGAACCACACCAAATTTTGAAACCCTATGCCACATTGAAATAGTTCTAGAAGAACGACCAGAAACAGGGGAAGAAGCATAATGTCTGTCGTCAAACATTTTATAACAGAATCCATAAAGAAAACGGAAATCGACGAGTTTCTACAAAAAAAACTTGAAAGAGCTGGATATGGCGGAGTAACAATATCAAAAACTCCGTTGGGAACCCACATGGTAATCTATGCCATGCGTCCAGGCTTGGTAATAGGACGTGGTGGAGAAAGCATAAAAGAGCTTGCAAGTATTTTAGAAGAAAAATTTAAAGTTTCAAACCCGCAAATTTCTGTTTCCGAAATTGAAATTCCAGAATTAAATGCTTATGTTGTTGCTTCACGTATTGCTTCAGCCTTACAAAGGGGCATACATTTCAGACGCGCTGGTTTTTGGGCTTTAAAGCAAGTTATGGATGCCGGAGCCCTAGGCGCAGAAATAGTCATAAGTGGTAAGTTGAGAACCGAAAGGGCAAGATTTGAGAAGTTCCGTGCTGGATATTTGGCAAGATGCGGAGAACCAGCACTAAAATACACGCGAAAAGCCGAAGTTCACGTTCAACTAAAACCAGGCATATTCGGTGTAAGAGTTAGGATAATGCCTCCAGACGCAGTTTTTCCAGACAAAATCCAAATAATCGAACCTATTCCACCGGAAGAAGAAAAAACTGAAGGAACAAAAGAAGGAAAGGAGGAAGCCGAGTAGATGCCAATACTGCGAATCAAAGAAATAAGGGATATGCCCCAAGAAGAACGAAAGAAAAAACTCGGCGAGCTTAGAACAGAACTCGTAAGACTAAAAACTATGATTAACGCAGGCGGCGCTATAGAAAACCCATCCAGAATAAAAGAACTGCGAAAAACAATTGCCCGCATACTGACCATAGAGAACGAGCAAAAAATTGAATCGCGAAAAACGAAGACTGAGGAGAAGAAAAAGAAATGAAAGTGACGCCAGATGTAATCCGCTACGAATTCATCGGGACCGAAGCCGAAGTTTCCAAAAGCACGCATCCCGGTTATGTTGGAATATCCGGCAAAATAATAGATGAAACGCGAAACACCCTCACAATCTTACATGAAGGAAAAAGAAAAATAGTCGTAAAAGACTCCGCGGTTTTCCATTTTAAGTTTTCTGATGGAACAATTGTTGAAATTGACGGTAAAATTCTTGTAGGAAGACCGGAAGACCGCCTCAAAAAGCATGTTAGGAGACTGTGGTGATGTCGCTGACTTTTAAAAAGCCTAAGAAAACTTGTAATGATAGAAATTGTCCCTTCCACGGGGACCTCCCAGTAAGAGGTCGTGTATTAGAGGGATCAGTCGTCAGCGCAAAAATGGATAAAACAGTCATAGTGAAACGTGATTACTTACACTATGTTCCAAAGTTCATAAGGTATGAAAGGAGACACAGCCACATTCCTTCCCATAACCCACCTTGCATAGATGCGGAAGAGGGAGATCGAGTAATAATAGCGGAGTGCCGACCAGTAAGCAAAACTGTGTCATTTGTCGTTGTTGAAAAACTAGAGGAGAAGTAGGATGGCAGCAAAAGCAAAACATAGAGCATTAGTCGCAAAGGGAATGATTGGACAAAGACCAAAAATCTCAAGGGGCTTACAACCGCCCTCAATGTTAAAGTGCGCTGACAACAGCGGAGCTAGAGAACTGAGATTAATTCAAGTTATGGGCTACAAGGGAAGGTTGCGACGCTATCCAAAGGCTGCAGTAGGCGACAGAATAACAATCTCTGTCAGACATGGAACACCAGACATGAGGAAGAAAATCTTTCAAGCAGTCATCGTCAGACAAAGAAAACCATATAGAAGAGCTGAAGGTATCTGGATTCAATTCGAAGACAACGCAGCAGTAATAATAACTCCAGAAGGGGAAATGAAAGGCTCAGAAATACGTGGACCCGTAGCAAAAGAGGCTGCTGAAAGATGGCCGAGAATAGCAAGCGCCTCCAGCATAATAATATAGGTGAAGCCCATGCAAGCAATAAAACCAGTAACAAAACCAACAAAACAAAGAAAAATGCTCTACCAAGCACCAGACCACATACGCTACAGACTTTTTGCTGCACCTCTCTCACCAGAACTGAGAGCCTCGCATGGAGTGAAAACCCTTCCCGTCAGAAGCGGCGACTCAGTTCGCATCATGCGAGGTGACCGAAAAGGATTCGAAGGAAAAATCGCGCGCATAGACAGGAAAAAATACAGAATTTATGTTGAAGGCTTAACAAGAGAAAAAGTTGATGGAACCACAATATTCGTTCCCATGCACCCCTCAAAAGTTATGATTACACGCCTAAACCTTGACGATAAATGGCGAAAGAAAATTTTAGAAAGGAAAAAAGTAGCCCACAGAAAAGTGGAAGAGGTTGCAGAGAAACCTCCAAAAGAAGTTGTAGAGATAAAAGAAGAAGCTGTCGAAGAAAAGCCTCCAGAAAAAAAGCCAAAAAGAAGAAAGAAAAAAGTAGCTAAAAAGCCACCCACGGAAAAGGCGAAAGAAAAAGCCGAAGAAGTCAAAAAGGAAAGGAAGCCGAAAGCAAAGAAAACAAAAGCGAAGAGCAAAACTGTTGAAGAAACCAAGGGAGGAACGTGAATTTGGGTAAGAAAGGTGGATCAACAGGGTTAAAGCGTAAACCCGCGCCAAGATTCTGGCCAATTCACAGGAAGGAATTTGTCTGGGTTGTAAAACCCTCTCCTGGGCCTCATTCCCTTCAAAGATGCTTGCCTTTGGCAATTGTTCTACGTGATATTCTTGGATTTGCCCAGACGAGGAAAGAGGCTAAAACAATAGTTTCGCAGGGAAAGATTTATGTCGATGGGAAAGTTAGGCGTGAAGACAACTTTCCCGTAGCTCTAATGGATGTCATTTCAATATCAGATGCTGATAAATGCTTCCGTATACTACCCTCCAAAAAAGGTTTAATTCTCCATCCGATAGGCAAAGAGGAAGTAGTTTTCAAATTATGCAGAATAGAAAATAAAGCCGTTGTGAAAAATGGACATATACAACTTAACCTTCATGACGGTTCAAATATATTAGTGAAAGTTGCTGACCCAAAAAATCCTCAGGAAGACATTTACAAGACTCATGACACCCTAAAAATAAGTCTTCCAGAAAGGCAAATCCTTGAACACATAAAAATGAAAGAAAATGATTTTGCGATAATAACCGGTGGAAAAAACATTGGAGAATATGGCAAAATAGTTGAAATTGAAAGTGAAAAGGTGAAGAAGCGTAGAAATGCTTCTGTAATAATCGAGGATGAGAAAGGCAATCGTTATCAAACAATCTTGAACTTCGTCTTTGCAATAGGCGAAAAACAGCCACTTATATCCATACCGGAGGCGACCAAAGTTGTCTGAAGATGAAATCCGCAAGACATGGAAAGAACAGCCCATGCTTAAACCAAAAATCGAAAAGGTTGTCGTTAACATTAGTGTTGGAAAATCTGGCGAACCACTAGAAAAGGCTGCAAAAGTCATGAATGATTTATCAGGTCAAACTCCATGCAAGAGAAAAGCCAAGAAAACCATAAGAGAGTTTGGAATCAGAAGAGGCGAACCAATAGCGTGCATTGTAACGCTTAGGAAGCAGAGGGCAATGGAGTTTCTAAAGAAAGTATTACCAGTAATTGACAATAAGCTTTCTAAGGAAAGTTTCGACAGATACGGCAACTTTTCGTTTGGTATAAAAGAGCACATCGAAATTCCGGGCGTAAAATACGACCCTGAAGTAGGCATATTCGGTATGGACGTTTGTGTCTCTCTTAGTCGTTGTGGATATCGCGTGAAAAACCGACGTAGCAGAAAAGCGAAAATCGGTTCAAAACACATTTTAACACCTGAGGAAACCATGGTGTTCGTAAAAGATGCCTTAGGACTTGAAATTGTATAATTGGAGGGCACATATGGGCAAGCAAAAACCTAAAAAAGAAAGAAAACATGGAAAAGGAACAAGACCCTGCAGTAGATGCGGGTCTTACGGGCCTGTTATTCGACGTTACAATTTATATTTATGTCGGCAATGTTTTAGGGAGGTAGCCAAAAAACTCGGTTTCAAAAAATATGAGTAACGAGGAAATCATGATGGACACTTTGGCAAACGGCTTAACAACAATCGTAAACAACGAAATGCGTAACAAACGGGAATGCATAATTAGTCCTGCCTCTAAACTTTTAGGCAGAATTTTAAGGATCATACAACTAAACGGCTACGTTGGAGAATTCGAATTCATAGATGACGGCCGCTCTGGAAAGTTTAAGGTTCAACTTTTAGGGAGAATAAACAAGTGTGGAGCCATCAGACCGCGATTCTCCGTTAAAGTGGACGAATTTGAAGAATGGGAGAAAAAATTCCTTCCATCAAGAGATGTAGGCATATTAGTCATTTCAACGCCAAAAGGAGTGCTATCCCACAGAGAAGCAAGGGAAAAACGCATCGGGGGAAGACTATTAGCATTTGTCTATTAGATAGGTGTTTTTAGATGCGAGCCATAGAAATCTCGAAGACCATTCAAATTCCCGATGACGTGGAGGTAACTATTGAAGGAAGGAAAGTCACAGTTAAAGGTGTTAAAGGAACATTAACTCGTGACTTTTCCCATGCTCCTATATCAATTGAACTTGACGAGAAAACCATCCGCATCTGGGCTGAATGGCCCCGTAAAAAAGAAGCATCCCTAGTAGGCACAATTTATTCACATATCCAAAACATGATTATTGGAGTTAAAAAAGGCTTTACATACAAGCTCAAAATAGTATTCGCCCACTTCCCAATCTCGGTTAAAGTCAAGGATAAAACAATTTTAATTGAAAATTTCACTGGTGAGCGAAACCCGAGAAAGGCCAAGATAGTGGGCAACGCCCAAGTTAAAATTCAGAGCGAAGACATAATTGTTCAAGGCGTAGATTTGGAAGAAGTAAGCCAAACAGCTGCGAACATCGAACAAGGCACCAAAGTAAAAAGGAAGGATCCTCGTGTCTTCTTAGATGGCCTATATGTATATGAACATAGTGAGGGAATGGAAGAATGAAAAAGCCCGTCTCAGCCACCGCAGAAAAGGCATTAAAACTGAGAGAGAGCGTGAAAAAGAAGAAACCTAGTTTTGTTAGACAGGAAAGCTGGCGGTATAAGCGTTTGAGTGAAAGCTGGCGTAGGCCACGAGGCTTAGACAACAAAATGCGAAGAAAAATTAAAGGGTGGCCACCTACAGTAAATGTTGGGTATAGGGGACCAAAAGCTACCAGAGGGCTTCACCCATCCGGCTACAAGGAAGTTTTAGCGTATAATACTAAAGATCTTGAAGAAATCGATCCGAAAACTCAAGCTATAAAAATTGCACACACGGTAGGCAAGAGAAAAAGAGCTAAAATCCTTGTCGAAGCAAGAAAAAGGAAAATAACCATTCTGAATCTTAGAGAAGTTAAGGAAGTTGTTGAAGAAAAGGAATTGACAGAGGAAAAGGAAAAAGAAGAGAAACTTAAAAAGGAAAAGGTGGAAGAAGTAGCAGAAACGGAAAAACCAAAACAAAAAAAGAAACGTAAAGGGAGACCAAGAAAGCAGTGACAGGCCTTAAAAGTCAGCGGCGTCTAGCAGCCGAAATACTGAAAGTTGGACAAAATCGTGTGTGGATAGACTCGGAAAGAATAGAAGACGCAGAGGCGGCAATGACGCGAGAGGAAATTAAAAAATTAGTCCATGAAGGCGTTATCAAACGGCTGCCCGAAAAAGGCATAAGCCACGCAAGAGCACGAATTATACATGAGAAGAAAAAGAAAGGACGACGATGCGGACCTGGCAGCAGAAGCGGGTCAGCCCGTGCAAAAATTTCTAAGAAAGAGGCTTGGATGAGTAAGATTCGAGCTCTGAGAAAGAGGCTTCGTGAACTAAAAGCAAATAAAATTGTTACTGAGAGCAATTATCGAAAGCTCTACAGGTGGGCAAGCAGTGGGAGATTTGTGTCGGTTGCTGATTTAGAGCGCTACTTGAAAACGCATGAGCTTTGGAGGAAACGTTAATGGCTAAAGATTCACGCTATTGCGTTCAACTTAGACGAAGAAAAGAGGGAAAAACAGATTACAAGGCAAGAAAAGCATTGGTGATTTCTGGAAAACCCCGATTAGTAGTACGTAACACTCTTAAAAATGTAATTGCCCAAATAATTGTGGCTAAACCCCATGGGGACGAAGTTCTAGTTTCAGCCCACAGCAGAGAACTGAAAAAGTATGAATGGAAAGCCCATGCAGGAAATCTTCCATCCGCCTATTTAACCGGGCTTCTCTGTGGACTAAAAGCAAAAGCCCAAGGTGTGAAAGAAGTCATTCTAGACATAGGGCTACATTCACCTTCCAAAGGTGCGAGAGTTTTCGCTATGTTAAAAGGAGTTTTAGACGCTGGAGTGCATGTACCACACAGCGAAGAGAAACTGCCCGATGAAAAGAGAATAGAAGGCGAACATATTGCACAGTATGCAGAAAGCTTAGCCTCAAACCCTGAAGAATACCAATCTAAATTTTCAAAGTACTTGGAACAAAAACTCCCTCCAGAAGACCTTCCCAAACACTTTGCAAAAGTCAAAACGGAAATTCTTGCGGCATTTAAAAGTGGAGGTAAGAAGGCTTGACATTTAGAAGAGAAAGATCGAGAACTAGAAGAGAAACATCGAGAACTTTAGAACAGTGGGTTCCTAGAACCCAGCTAGGAAAAATGATTCAAGAGGGCAGAATCACGTCTATTGAAGAAGTTTTTATGGGAGGCTTACAATTACGCGAACCACAAATTGTGGATGCGCTACTTCCAGACTTACAGGAAGAAGTCATAAACATAAACCTAGTTCAAAAACAGACAGACGCGGGCGAAAAATCAAGGTTTAAGGCGATAGTTGCCGTTGGAAATAGAGACGGCTACATAGGCTTGGGAGGTGGAAAAGCAAGTCAAGTGCGGACAGCCATAGAAAAAGCTGCAGTAGACGCCCGCTTGAAGGTTGTTCCGGTAAGACGGGGATGTGGAAGCTGGGAGTGCGGCTGTGGAAAACCCCATTCGGTGCCCTTTCAAGTTGAAGGAAAATGTAGTAGCGTAAAAATAATTATCATTCCTGGACCACGAGGCTTAGGTTTAGTCGCAAGCGAAGTTGCCAAAGTAATTCTAGGTCTTGCTGGCATAAAAGACTGCTGGACCAGAAGTTATGGTTCAACAAGAACTGTTCCCTCCTTCGCATATGCCATTTTCGACGCGTTAAAGAAAACTTACAGCCTCATAACTCCAACAGATTGGGTGAAATAGGTGACTGAAACTAAAGAACGCAAATGCATTTGCGTTGTAAGAGTCCGTGGAACAATTAGCGCCTCGCGGGATGTTAGAGAAACCCTTAAAATGCTTCGCCTAACAAGAAATAATTATGCCGTTTTAATCGACAATCGCCCATCATTCATCGGAATGTTGAAAGCAGCGCAGAATTTCATTACTTGGGGTGAAGCCTCAAAAGAAATTGTGCATATGCTGATAACGAA
>Ga0210051_1001481_pt1 | contig 23655 bp, 21 predicted proteins | sample CryGey092014_all_FD_185464 | JGI IMG/M metagenome (GOLD analysis project Ga0210051, IMG submission 185464) | Groundwater microbial communities from aquifer - Crystal Geyser CG23_combo_of_CG06-09_8/20/14_all (SPAdes) (version 2) | ecosystem: Environmental > Aquatic > Deep subsurface > Groundwater... | reverse complement strand
CCCGCATGGCGCCCTGAATGGTGTCTATGACTACATTCACGGCCTCATCTAACTTAATAGTTTGGGATATTCTTTTGGCGAAAGTTTCCAATACTTTCTGGTAGTCATACAGGCCGGTGAAGAAGTATTTGTTAGCAGTCCTTTTTAAGAACTTGCTTAAGTAGTTGAAAGTTAAGAGAAATAACGGTGCGAAAATAATGGCTGAGAGATAGGCGCCCGGTGAATATAGTCCGCCAAATATATTTTGATCTACCCAAGCAATGCCGTAATAAGCCAGGAAGACGAAGATGGCCAGACCAGCAAAGATGAAGGATTTGCGGACGATGAGTCTAATATCAAAAAACGGTGTTTAACAATTGCGTATGCTGAAAGTAAACTAAAAAAGAGAGAGGAAACGCTATCAAGCCGGCCAAATTGTTGCAGTCCAAACGATGGTAATGCAAAACTAACTAATAATGTTGAAGCGCCAAAAAAACCTAATCCTAAAATTATGTACTTTGCTTGCAATCTATAAATTCCTATGGCTTGGATATAAAACTTAATGATTAAATATATTGGAATAATGATCGCAGTAAAAAGAAATATCGTATAAAAATAAAATAGCGAACCAAATGATACTTCAATTATTGAACCGGCCGCTATAGTATTGGTAAAAATTGAAAGGATTAAAAATAATACACTTAAAAGGAAATAAACTAAAAGATTTAATCGTCTTTTTCCGGATAGTTTATTACCTTGAATAAAATAGCTAACCCATAGTGTTGCAAGTGGTGGTAAGAAAGCGCCAACGCCGAATGTCAATTTGATTAATAACTCAAAGTTGCTAAAACCAGAAATAAGGTTAACTAAGGACCAAATACTTATCGTAAAAGAAAAAATCGCAAAGCTTAAGTTGAGCTTCTTTCTATAATCCTTTTTTAAAACAATAACTCCAATCCAGAAACTTACAAAAACTGAACACGCTATTAGAAGTTGAATTATCATTATTGAATTAACTTATATTTTTCTCCTAAGTCAGTTAGGTTATCAAGTAAGGTATCGAGTTGTTTTTTGGAATATTCCGAAGTTAATGTAAACCGCATCCTCGCTTCACCATGAGGCACCGCTGGCCACCTTATTGGCGGAGCAAAAATTCCTCGTTGCAATAATTCTCTTGATATATCTATTGCTGTTTTTTCATCACCAATTAAAACGGGTACAATCGGCGTCTGGCTTCCTAGTGTATTAAAGCCGCGTTGATCTAAATTATTTTTTAGGTAACGGGTATTTTCCCACAACTTTTTTCTCCGCCATTTATCTCTTTCAATAATTTCAATTCCTTTCATTATTCCTAAAGCCAGCGAGGGCAAAAATGCGCCAGAGAATATATATGTTTTTGCGGTTACTCTTAGATACTCAATTAACTCACTTGAAGCGATTACACCCCCCCCACAACACCTAAAGCTTTTGAAAAGGTAGTGACTACTATATCTACACCTCCAGATATACCATAATGTTCAATAGTGCCTCGGCCATTTTTACCTAATACACCAGTTGCATGCGCATCATCAATCATTAATAAGGCGTTATATTGTTTTGATAACGCGGCTAAATCTTTTAGTGGTGCAATATCACCATCCATACTGAAGATGCCATCACTGACAATTAGTTTCCTGCGTTTTTTATTTTTCTTTAGTTTTGACTCTAAGTCATTTAAATCACAGTGCTTATAAACAACTTTCTCCGTTTTAGCCAGTCGGCAGCCCTCAATAACCGTAGCATGATTGAATTCATCACTGAATATTATTGTCCTATCTGATTTAAATCTAAATCTGAAAAAATTAAACAATGATACCAACGGCAAATTAACTATCGCGGGGATTACACCCATATTAGCCATAGTGCTAGTGGTAAAAATCATGGCATCTTCTTTGCCAATAAACGTCGCAATTCTTTTTTCTAATTCCTTGTGAATACTAAGAGTACCCGAGATGAGAACTGAACCAGAGGGGTGGATACCAAATTTTTTAATCCCTTCAATTATTGCCTGTTTCACCTCCTCGTTATTTGCCAATCCTAAATAATTACCGGAGTTAAATGATAAAACTTTCTTGTTATTCACCTCAAATACAGGCGAGCTTGAAATACCACCCGTAGCGATATTAATGTCTGGATACAAATCTCTTTCATGTAGTATTTTAAGTGTCTCAATTATTTTTTGCATATTAATTTTTCCCCATTGCCTCCAAATAAAGTAATTAATAATCTTAACTTACTCCATTATACCTCTAAATTCAAAAAAAAATCCACTTGAAAAAGCTCGTTTTGACCTTCAACCTAAAACCTAATACCCTAACAACCTAACCCCTAACAACCTTAACTGATGGCTGGCAATATCCAGAAACTCGGACTGGGTTTTGAGCATTTTCTTGAGTTTGGCGGTGGCAGACTCCACCATCTCCTCCATGTGGTTGTATAATCGGGCGTTTTCAATGGCGATGACGAATAAAATTACCTTCCCCTTTTAATCATTTTGGCAATTTGATAAACGGAATACCAGCCAAGATTAAATACTAAATCAAAGGCTCCTGCGCTTTCCAGCTGGTAACCACCAAAACTTCTTTTGAATCGGGAGATTCCTGCCCATTTGTGATTAAGTGCGTTTTCGGGCGCTACCCCGCCAAAATCATAATATCTTTTTCCTTCCTTTTTGGCATCGGAAATTGCCTGCCAGTGCAAAAGATAGGGGGCCATTACATTGCGGTATTCCTGGGATGAGCCGCCGTGGAGATAAGTTGCCGTATCACCAAAGGAAAGGATTAAATTTACGGCGATAATTTTATGATCGTATTTTGCCTGATATAATTTTACCATTTGAAATTGAGCAAGGGATTCAATCACTTGGTAATAATATTTTTTAGGATGAGCCCTAATTTTATTGCGCTGGGCAGTTCCTTGGACAAGCGTAAAGAACTGATTAATATTTTCTGGACTATTATTAATTTCTATCTTCACTCCTTTTTTTTGAGCCAGCCGAATATTGTAGCGAGTTTTCTGTTTCATTCTCGCCAAAATCTCTTCTTCTGTTCCTCTAAGTTCAAGGAGCCAATTATTTTCAGGTTGAATTGATTTTGCCGCTTTCAATTTTAAATCGATTTTTATATCGTTAAACTCCTTTTCGCTGACCGGCGGTTCGAACTTAAAGAAAATCACCTTTTCTTTTTTCGCAATCTCTTTTACTTGCTCGAACAATGATTTTAAAATCTCTCCTTTAGTTTCCCGTTTTCTACTTCCCGCTTCTATAACAGGGCCCTTAGGGCAATAAAGATAACTTTTTCCAAGCGGGAGCGGATATTTAATCATCAACGCCACCGCCTTTAATTTTTCCTGATCAAATATTCCCAAATGCCATATTTTGTATCCGTAGTGCTTCTGAAACTCTCCCCACTCATGGGATTGCAAAAAAGACCCACTTTTTGTATCTTGGGCTTTAACAAATTCGTCAATTTTATTTTTTTCCTCTAGGATCTCTACTTCCATCTTTTAATTAAATCCGAAATTCTAATATCGACCGTTCGGCTTCGCTCAGGTCGCCCTGAGTAAAATCGAAGGGCGAAATTCGAAACAATATTTAATATCTAATGTTCTAAATTCAAAACGATTTTTTAAAAAGCAAGTTTAAAACATCAGAATTTGGAATTTTGAATTTGTTTCGGATTTAGGATTTCGTGCTTCGTGCTTAAATAATTTATTTCTTCCCCGATAACTTAAGAGCAGCTTTGACTTTTTGTTCAATGGTGGTGGCTTCTTCGGGAATCAGCTTTAGCGCCTCGCGTGCTTCACTAAGTGAGTACCCTAAACTAACCAGCGCGTCGATAGTCTCGACATCATCCTTAATCCCTCCCTTTAGAAATTCTTTAGACTCTTTATCGGAAACATCAATTTTGTTTTTTAACTCTAGAATAATCCTTTCGGCGGTTTTCTTTCCGATTCCCGAAACCTTGGTTAGTAGCGAGGAATCACCGTGGATTACCGCCCGCTTAACCTCATCCACTTTGGCCTGCGTTAGAATCCCTAAAGCGGATTTGGGCCCGATTCCGGAAATGTGAATTAATTGCTCGAAGAATTCCAATTCGTCAATCTGCTCAAAACCGTAAAGCTCCGTTTTATCTTCTCCCACATGCTGAAAAGTGTACAATTCAACCGCTTCGTCCTCTTTGATTTTCTCTTGGAATTGGGGTACAACAAACACTCGGTATCCAACATCATGGACATCAATTACAATGTAGCTTTTATTCTTATATTTTACTTTGCCTTTAAGATAGGTAATCATGTGTTTAGCTGGTAATACGTGGTAGGCGAGACGCCGGCTTGTTCCGAGCAAAGTCGAGGAGCGTTTCGCCTGCTTTCTAATTAGATTATGGCAGAGGGGGTTAAGATAGGCAATGAAACCTTAGAGGTACCGTTTTATCTCCCAGGGAGTAACTTCCAGTTTTGCTTTTTCAATATCATTTCTGGCAGCATCAATAACCGCCTTACTAGCATGGTTCCCTAGGAGATCTTTCAAAACTTCGTTTCGTCCCAATTCTGTTATAGCTTCCTCTAAATTGGAAGGAAGAGTTCCTATATTCCTTTTTAATCTTTCTTCTTCAGTCAATAAATAAACATTTTCTTCTATTGGTTTCGGCGGTTCTATTTTATTTCTTATTCCATCAAGGCCACATGCCAACATTCCCGCAAAAGCCAGGTAAGGATTAGCGGAAGGATCGGGGCACCTCAGTTCTATTCTGGTTGATTCCTTTTTGCCCTCACTGATCTTGGGAATTCTAATTAAGGCCGAACGATTAATTCTCCCCCAACAGATATTGACCGGCGCTTCATATCCGGGAACAAGTCTCTTATAGGAATTTACTGTCGGGGCTACTAAAGCAGCGAGGGCTCTAGCGTGATGGAGCTGACCCGCTAAGAAATGATAAGCGGTTTTTGACAATTGATATTGATCTTTTTCTTCGTAAAAATAGTTCCTACTATCCTTAAATAAACTTTGATGGACGTGCATCCCGGAACCGTTAATGCCCTGCAGCGGCTTAGGCATAAAGGTAACTTTCAGGCTTTCGTTATTGGTATAAGCTTTAAGGGCTGATTTTACCGTTAAAACATTGTCCGCGCTTTGAAGCGCTTTGTCATAATGAATGTCGATTTCGTGCTGGCCTTCTGCCACTTCGTGATGATAACTCTCTCCCCTGACATTGAACGCTTTTAAAGAATCCATCACCTTTCGGCAAATTCTGGTAGCGCGACTTACTGGAGTGTAGTCAAAATAGCCCTTACGGTCATGCGGAGTCAACTGGGGTAGATTCTCCCTTTCGAACAGAAAGAATTCCAATTCAGCCGCTGTATAATAATCAAAACCCATTTCTTTGGCTTCCTCTAATACTTTTCTCAGAATATACCTAGGATCGCCTGTAAATTGCTGCCCATCCGGAGTACAGATATTGCAAATAATCCGGGCTGATTTTAATTCAGCATTGGTCCAAGGGAGAATGGCGAATGTCTCTAAATCCGGCTTTAAAAGCATATCGCTTTCATATATTCGGGCATGTCCTTCAACAGAAGAGCCGTCGTACCACTCCCCGTCTGTAACCACGTCTTTGAGTCGGCTCACTTCCGTTTCTACTACTTTGACATTACCTGTTAAATCAGAAAACTGGAGTAAAATCGCCTTTACCCCTTCTTTCTTGATGATATCTTCTATTTGCTCTAATTTCATAAATTCTGAATCACATTCTGATTATGGCAAAGAGAGATGAGTTAAGCAAGGCCAACTTAAATAAAAAAGCCCGGTCTAAAACCAGGCCTAGGAAGAATGGCGTACAATCATTTAGATTGATGCACCTTTTCCCAAATGATCCGTCGGATTTCGCTTAGAGAATATATTTTTTCCAATTCAACCCTCCAATCACTCACTATGGGCGTTATCAATCCGGCTGCTCCGGTTTCGTCTCCGCAAACAATGTAGTACTTGCCCAAACTCGTTTGGTGAGCAAGAAAGCTCTCTATGCCTTCCTCTCTGATGTCCGCGTCTGCCCCAATTAAATAGAGTGCTGGTCCAGCTGGCATGGCTCCATAAATTGTAGCCACTAAAGGAAATGAAACGGGTTGTATTAAATCAGCTAGAAAGTACAATGCCACTTCCACCGTTTTTCCTCTTTGATCACTGATTCCAAAAAGGAAATGGTCCGGTTGGGCATAGGGTCGAAAAAGATTTTCGACCAGCTCTTGGGCAAAGGAAGTGGGAAAATTCATAGTAACAATAGGAAGACCGCTCCCCCCGTTGTTCATCCCAAAGTCGCTTCCTATCCCAATGCTGATTGACATGGCGTTGATTAGGACGATATCCAAGGTACGATCCTCCTTTGTTTTATTTTACTTCAACTTCTTGTTCAGCAACGATGTAACTTAATGCAATATTTCCTTTTTGTCAAATCTAAATAATCTAAGCCGGCTGACCGTTTTAACGATTAGCCTATGCCGTATTTATTAACTGTCAATATCAGAAATCTCCTCGCTCTAAAAAGTTTGATTATGATATAATTAGTCCACGATGAAATTTCAACTGCAGTCAAAATTCAAGCCCACCGGGGATCAGCCGGCGGCAATTGACCAATTAGTAAAAGGGCTAATTAAAAATTATCGCGACCAGACGCTTTTGGGCGTAACCGGTTCAGGAAAAACTTTTACCATGGCTAATATTATTGCCCAGGTTCAAAAGCCAACCTTAATCATTTCACACAACAAAACTCTGGCCGCCCAGCTCGCCTCGGAGTTTCGGGATTTTTTCCCTAAAAACGAAGTGCATTATTTTGTTTCGTACTATGACTATTACCAGCCTGAGGCCTACTTGCCCACTACCGATACCTATATTGAAAAAGAAACTGAAATTAATGAAGAGATCGATCGCTTGCGGCACGCCTCGACCCAATCTTTAATTTCTCGTAAGGATGTGATTATTGTGGCATCTGTTTCTTGCATTTATGGTCTAGGGGCACCGGAAGAATATCAGAAAGAGGGAGTTTTTATTTCGGTCGGAACAAAAGTCAATCGCAAGCGGCTTTTAGAAAATTTGGTTAAGATTCAGTACCAAAGAAACAATCATTATTTGGATCGGGGAACTTTTAGAATTAAAGGAGGGGTAATTGAAATATTTCCTATCTACTCGGAACAAAACGCCTATCAAATTCAAATGTGGGGCGATGAGATTGATCAGATTAAAGAAATTGATTCGTTAACCGGAGAAGTAGTCCAAAACCTAAAAGAAGTAATGATTTTCCCCGCTACCCACTATTTGGTTCCTTTTGACAAACAAGAGTTGGCATTCAAAAACATCCGGGCGGACCTAAAAGAACAGGTGGCGCTTTTTGGAAAACAGAATAAGCTGATTGAGGCCCAAAGAATAGAGCAGCGCACCCGCTACGACTTAGAAATGATTAAGGAAACTGGCTACTGCAACGGAATCGAAAACTATTCTCGCTATTTTGACGGCCGGAAGCTCGGCCAGCCCCCTTATACGCTTTTGGATTATTTTCCTAAGGATTTTATGATGTTCATTGATGAATCGCATATGACCATTCCCCAGATCAGAGGAATGTATAAAGGCGACCGCGCTCGCAAAAATACTCTGGTGGAATACGGATTCCGGCTTCCGGCCGCCCGGGACAACCGTCCGCTCACTTTTTCTGAATTCGATCAGAAAATCAACCAAGTAGTTTATGCTTCCGCCACCCCGATGGAATACGAGAAGAGAAAAAGTAAGCAAATAGCGGAACAGTTAATCCGGCCCACCGGGCTTCTGGATCCCACGATTGAATTAAAACCGGCCCAGCATCAGATTGATGATTTACTAGATAACATCCGACAAAGAGTGAAACGGCACCAAAGAGTATTAGTCACCGTTCTCACGAAAAGAATGGCAGAAGAGCTTTCGGAATATTTGAAAGAAGTGGGAATTGCGGTCCACTACCTTCATTCCGAAATAGACACTTTTGAGCGTTTGGAAATTTTAAGGGATTTGCGCCTGGGCACTTACGACGTGGTGGTCGGAATCAATCTCTTGCGGGAAGGATTAGATTTGCCAGAAGTTTCGCTCATCGCTATTTTGGATGCGGACAAAGAAGGCTATTTAAGAAGCGAAACGGCCCTGATTCAAACTATGGGGCGCGCGGCCCGGCACCAGGAAGGCCATATAATAATGTATGCCGATAAAATTACCGATTCCATGAAAAGAGCAATGGCCGAAACTAAAAGAAGAAGAAAGTATCAGGAAGAATACAATAAAAAACACCAGATCACCCCCCAATCGATTAAGAAAGCCATTAAAGAAGAAAGATTGGCCGGCGCCAAATTAGCGGAAAAAGAAGTGTCAAAATTAGATCTTAAAGCAGTGCCACAAGACGAAATAGCACATCTAATCAAGGATTTGAAAAATCAGATGGAATTGGCCGCCAAAAATTTGGAATTCGAAAAAGCGACCATTTTGCGTGATCAAATAAGCGCCCTAAAAAAAGAACAGTCTAAATCTAACAGGAAGAAATGAAAAAAGTTCTCGCTTTTGGAACATTCGATATTCTACACCCAGGGCACAAAAGTTACTTAAAGCAAGCTAAAGCCCTAGGAGATTTTTTAGTAGTAGCCATTGCCCGCGATAAAAACATACAAAAGACTAAAGGTGCCTTGCCTCAAAACTCTGAAAGACAAAGACTAAAAAGAATTAAAGAATTAAAAATAGTAGATCGCGCCTTATTAGGATTTTTAGACGATCCTTATCAAATAATTGAGCGAGTAAAACCGGATGCAATTGCATTAGGATACGATCAGGCAACCTACACCGAAAATTTAGAGCAGAAATTAAAAAATAGAAATCTTAACTGTCAAATTGTCCGGCTTAAACCGCATCATCCCGAAAAATATAAAAGCTCAATCTTAAAAAAGGATAAAAAAACCGGCGAGTAAGATTACCCACCGGGTTTGTTTTAGTAAAAAGATCAATCAGTTAGTAGTGAATGGGATAGTTCCCGTCCCAGCAAGCATAACAATAGTTGTCGGCGTTTACCCCGATTACCTGTTTAAGACCTTCCGAGGAGAGATATTTTAGGCTAGTAGCTTTCAGCATTTTCCGAATTTCCTCAACGGACATAGTGGCAGCAGGAAGCGGTCCTTTGGAGGACATATCAATGCCGTAGCGACACGGTGTGGTGATTGGCGGACAACTGACCCGAATGTGCACTTCTTTTGCTCCAGCAATTGTCAGCCGGTGCACTAATCGCGTCATGGTCGTAGCATAGACAATTGAATCATCTATAACGACAATCCGCTGGGCCTGTTTAAAAAGTCCCCAAAGCGCCCGATACTTAAGGCTGGCTAATCTCATCCGGTTTCCTCCCCCAGGAGAAATAAAGGTTCTGCTTACGTAAGCACTGCGAATCAAACCAATTTGAAAGCGAGTCTTAGTTTGGTCGCAGTACCCTAAGGTAGCAAAATCTCCAGACTGCGGAACAGAAATAACACAATCAGCATCCGTTACTGGGTTTTCAATGCCTAGTTGTTTGCCCAACCGGAAGCGGAAACTGGCGATTTCTTCAACTTCTCTGTCTAAAATTTCAATAAAGTATCGGTCTCCCTCCTCTTGTCTAACCAATACTTTGTAGTAGAGACGCCTCTTGGAACTGGAACCAAAGACGCAACTATCCGGACGAGTAAAGTAAACTTTTTCAAAGGCACACTGGACCAAACAGGGACTTGGCTCTACGCCGTTTAGGTATTCTACTTCGCCGTTTAGGTCAATTCGGATAATTTCACCAGGCAGAACCTGGTTAATTTCTACCGTACCGTCTTTGTATCCATGTTCGGCGCGATGTTCTAAAATAGCAAGCAAGGCGCAATCTTCTGAAGCGAAGATAAAGTAGCCGCCAATCCGCATATAATAGAGAGGGCGATTGCCAAAGCGGTCCCGAAAGAGATAAACCTGCTTTTCGGTTGCTAACCAAGAAGAGAAGGTTGCCGGAATGTTCCTCATAAGATCCTGAATCCCTACCGGAATATTACTGAGGTCATCTTTTGCCATCAGTATAATATGCTGCAGGAGAATCTCGCTGTCGTTGCGACTAATAAAGGAACAGCCTTCTTTCTCTAAACGCTCCCTTTCTTGATTATAGTCATAGACGTCTCCATTGCTTCCTAAAGCGACTGTTCCTTGCCGCAAACGCCGATAGTGAGGCTGGGCATTGATTTTAGTACTGCCTCCTTGAGTAGAAAAGCGGGTTTGGAATATAATCATTCGGGGCTGGTCTTCTATTATTTTGCCAGTCAGCGCCCGATCATCTGGCAATGAAATGATTAGTCCTGGACGCTTATCCACTCGAAGAAACTCCCCCTTGGAATAAGCAATTCCATACCACTCATGGCCGCGATGCTGCAATAAATTAGCACCCGCCATGGTGTAGTCAAAGATTTCGTTGGGATCTTTTGCCTCCTGTGCAATCACTCCAAAAATGGAACACATGGGCTTTTCCTTCCTTTCTTTATGGAAATGAACTTTTTTTGTTTTGTTTTTGAGTCTATTACTTTACCACCATTTGTTTAGCAGGTCAAAACAAAAAGGTCTTGCTAAAGTAAAAATCATGTGCTAACATAGCGTTACTTTAATCATTCAATAAACAGAAATTCATGCCAACTCAAAAAGCGGCCTTCAAGTCACTAAGGCAATCTAAAAAACGCCGATCTAGAAATCTTAAAGTGATTAATAATTTAAAATCACTGAAGAAAAAAACACGCAAGGCGATTGAGGCGGGCCAAAAAGACAATGCTAAAGAGTTTCTGGCTAAAACAATCAAAGCTTTAGATAAAGCTGCTCAGCACAGAAAAATGAAAAAGAATACTGTGGCCCGTTTAAAATCCCGCCTAATAAAAAAGTATAATACTCTAAAATAGATCCCCGAAACAAAAAAAGAGTCTTAAAATAGGACTCTTTTGATTTACCAAATTCAATCGCAAACCTTCATTACCAGCAAGTCAAATAAAAGTGCGGGGGCGGTATCGCTATTCTTTAGTTTAAAATCAATCTCCAAAAGACCGGAATAAATTTCCTTCAATTCTTCTTCGGAAAAACGGTTTGCCTGAGGAACTGTTTTTTGCACTACGAAAGGATGAAGTTTTAGTTCTTTAGTAATTTCTGCCGAGGTTCTCCCTTGTCTAATCATTTCCTTAATTTGAATCAGATTTCTAAACTGCCAAATGAATTTAGATAAAAGCAATAATGGTTCTGCCCCACTGGCTAGCTGATCGTGGATTAATTTTAGGGCCTGTTTTTTCTGACGTTGCCCTAGGGCATCCGTGAGATGAAAAATGTTTTCATCAAATTTAGACTGTACAAAAGCAACCACATCTTGTCTGGCAATCTGGCGGCCTGAACAATAATTAACCAGTTTCTCAATCTCATTGTTCATTTGCCATAAATCTTGCCCTACTTTGGATACTAATTCTTCTAGCGCCCCACTTTCTATCTTCCCCCTTCTTTCTTTTATCTCCTTGAGCGTCCACTTTTTTAATTCATCTATTGAGAGTAGTTCGAACCTTTCCGCTCTTTCTTTAGCCAGCGTTTTGAGTAGCGCCCCCTTCAGACTTGCTTCGCCTTTTTTGGGCTTTTCTTCATTCAGACTCCCCTCCCAAAAAATCAGAATGTTGTCTTTAGGAAATTTTTTGCTTTCGATAAGCTCTAATACTCCCTGCAGTAATTCTTTATCACTGCTTTGGGAAACAACATTTTTAATTATGATTAACCGTTTCTTTTCTAACAATCCGGCGGAAAAACATTTGTTCCGGAAATCCGAAAGAGTTAAGTCTTCCCCATCCAGAGTAACGACATTAAGCCCGGAGTGGCTGTATTTTTTGATAAAAGCCTCCTTAAGCTGAGTTACTCTTTGTTGCGTGCGGTAGGTATCTTCGCCGTGAATAAAGATAATCATTGTTTTAAATTTCTAATTACTAATGACGAATGACTAATTGGTTATTGGTTTAATTAGAAATTAGTCATTAAATTTTACTGGTTTCAATTCTCCCCAATTTTTACCCGTTTTTGCTTCAGCTTCAATTGGAACCTTAAGCTTGTAAACAGTTTCCATAATTTCTTTAATTTTCCGAGCCAATAGTTTTATTTTATCGCTTTGCACTTCAAACACTAATTCATCATGCACCTGTAAAATCATTTTAGCGACCCTACCTTCTTCGTTCCCTTTTAATTGCGCTAGTTCTTTTTGGACGGAGATCATAGCAAGTTTTATTAAATCTGCGGCGGTACCTTGAATGGGCATGTTAATGGCCATTCTTTCCGCGGCGTTCCTAATCTGCGCCACTCCCGAATTAATTTCCGGCAAATAGCGCCTTCGACCAAAGAGAGTTTCGACATAACCCATTGATTGGGCTAACGCCTTGGTTTGATCAATATACTCCTTTACTCCCTTAAAGGCGGAAAAATATTTGTCGATAAACTCTTTGGCTTTTCCTCTTTCTATTTGAGTGCGCCAGGCCAAACCGTATACGCCCATTCCGTAAAGGACTCCGAAATTAACTTCCTTGGCCGCATAACGCATTTCTTTGGTTACTTTATCTAGGGGAACTTCATTGATTTCCGCGGCTGTGCTTTTATGAATGTCTTCGCCGGCCTCAAAAATGCTGATCATTTTCTGATCGCTGGCTAAAGAAGCCACGATTCTCAATTCAATCTGGGAATAGTCAATAGATAACAACTCGTAGCTTTTTTCAGCCACAAAAGCCTTGCGAATTTCCCGACCGACCGCCGTTCGAATCGGTATGTTTTGCAGATTAGGATCGGAGGAAGAAAGCCGACCCGTCGCAGTAATGGTCTGGTTAAAACTGGTATGGACTCGGCCAGTTTGGGGACTAATTAATTTAGGAAGTGCATCTAAATAGGTTGATTTAAGTTTAGTATATTCCCGATATTCCGAAACTAGATCGATAATCTGATGCTTCCCGCGCATTTTTTCCAGTTCTCCAGCCGCGGTGGAAAAGCCAGTTTTGATTTTTTTAATGTCGTCCGTCGGTATTTTCAATTTTTCAAAAAGGATTTCTTTTAATTGAAGGGGAGAGTTGATATTGAACTTCTCTCCCGCCAGCTTATAAATCTTTTTTTCAATACCCTGAATTTCTTTAGCAAAATCTTGAGACTTACTGTTTAGAAATTGGGGATCGATTTTTACCCCATTTATTTCCATTTCCGCCAGCACCGGAATCAATGGAATTTCAATTTTTTCCAGGAGTCCTAAGTTTACTTTTTCTTCTAATTGCTTGGTCAGCGGTTTGACTAAACGATTGGTGTAGTCGGCATCCTCACAAGAGTAGTAGGACACTTTTTCTATAGGAACCTGATTCATGGATTTTTGCTTTTTTCCTTTCTCTCCAATTAAAGCTTCAATCGGAATCATCTCGTGCCCCAGTTCTGAAAAGACAACATTGTCTAAGTTGTGTTGCCGCGAGCCGGGATTTAATAAATAAGAAGCGATCATGGTATCAAAAGCGATTCCTTGAAGATTAATTCCTTTTTTCCGAAGCACTGCCAAATCGTATTTGATGTTGTGACCGTATTTTGCGATTTTTTCGTCTTCTAAAATCGGTCTTAATTCTTTTAAGAAGCTACCTTGAGCCAACACAAAATAGGCTTTTCCTTTTTCCCAGGCAAAGCTGATTCCAATCAACTCTGCCACAATAGGATCAAGGCTGTTGGTTTCGGTATCCAAAGCGAAAGCGGGTTCTTTCTTTAATTTAGCGATAAACTGGCTGAATTTTTTAGGATCATCAATTAGTTGATAATCATGATGTTCTTTCCCAGTCTTGTTTTTTTTATCTTTGGCTGAGGGCTGGAATAAATCAATTTTTTCTTGAGTAGAATCTTCGGGCAATTTATTTAGAAGACTTTTGAATTCGAGTGATTGGAGAATTTCCACAACTTTTTGTCGGTCGTATTTACCCGATTTACATTTTTCTAAATCAAATTTTATCGGCACATCATTTACAATCGTCGCTAGTCTTTTGCTTAACAGAGCGTCCTTTTTATGTTCTAAAAGTAGCTTTTTATTCCGCTCCGATATTTTTTTACTGAGCTTATCTTTTTTGTTTAAAGATTGATAAATTTTATCCAGTGTACCAAAAGTTTTTAATAAACTGACCGCTCCTTTTTCACCGATTCCTTTCACCCCGGGAATATTATCGGAAGCATCTCCCTTTAATGCTTTTAAATCAATCATCTGTTCCGGGCCTAAACCATCGTACTTTTCTTTGACCGACTTTTCATCGTAAACAATCGTATCGGCGATTCCCCGCTTGAGAGTGTAAATTTCGGTATTGTCATCTACTAATTGCAGAGTATCTAAATCGCCGGTAACAATTATTGTTTTTAAATCCCGGAGTTCTTTTTGATGACTAATCGTCCCGATTAAATCATCCGCCTCAAAGCCGTCTTTTTCAAAAATGGGCACTCGAAACGCTTCCACTAAATCTTTAATAATGGGGATCTGCTCATAAAGCTCATCGGGCTGCTTTACTCGAGTCGCTTTATAATCCTTATACTCCTCATGCCGGAAAGTGGGCGCTTTTCTATCAAAGGTAACTGCCACATATTCCGGCTTCAGCTCTTTAAGTACCCTTAGGAAAATTGTGGTGAAACCGTAAACCGCGTTAACCAGCTTGCCCTCTTTAGTAGAAAGGGGCGGTAAGGCATGAAAAGCCCTATGGATTAGGGCGTTTCCATCGATAATGACAAATTTTCTCTGCTTCACGACCATACGTTAAATCTACTGTAAATTAAACAAAAAGAAAAGAAGTTTGCCAATAAATCATATAAACAACGTCAGTTCTTCAAAGTCTCCCTAATACTTTTGTATTCCCAAGCCGTAAGAAATACTATTATCCCGTCCAAAACAGTTAAAAGCAAAAGGCCCAACGAATAATCATAACTGATTCGGTAAATTTGATAAATGATAAAAACTATTAAAAAAACTATCATTATCGGATAGGCCCACAACTTACGCTTCCAAACCGCAATTACCAGAATAATTTTGACTATGCCGTGCAAAATTAAATAGAGCGATCCAAAAAGCTGCGTATTTACCGAGATACTTTCTGAAGCTTTAATTAAATAATTAGCGATAATATCCTTAGGATCTTCACTTAATTCTTCTTGAGTTAAAAAAATAACAATCCGATTGATTGAAGCTGCACTGATAAAAAGAAGTAAAAATCCTCCCAGGGTTTCCAATAATCCATTTAGAAATTTAATCAGAATTCCGATCTCAAACGTTTCATGAAAAACGTTCTTAAGAATATTTCGGGACTGTTTATTTTCTCGCATCCAAAAAAATTATTTTTTGATTAAAACCAACAGTTCGCCACCTGAGTCTTTGATGGCTTTAATAAGTAATTCTTGATCGTAACTCCAATCTTCCCCACGCTTGGTGCCAGGATCATTGGTGATAAATTGATCATCTTCGTAGCCGATTACCACCAACATGTGGTAATCCTGATAATGATACCAGGGATTGCCCAAGATTTTAGCGGTTGCCGGGACAACTACCGGATTGCCTTTAGCGATTTCCTTTTTAATTTGTTCGGCACTAATGTTGGAAAAAAACTTTGCCGTATACCCGGGCCAATAACTTTCGATAGACGCCTTCAGCTGATCCGGAAAAAGATCGGTGGTCACTTCATAATTAAGCCGATCCACTTGATAATTAATCATTCGGCGCAGTTCAGTTTGGGCATCGGCTTGAGGAATTATCCCGTTGAGATATTGATTACCTTCTAAATATTCATGGGCCATTAAAAGCGCCGCCTCTTCACAGGCCTCTTCGTCATAAACATCCCATTTGGCATAAGGAGCTTGGATGGTATAAGGAACGTCTAAATAGGCCTTTTCCGGAAAATTTTGGATAATCTCTTTATCAGTAATACGCGGAGCGAATACTTTAGCATGCGTCTCAACGCCCTCCGGTCCCAACCATAACTGATATGACAAAAAAACTATGGAACTTCCTCCAAAGACAATTATCAATAATAATCTTCTAAAATTCATATTGACAGAAATACGGGTAAATCATAATATAACCTACCATTCTTTTGATAACTAAACAATATTCATATTAGGGAGGATTTTGCGATGGTAGAGGCTTCGGTTGTCACTCAACTGTCGTGGTACGGATGGTGGTTGATTGCCGGAGGAATCACTACCATCTTTGCCTGCTTCAAGCTCTTTTGGTTTCAAAACTGGTGGTCAGGTTTGTATATTGTCCCTTTATCCATCGCCCTCTGGCCGCTGGTTATTATCATTTGGTATTCGCTATACCGCACTAAATAGGAATCATCTCCGTAGGTGATTCCTTTTTTGTTAATTATTACTCAAGTCTTTCCAGTGAGGATTAGTACTTTCGATTAACCTAACTTTCTTTTCCCTTCTCCATCTTTTCAACTGTTTTTCCCGTTCAATTGCGTCTAATACACTATTAGTTGTCTCAAAATAGACCAAAAATTTAACATTATATTTTTTAGTAAATCCTGGTGCTATTCCTAATTTATGCTCCTGAACCCGACGTTCCAGATTATTCGTCACGCCAATATACAAGACTTTGGAATAGCTACTCATAATATAAACGGAATATTCTTTCATAGTACGATAGTAAATTAGATTCCTCCGCTACAGTCGGAATGACGGCTAAAAGATAGTTAGAAAGATATGAAAAATTATCTAATAACAAGTGAGGGTGGTCAAAAAGACGTAAAGAAGCGACTACAACAACCATTCATATGTCATTTCGACCGGAGTCCCCCGTCTGACGGGGGACGGAGTGGAGAAATCTTTAACTTTTTTATTTGTGAAAAGGTTGTTTCAACCACCTATTATAATGAGTCTTGTTTACGGCGGGACGACGAAGTAATCCCGCTACTTTTAGCAAGCGCCTTTTTACATTTTCCCCACAGCCCGTATTTTTTTATTAGCAAGCCGGCGCCTACCGCTACTGTGCCAACCACTAACACGATTATGTATTTCCAGAGCTGCTTAGATTCGGAAACTGGAGGAACTGCGGTAACCTGATTTGATTCTTGCGACTCTCCCAGTACCGCCGGCAGAACAATATCTTCTTGATAGCGAGGAAGAATTTGATATTCATCTCCAGATTGGCTAACAATGCCCGTTACCCGTATCAACTGCCCGTCTTCCAACGCCGGCTTCTTGATTCCTGTGGATGATTTAATGGCAATCTTTGCCTCGCCGGGGCCTCCATAATCTAAATAGAAATTACTTCCCTTTTTATCTACCAAATTCCCTTCCACGGTAACCAAGGCTCCCTCTAAGGATTCACCAATTTCCTCGGAGGTAATGATAGTTGGCTCGGGAACAATTTCTTGCGGTTCCAGAATTACAATGTCCTCTGCCGAGCTAATATTTATCTTTTTCTCTCCGCTGGCCTCTGATAATTTGCCGGTTACTTGAATGTAATCACCTAAACTTAATTCCGGGAAATCCTTTTTAGAAGAATAAATTTGGATGCCGCCTTGGTCTTGGGCAAGATAGAATTTTTGGGATCCTAAGATTCCGGGCTCGACCGTTACCCATCCTTCCACCTGGACCAAATCCCCTTTTTCCAGTTTCTTAGCTTCCAGAAGATTAGTAACCACTGCCGCTTTTTTTGCTGTTGCTGATTCACTGTTATCAGAGCTGTCTTCCTCTGATTCAACCGCTCTGATTTCATTGGTTGCTCCCGGAGTAGGAATATCGGTCCAAACCCAGTTATCCGAGAAATCCTGGCGGGCAAAGGCAATATCCTCTGAAGCCTTGCCATAACTAACGCCGCTCACTACTTCTCCGCGGGGGTTAATAAGATAAACCGTATCCCCGGCGTTGTTTAAAGTAATACCGGAATCAGATCTAGAAATCAGCCAATAACCTTGAGATTCCATTAGGGAATCATCCGCAAAAGTATAGGTATCTTTTAAATCAGTAACCTGCCAGCCCAGCAAATTCACGGTGCGGCCTTCTAAATTTACAATTTCAATCCATTCGCCTTCACTGTCCGAGCCCGCAACATTGGGCATCAGTTCATTCAGTAATATTTTTTCAGTGTAATCGTAATCAGAAACGGTAATAATCGTTGACGCTTCGGAAAAAGCATTATTAGAATCAACTACCTTTAGAGCTACCGAATAAGTTCCTAATTCGTTATAAGCGTGCTGGGTTTCCACTCCTTCTGCCGAATTTCCATCACCAAAATCCCAGAAGTATTCCAAAGAATCGTCATCCGGATCAGAGGAATCTGAGGCATCAAACGTTACCTCTTTTCCTACTTTGGTTTCAGAAACTGAATCTATTTTGGCCACCGGAGGATGATTGTTATCCACTAGGATATTTTCTGCGGAAGGAGTAGGATCGGTCCAGACCCATTCACCGGAAGAGAGTAGGCTGTATGATTTTCCTTCTGGCGCACTTTCGGAATATTCTACCAAGAACAACTCTTCTTTATTAGGATAGTAAAGAGCCGCTTGATCGCCGCCGCTATTGTTTAAAGCAATTCCGCTCGCTGACCGGTAGATCACCAGCAGTCCGTTTGGATTAATGATGGTTGAGGAAAGGTCATCACTGTTTATGGAATAGCGAGCGGCGCTGGAATCGCCCAGCTGCCAGCCGGCAAGATTGACCGCTTCGCCTCCGATATTCTTAAGCTCTATGAATTCTCCTTCTGAATCCGAGCCTTCGGGATTCGGCAAAATCTCATTGATGACAATGCTACCGGAATATTCCCCAGGGGGCAGAGAATCCGAATTTTCCTGGATCAGAACAGTAATGGAATTAGAATTATCGGCTAATCCGTCGTCTACAGTAAGGGTAGCAACATAGCTGCCGGCGGTAGAATAACTATGTATGGGCGCTACCTGCGAAGCGGTGGCACCATCGCCAAAATCCCAAGTGTATTCCAGTAGGTCGTCATCCGGATCATAGGAGTCAGATCCATCGAATTGAATTAATTCACTCATCGCGGCCTGAATGTTGGATCCTGCGTCCGCTACCGGTGGCTGATTGGACTGGGTAAAAACATTTTCTTCGCCAGGAGTAGGGGTGGTGGTCCAGTCAAATTCCTCCGACGTAGTTCGGGCAAAAGACTCTCCTTCTGGTGTAGAACCAGAATAAGCCACTTCTGCTAACAAAATTCCGTCGGGCTGATACAGTTCTACTTGGTCGCCGCCGGAGTTGTTTAAAGCAATTCCCGAAACAGAGCGGTCAACCACTAAAAACCCGCCGACTGGCACTAAGGTAACGTCAAAGTCCGCCGGATTAATCACATAATTAGTTTCACTAGAATCGCTGATTATCCAGTTAGCCAAATCTTCCGCCTGGGAACCAATATTTTTTAGTTCAATGAACTCGCCATCGCTGTCCGTTCCCTCAGGATTCGGGAGAAACTCATTGATTACGATATCACTAGAATAATTTTGGGGCGGAGCTGATTGATTAGCAGTGCCGGGAGTAGAATCGGTGTATTCCTGGAAATCCAAGGCGCAGTTGCCGGTATCGCTCCCCAGGCTATCTCGGCCTAAACTGGAGCCGGCGGCGGCGTCAACGGCAAAGTTGATTCCCGGACTGCCCGAATCATCCAGTAGGTTATTGACATTCGGTTCATCATATAGAAGCGTATCAATTACCATTCCACTGCTATTCAAAATTCGGATGCCGTCCGTTTCTGATCCGCCGTTCTGGAAAGCCAGACGGTCAATATTCAGATTCGCGCCGGACACTTCTAATTCGCCGATTAAATAAAAGCCGCCGGGATTCAGGATAATAGGATTTTCGCCTGGGATAGTGATAACGTCTTGAAAAGAGGAACCGCCGGCTTGAATTTTCCAGCCCGCTAAATTGATGCCGCTACCGCTGGGATTAAAAAGTTCAATCCACTCATAACCTAAATCCGACCCTGCCGGATCATAAAGCAGTTCGTTAATAACTACCTGCCCTCCTGTGCCATAAACAAAAAACGGGCTTAGGACGCCCGAGAAGATACTTATTAATAATAAAAGACTTTTTAGCTTTTTCATGGTTTTGAGTTAATAATTAGCTTAGTTATTAGTGTTAGGGCGAGGTTACCTCGCCCTAACACTAATAATAAAAAAGACGTCTTTCGGACGCCCATTTATCTGTAATTTCATCCTATCATATAACCTAAAATACCGTCAAGATTACCTTAATTGACAACTTGCTTTTTCAACAATATACTAACCTACTGGCACCTTTAAAACCGTTCCCTTCAGGAATGAGGAGGATAGCTGCTATTCTCTTTTTCCCTGGAGGGAAACCGAGGATGGATTAAACCACGATAGGGACAGGATTAGTCCCCTGACTCTTCCCTTGGACCCTTTGGGTTTAACTATTAATTAAGAATGCTATGTTGCGAACCATTCTTACATTCTTATTAATACTAATCCTCCTCGGAATGTTCTTTCCTAATTTGCTCTCGGAAATCGTCTCTTGTTTAGAGAAGCTGCTTGCTATTCTAAACGAGTTGCTTTCTTCTCTTTTGAGTGCGATGCCGAGTTAACATAGAGACGTCCGCGATGATATCAGACCTTTTGGTTTGATTAGCGGACGTTCTTTTTATCCCCATACCTGAATGTGTTAAAAACTATATAACTGAATATATGAAAAAATTATATTTTTTGTATTCACTTTATAATGAAATATAAATTCAGGTATGGGGATTTATTGACAAATAATTCTCGTTTCTCTAAAGTAGGGCTAGATTGTACCTTGGAAAAAATTGCATAACATAAGGAGTGCTAATCATGAACATCGCTATTGCCAGCGATCATGCTGGTTTCCAGTTTAAAGAGGTTCTTAAACAAGTCTTGCTAGAACAAGGCCACCGAGTTCAAGACTTCGGTTGCTCTAGTAAAGAAGCTTGCGACTATCCTGACTATGGTATCCCGGCGGCTGAAAGTGTATTTGAACAAAAAAATGAACGGGCCATTTTAATCTGCGGCAATGGTATTGGTATGTCCATCTCAGCCAAAAATACTGAGGGGGTTGTTGCTGCCGTAGTCTATAGTAAAAAAACTGCTAGAGAAACTAGGCAACATCATGACTCTAATGTTTTGTGTTTAGGTGCCAGAGAATTTGATCAAGCTTCGCTGCTAGATTTCGTAGAAATTTGGCTAACCACCGAATTTTCTGGTGAGGAAAGGCATCTGAGGAGAATTCGCAAGGCATTGCGTAAGAACTTATAGGGCAAAGCGGCCTGTAAGATAAGTACAAAATTTAATCTCCCCCAGGAAAGGTTTTGAGCCTTTCCTTTTTTATTGAATTGCCTATTCTATAAGATCGGCGATTATTTCTATTGACAAACAGTCGTTGTTTTAATAAGGTGTGGCTAGATTGTACCTTGGAAAAATCACATAACATAAGGAGTACTAATCATGTCTCCGCCAAAGCAAATCCGAGCAGTAAGTTATCTGCTAACCAACTTGGGAGGTTTTCTTAGTTGGATTCTATTCTGGGTGCTGAATCGAACAAAAGTGATTGGAAGAGAAATTCTGAAAAAAGTAGGTCTAAAAAACCTACTAGTAGTCTCTAACCACCGGTCACTGCTTGACAGCTTTCTGGTAACTACTGCCCTTTGCTTTCCCCAAATCCTGCTGGATTTCTTGTTGACTCGCGCTCCCTTTCACACCCCCGACTTGGAGAATTATCTAAGAAGGAAATTGCTTAGAGGCAAATTTAAGTTTCTGGCCACGATACTGCTGCCGATTGTCTCTTTTCTGTTTGTCAATTTGAAATGCATTCCGGTGCGAGTAGGGAAAAAAGACTTGGGAGTTTTGAACCGAGTGAAAAAGGTGCTGCCTGAAGGAATGGTGTATGTTTTTCCAGAAGGAACTCGCAGTAGAACAGGCCTGCTAGGAGAAGGAAAAGCAGGAGTGGGAAAAATCATTTATGATGTTCAGCCCCAAATACTGCCAATCTTTATTGACGGTATTGAGGAAGTAATGCCCCACGGTGCCATTCGGCCCAGAATAGGGAAATGGATAACCATTACCATCGGTGAACCATTCGACTGTCAGGAGTTTGTAGGAGCGCCGGACAAGCGTGAAACCTGGGAAGCAATCACGGAAAAAGTAATGGATAAGATTGCTATTCTGGCTGCGTAAGCCAAGCCGTACTAATCGATAGCCTCGCTGCCCTATGTCTGCGAGGCTCATTTATTTTAAGGATGTTATTAAAAACTACGAGTATTTCTTTATAAAAAAACGCTTGGAATAAAAATTCCAAGCGGTTTACTAATTAATGCTGATAAAAAAGCTTGTTGGTAAGATCAATCTGATCGGCTATTTTTTGGTTGACGTTCTGCTGGACTGACTCTACCGCTTTTTTAATCGCGATGGAAAAAGCGCGCGGTGATGACTTACCGTGGGCGATAATTACCGGAAAGGGTATCCCCAAAAGAGGAGCACCTCCATAAGATTCATAATTAAATCTCATTTTAGTGAGCCCGATCGTTGGACTAAGCAACCATTTCATCAGATGTTTTGCCACCCAAGCAAAAAACTTCTGATCTATTGTTCCGTCCCTCACGTCCTTAGCAACTGATAGTAATAGCGTCGGGACGACGTTTCCGGCAAATTTTAGTATCACATTTGCGGTTTTCCCCTCACTGACAACAACTTGCGCCTTACCAGGCAAGATATCATCCCCCTCAATGAACCCAATGTAATTCAAGAGTTTGTTCTCGCAACATTTTGTCAGCAACCGATTAGCCTCTTTAGCTTCTCTGTCGCCTTTGGCCAATTCCTTCCCTACGTTTAAGAGAGCTACCTTAGGGTCAGAAACATTAAGGACAAACTTGCTGTAGGTCCAACCCATCATTGCGAATTGAACCAGATTGGATGAATCACAGTATAGGGTTGCGCCAACGTCCAGAAAGACACAAGGACCAGTGAGGGTGGGGAAAATGGTGGATATGGCCGGCATATAAACACCCGGTATCGTATTTAGTAGCTGCCTGCTAATAGCCGTCACTGCGCCGGTATCTCCTCCACTTAGAAAGGCATCAATTTTCCCCTCTTGTAATGCTTTCAGACCAACATATACCGACGAGTCCTTTTGACGTAAGGCTTCGCGAATCCCCGTGCCCATTTTTAAAGCTATTGGAGCATGGATAATTTCTCTTTGATTACTATCACCAAGCAACTTTAGCTCCCTAATGATTCTTTCCCGATCCCCAATAAGCTTAATAGTGATACTGGGATCCATTTGCGAGGCTAAAATAGCCCCTTCTATCGGATTCTGAGGAACCTTGTCTGGATCGCCGCCAAAAGCGTCAAGGCCAATGCAGATATTTTTGCTTTTCAATGTACCATCCTCCCTTTTTGTATCTTTTATTTTGTATTATCCTGTTTTGTATTATATTACACTCTAAATAAAAAATAAGATCACGTCAAGTAGAAGGGGTATTATCCACGCACATATTCAGCAAAGCGGTTAAAATTAGAGTATATGAAAAACAACAACATATGCTCTCATTGCAAAATGAATATGCGCGAAAAATGGTTAAAACTTCATTTGGAACAAGGGTT
>Ga0210051_1001480_pt1 | contig 23660 bp, 23 predicted proteins | sample CryGey092014_all_FD_185464 | JGI IMG/M metagenome (GOLD analysis project Ga0210051, IMG submission 185464) | Groundwater microbial communities from aquifer - Crystal Geyser CG23_combo_of_CG06-09_8/20/14_all (SPAdes) (version 2) | ecosystem: Environmental > Aquatic > Deep subsurface > Groundwater... | reverse complement strand
GCCTTGCCCGGCTGGGGTGCAGGCTTGGGGGGTGAGTAAATAAACTCCGTCGCGTCGTTGGCCATCAAAAGATCTTTGGCCTTAACGCGCATTTCAACTATTTTACCAGCTTCACCGCGGCCTTTGAAGTTTTTCAGGTGAGACGTGGCAACGTTGCGATTGATCGCTACAAAATCGTTGGGCCGGATCGCGTCGCCCACCGTGGTCCGGTAAATAGTTATTTCACCATCCCAATCCTTTACGCCCGGGTTTTCTCGTTGGATGGCCTGCCAGGATCCGCCCTTCCGGTCGATACGGGATAGTCTGTTTGATTCAGGGAATAATGTTGTTTTTCGGGGTTTGTCCAACAGGTTGTTTGTAACATAATCACCGGGTTTAATCTCTTTGCCTTCAGATGTTGCGCGATAAAGCGTCAGTTTTCCATCTGGCGGTGGTGCTTGGCCCCTTAACCATTCGCGTGTACTTTGGTTGTCGTAATTTGCGAGGCTCCCCCTATAGAACTTTTTTAACCTTCCAACTGACGTTGCCCCGAAGTCTGTTGACGGCGTTAATACTATTTTTTGGCCTGTTTCATCAGCGTAATCGGTAAGAATTTTCATGGCCTTAGACCCTATGCCTTGGCCTCTGTTTTTCTTTTCGACCCTTATTTCAGACAGCTTTATAACGCCGTTTTTTTCTGATATAAAATTATCAGCGCCAGCCTCTTTGATTCTTCCTCTGACTTCATCAATTTTCGACTTACTACCTATCAGCGTCGCCGCCTTGCTGAGCCCCTTAATCGCTTCAGCCCCTTCAACCTTCAGTTTTTCCGCGTCCTGTTTCAACCTTGCCCGTGCCGCCTTCTGTTCGGGAGTCACCTTGACTTTGCCTACGGACCCTTGCTCGCCCATGGCTGTGCCGATATCTTTCAATACGTCCCCAGACTTACGGGCCTTCCGGTCAAAGAAGTCCATGACGTCCGCTGCCTTCGCGCCCTCGGCCTTGGCCTGGTCAAGCGTAAGATCGCCTTTCATGTACCGGTCAACGATCTCAAACGGAACGTTTTCAAGCTCTTTCGGAATCTCGTCAACAGGCGGCTCCATCGACTTCCTGACTTCTCGCTCTTTTACCGTAAGATGGTTGCCCTTGAGCGTACCCACGTCGATATCCGGCCGCAAACGGTTAAGGGTGTCTTTGGGATTCATGCGCAACAGGTCCCGCAGGCTTTCCCCTTCATTAAGATATCCGTCATCGATGAGGGCGTTTTGCATCTTGTCGATCGGTATGCCGTCTTTCTTGGTGAGCATCTTAACGTTTTGCGGCATCTCCTTGAACTCGCCGCGGTCGCCAATAATCCGGATACCTCCCAGCTCCTTGATCCGGTCTTTCAGGCGGATGGACTCTTTTTGTTTTCCAGGGACTTTCAGTCTCCCGAAGGGTTTTGGTTCGTCAAAGACGGCTGGTGCTGATCGCCGGCCTTCCAGTATTCCGCCGCGAACGGCCCCTATGCCGCCCTCAGCGGGCTTTCCGGTATTGAGCCTGACAAAGCGACGGTCTGCACGGACCCGTTTCGCCTCGGGCTTCATGGCTTCGACGATATCAACAGGGCCGCCCTTGAGCGTGAAGCCTTGGCCTGGTGGAAGCGCGGGCACGTTAGGGGGCATGTTCGGGGGAGGCGGGACGAATGGCTTGCCTTTAAGCTCAAACCCTTGGCCTTGTGGCAATGCTTTCGCTTCCGTTTTTGGTACAAGGTTCTCGTCAACCCATGACTTGATAAACTTGTTTTGCCGAGCGACTTCCTCACCGATGGACTTTTCAGACTTGACCAGCTCTGCCAGGCGTTCGGGCTCGGCTTTCAACGCGTCAAGGCGCTGTTGTGTAATCTCTCTGACCGCCTGACGCTCTTCAGTCTTCAGCTTCGCCATTTTCTTGCTGTTGGCCAGCCTGATTGATTCGGGGATCTTCCGACCGCCCATGTGAGCCAGTTTAAAGGATAACAGCTCACCGGCAAATTGCGTGATGTAGCCAACCCGGGGGAAACCTTTTTCTGTGACAAACTCTCCGGCTTTTCTGGCCGGGTAGGTCACGACGTCAATGCCCTTGCCCAAAAGATCCATTGACTGTTTGGCGATTTCGGACTTCGGGGCGCCCAGATATTTCCCGATAAAAGGGATCTTGCCGGGTGCTCCGGCCACTGTTTCCTCTGCTCGTTGTGCGGCCTCACGGCCAAACGGCAAATGAGCCAGACCTGAAACCTTCGACGGTATCCAGTTCAAAGCTCCTACGGTCACGCCGCCTATAACCTCCGGCGTTGCCGCTATGCCCTGCCCGACTTCCTTCAGCGTCGGCTTGATCCAGCCTTGCCAGTGGCCTTCTGATTCAGGGGTGGCTTTAACAACGGAGGGCGCTCGTTTCCCAAGATCGGCCACAATATCAACGCCGCCTATGCCTCCTATGAGTGCGGACTTCCTCGCTTTCATATCCTCAACGATGTCGATAGGCATTATTCAAGCCCCCTATTGGCCGGTTTCTATAAACTTAAAGACCCGCTCAATGTCCCATCCGCGCTTCTGCTCCGTCGCCACAACGTCCGCCGCGGTGTACTGTCTGCCGTCCTTGGTCTTCGGGATGTCAAGCCGCTTGGCCATCTCGTCAAATGATTTAGAGTCCCAATAATACATGTACGGGGTTTTGGCGCTCTGGTTGAACAGATCAATATATCCAGCAACGCCCGGTTCGTCTTTACTCCCGAGTATCTTGGCTTCCGCGTCTGCCAGATCCTTTTGAAGACCGCGCTTTTCCGATGGCGTCATATTGGTTCTGACAGGCTCGTTAAAGCTCTTGATCTTCCCGGGAGATGTTGCGCCCTCGGTTTTTGGAAGGTTCTCAATGACCGGATTTCCATCCTTGTCGTAACCTCTGACCGTTACCATGCCGCCCCCTACGGGTTGTCTGAATGGCATCTTTCCTTCTGCCTTGCCATACGGTAAATACCCTTCCTCGGTGGCGTACAGCTTTGGCTGATCAGGCTTATCCGGTTTCCAGCCTATTGACAGGTTCGGGTCTTCCTGATCCGGCATCATGTCTTTCGGGAAACCAAAAAAAGACTCAATGAAACCGGGCCGCATGGTCTTTAACAGTTCGGCCTTGTTCTTTGCGTCCAGGTTCCGCCCGTTCTTAATGTCCGCCTCGATCTCCTTCATGGCTCGTTGGCGGGATGATTCAAGTATAAAGGCTTCCTGGCCTTTAAGGTGCTGATATGCGTCCCACCGGGTTTTGATCTTGCCTGCTGCAAACATTTCTTTGACGCTGTTGAACGCCGGATCAAGAGACGTTCCGGGCAATGCGGTGGCGGTATTGATCATGTTGCCGATGTCAAAGTCTCCGGTCATGTGCTTTTCAAACTGGCGTTTTGCGCTCTGCTCAGAAGCTTGGAATTTGTCATTCGCAAGCCGATTGGTAGTATCGGTCTGCATGACTTTGCGCTCTTTAAGCCCCGGCTGGTAATTGCTCATGTCAGTCACGCCGCCCATATTCGCATCGGTCTGATACATGCCACGGGTCGCCGGGTCGCCTGTCCCGTACTCAATATCATCAATCCGTTGTTGCTGTGCCTGCTTTGCCGCATCAGCCGCCGCCTGCTGTTTCTGCCCGTAAAGCCTCATCCCCATATCGGCCACGTTTAAAAGCGCGTCTACCGGGCCTGGTGATCCGGCTACTCTGTTGAATCGTCCCATGAAAGCCTCCTTATCTGTGAGCCTCAAGCCATGGCTTAACGTTGATCATTGACCCTATAACGTCGCAAAAGCCCAGGAACGCGGGTACGATAAACCGGGTTGTCCTGTATTTCCTGCGCTCGATGATCCCGAAATGATGCTCGAACTCGTCAACCAGCCGGTCCACCAGAACCCGCTTGATCAGGTGTTTGAACATGGGTGATCGGTGAATAAGGGGAACCACCAGCGGGCAAATGGCGTAATAGCCGCCCAGGCATTGCTCGGTAAGCACCTCGTCCCGGTAGATCCGGGCCAGGTTAACCTCGTATGAATGCGGATCGGTGCAGGCGGTTATGATGATGCATTTCGAGGCGATGAGGCCTGCGGCACCGCCGATAACCGCTCCAACCGGGCCACCCATTGCCGTACCTGCGGCAAGGTAGCCTCCAAGGGCTGCCCCTCCACCTACTGCAGATATCATATTGGATTTTTCCGCCTGCTTATCCTGCGCCTTGGCCGCCGCGATCTCCTCGTTTAAAGCCCGTTCCCGAAGCTCCACCTGTTTGGCCCTGAAAAGCCTGTCGGCCGATCCTTCCGCATATCCGGACACGATCCCGGCGACTTCGTTCCTGGAAACGTCACGGCCGGAAAGTCTGGCCTTGCGTTTGGCTTCCGTCAATGCCTCTGCAAAATTGAGCATCATGGTCTTTAGTCCTCCATTAAAGCGTCAAACGGCGTGTATACGATCCCGAGCCCGGTGAGCTCCATGCCATCAGCGGTATCGTAAATGTCCGACGAAAACTTAAAGCTGTGGTAAAGGCACTCGCCCAGGTTGCAATCGATGGTTTTGTAAGGCCCGTCCGCCATGACAAAGGCATCAGGAACATACTGATCGTTTGCGCCGTGCATGGTTGCCGTCCCGTCGCAATAGTGGGTAATCTCGATCAGGGGGCTGTATCCAAGGTCCGTAATTGTGCCGCTCCACGCCTTCCCGGTTTCTCCAGACTCGTATGCGACGACCCAGTTTAAATATCGAAAGTCTTGTTTTTCGGTCAATGGTAGTGTTAGGGTGTCAACCAGTGTTGACAGGCTCGAATCAGAATAGATGTAACAATATATCGTCCCAAACGTCCCAACATCCTCGTCTCTTACAATTTTAAGATAATACTCCGTATCCAGGCTTAAAGTTGTCGATATTTTTGTATATATCGTACCGTTATTGCACTCTGACACTGCTAGATGCTGGTTGCCGCTGAATTGATACCACCACACAGACAGCCAATCCCCATTTGCAACATCAATGTCGCGTAGGGAGTCCATGGTATTTGTAACGGCCCAAACGCCTATTCCTCCAACAGTGACCGGGTTGGATGTGCATTTGACTTGTGTGTAAAGCTCAAAATTTCCGGAAAAATAACCCGCCGTGAAATCTCGCGCGACATAGAATTCTTCGTCATTGTCTGCCGTTGTTACAGTAACCGTGGTAGCGTCTGTCAGCTCGATACGTCCAGCCGGATCGCTTTCCGGATAATCGGTCGTGCTTTGAGAACCGCCCCACTTTGCTTTATATCCAAGCCGGATCTTTTCAATAACTGAGTGCTGAAAAAACGGGCTCTGGCCTAAAAGCAGGTCCTTGGTTTGCAGATATTGCGTGTTAGCCGTGCCATTGAAGTTATCGCTGTTTTCCAGCCTGAAGACCGTACCGTAAGCGTTGCCGCCATAGGAATAGGTATTGCCAGAAATGTCTTCTACCAGGAAGCCGCATTGAAGGTCATTGGTTGCTGAACCTCTGTCGATCTTAGTCCATTCGTTGTATTGCAGGCTGTATTCCAGTTCAACGTTGTGGACTGTCTGGCCGGTTCCGGATGAAATCAAAAGTTTGTAAGCCTTCAGGTTCGGATCATACCAGCCAAAGGAGTCGTCCATGCGGTCCGCCGGGATACTCCTGGCATCGTTCTTGTCCCAATAGCATTTGATATCGTTGCTGATGATCTCGATGGTGGCGCCGTCGCACATGACCACGCCCGAATCCGTTTGCCATATGGCAATCTGCCGGTTTAATCCTTCATTTCCCACCGCCGTAGCGTCGCACACGGTCATTGAAAGAGGGGCCACGCACCCGGTTACGCCGCTCATGCGTTGGACTTCCCAACTATCAGGGCCGGACCCGAAAACGCGGTATGCCTCATGCGCCTTGCATATGATCATTTGCTCAATGCCGGACGTGCGGTACAGGTTGTAAAGTACCGCGCCGACCGTCAACTCCTGATCGTCCCCGAATACCAAGGCGCCTGAGTCGGACCCGTTCCAAACATCCGGCGCGTCGGACATGGAATAGATGCAGCGGTTTACGCCGTCCGATTCCTCGCCGCACAAAAACGCCCGGTTCTGGAACATCAGCGGGAACTTAAACCCCTTGATGGTCTGCTTTGCAGGGATGCCGACAACCGTGTCCACCATGGTCGTCGAGTCCATGGCCGCCGACCATTGGAATTTGTAATAATACAAGGGCAGGTCGTCAAAGCCCTTCTTTCGGGCCTTGTCGGTACTGGACTCGTTCTTCGCCTTGTAGCTCTCAGAGATGGAGTTTACCAGTCCGTTCCAAACCTGAAACAGAGGGAAACTCCCGCTGATACCGGGGGAAAATGTCCACATAGACATTCCCTTACCCTTGATTCCGAAAAGGTTTTGTTCAAATTCCTGTTCAACGTCCGGAGCGTTCCAGCTCATAATACCGGATTGAGCCAGAGACGGCCCTGAATCCGTTTCATCGGTAACGGTCCCGACAGACTGCCACTGATCCCCGTCCCAATAGGACACGGTGACGTCGTTTGCAGTGGAGTTCTCTTTTCCCGCGACAAGGTTGAACTTGACGGCTGTAATCTGATAGGGAAGCCCGATATAAACAAATTCAGTATTTGCCAGACTGTTGAGATCAGCGGCGATCGGGCTGTCCGCGTAGGCAGTGGTTGTTTCTTCAAGGACTTCTTCGGAATAGTCGTACCATGCCCCGGATTTGTAGACCTGAAACGCGCCAGGCTTGAGAAACGAGCCGTCCCAAATATCGACCACCGGTTGAATGGGGGCGTCAAGACTGACCTGGTAAATCGTCGGGTCGCCTGCCGATAAGGCGAACTTGTACCAATACAGGTAATGACCGTAGATATATTTTGGCCGTGAGGAATCAACAGTCGAGCCAAACGTGACCGTGCCGGTCGTGGTCAGGCCGGTTGTGTTGTCCGTGATGGTCAATGCCTTCCAGGTGGACCCGTTCCACTCGTAGGCGGTCAGAGTTCCTGTCTCGTCTGCCGGATCGGAGATATAAAACTTTGTGCCCTGAATTGGCCTGGTTGATCCCACAAGGAAATAATTGGCGTCTGCCCTGTACGGCATAACCGGTGGCGTGAACTCGGCTGCCCAGCGGGCTACGCCTTTGGAGATGCGTAATTCGTCAATCCAGCCCTTGAAATATGATGCGCCGTCGGTCTGGCTGCGCCCGATGTCAAAAGTTGCTGTTCCAAGGTCCGGCATGGCGCTTGCGTTTGTCCATGTGGATTTTATCTCTCCATTAACACAAAACGCCCATGTGTTTGCGTCGCCGCCCCATCCTCGAATAAGCGCAAGATGATACCAGGTGTAAGATTCTGGAATAAACGAGGTAATGCTTTTCAGGTGGACAAAAGAACCGTCGACGTTAACGCTCCAAACAAAATTATGAACGGTTGATTTGTAATAACCCAGGCTTATGTAATTGTTTGCGTCGGTATATTGTTCAAATATCGCCCCGCCCTGGTCGTCCCCTGTGGTCATAAACCAGAAATCGACCGTAAGAGGATCTGATGCAAAATTAAAATCTGCATCATCCGGCGTGGTCAGGTAATCGCCCGTGCCGTCAAATTTTCCAGACTCGCTGAAAACACGATATGCCGTGTCGATCTGTGCGTCTCCGGCTGCGGTCATAGTGTGAGCCGTGGTTGTGCTTGAGTCGGTAAATGTGGTTGATGCGTCTGCGCCGTCCATGTGCAGCAAAAGAACGGTTCCGGAATCGTTGCCCCCTCCGATGTAGGCCACCTCGTCGGGCTCTTGCAGGCTGTTTTGAACCTTGATGCTGTAATCCTTGGCGTTGGTCAGGGTGCCGCCCGTGATGTCCGCTGTGGAAGTTAAGAAGGCTACTGGCCGGATCTCGTCGCCGCCCCATATCAGGGATTCAGCGACGTTGGTGTAAAGCATGTTGCCCCGGGGGGCGTTGGAAAAACGGCCTATAGATGCAGCTGATGGGTTGTTATGCAATGACAGCCGGTCAAAATCATCGGCGCTTGGAGGCGCGGTATCATTGATCATCAGCTTTTTTTCGTCGCCATTGGATATGTCAACCAGCGTATGATTTTCTGACGGGAAGTCCTTTTTGAAATTAAACCCGTTATTAACGATGTCCATTTCTTCGGTAAGGTCTTCAACGGTCAGGCTCATGGTGGCTGTGCCACTTGATCCGGTGCCGGCAGCCCAATACAGATACCTATAATCATTTTTGTAATATGGCGACACATCCAGCGAAAAAAGAAGAGTGGCATATCCTGCATCTGAATAAACATCACAATAGACCTTCCCCGCGCCATTATCACCAGCTATATCCTCGTCCCTATAAACCTCCACATAATACGTAGTTCCGACAGATATATCGTGTGGCGAGCCTCCCCCTCCGCTACCATACTCAACTAATGACATTGAAGTGGTACCTGCTGTACGATAGATCTCAATATACACAATCGGACCTTCCCCGGCGCCTACTCCGTTGATCGTAGCTTCGTAAATACTTCCGTTATTATTCGTTAGGGCGAAAACAACCGCTGATGAGCCGTCATTCGCCGCTGACACATTAAACTTAAACCTGAATGTAAAATCACCCGAATAATAGTTGACGCCGTTATCAATATAGACCCTTCCTTCGTCGGCCCCGGTTATGGCGCTCAAAGTGACCAATGAGTCTGAGGTAATTGTAATCTTTGAGTTGGGGTCATACTCCGTGAATTCAGAGGCATGATAAGAACCTATGGTATTGTCGTTTACCTCCGTCTGCCCCGAAACCCCCTTATACCGCTTGCCGTCCCGCCTTAAATTCTGAATATCCTGCAATCCGTAATCCTCGATCAATGCCGGGTCTTCCGACGGCTGCCAACGGCCGGTGAAGACAAACGGATAAACCTTCATACTCCCGGCCAGCGCAAGGCCGGCCAGGGACATAATCATCAAGACATAGAGGATCGTCTTTTTCATAGCAGGTACGGCGTGCCCTTCTGGGATCTCAAATAATAATCCCGGTTGAAATTGATCAGGTTTTGGATTTGCTGTTTGTACATTGTGGCCCACACTCCCAGACCGGCCTCGACCAGGATCGGGCTTTCAGCCAGCCGGGTAATCGCGCCCGCCACAATAGTCTGATGAAACTGCGGAGGCAGCAACGGAACGTCGGACGCGGCCGTCACCAGCCGGGGCGCTCTGATCTGCATCCAGTACCGCAAATCATACGCCGCATCAGAGCCCGGAAACCAGACCATGGAATTTTCCTCGACACCGGCCGTGCTATACGTTTTCCGATGGATAAACTTTGACGGAACTCCGGCCGTGGTACTGATCAGGGTGGAGTCGGATTCCACGTCCTCCCAGGTGAAAGGAGACATATCGGCGCCTTGCCCCGACCACTTGGCTTTCAGGATCTTCTGGACGTCCTTGCCTGTGGTAGTCAGGGTCTTGCCTCTGTGCTGAATCGTGCCTGCTGACTCATAAATCGTGAAGTCGGTTGTATCTACCGGTGTGGTTCCGTCCAAATCAATAAGGGTCAATGTCGTGGATGATGGAACTGTATCGACTTTGAAAAACCGGTTGTTAAGTTCCACCATGCCGACTATGGAATGGATATAAACGATATCCCCTATAGCTAATCCATGTGTGCCTGTGGTTAACACTCCCGGGTTGGCCTTTGTGATCGCGGTAATAGTGGCCGGAGCCACACTGTTTAACGTATCGTCAAACGTGACCAGCCAGAAGGGAGGATACAGCGTGTCCGCCGTTAAAATTTCGTTTAAGTAAACCTGATTAATGACGGCCTTGATAAGTTCAAGCTTGGAGCCGCCGGAAACCTTCACCCCGCGCTCTACCTCGTCAATCAGGTTTTGGAATGTCAAGAAGTCTGTCATGGTTTAAAGTCCTTTCTTTTGAGTGTCGCCCCTGGTTGCAGTCAGGGGCGGTTTTAAGAGGGAAGAATGAAAGTTGCCTTGCCCCTCGCAGAGCCTTACCTAAGCCGGGTAAACCAATAATGAATATATTCGTACCCGGTGTCTGAACACGTGTAATAAAGATCGTCATCTGTACCAGTGGTCACAACAACATGCGGACCGATATACGTTTTACCCCCAACTGTGGCTACTGCGTCTGATCCTGTAATCGCCGTCACCAAAAGTGCTCCATTGTCTCCCTTTCATTTTCAATGCGCTATCTGGATATTCCGATGGTGCTGCCTCTGCTGTTCTCAATCATCAAGGTCAGGACTGCGGTGTACCAAAGCGCTGTGTAGTTGGTTCCGGTAACCGTGCCGTCAACATCCAGGCCGGTCGTGGTCTGATCCGCGCAAAGCTGGTATATGCCCAAAAACATGTTATAAAGACAGTCAACCAGCTCCTTTTGGTTGAACATCCCGCCCGGCTTGAACTTAAACACGGTCCCGTTGCCCAGGGTGTTGCCCCTCACGTTTTCGATCAATTGCGTAAAACATGCCGTGTACGCCGTCGCCTCGTAGTTTGAGAAGGTCAGGCTGTCAGTGTCCAATTGTTCGGTCAGGGTTTCCATTGCGTTAAAGCATTGATACAGGCAGGCGTTTAACGCCGCATCGCTCACGCCGGTCGGCGTTATGATGTGTGTTGGTTCGATTGCCGATGTTTCCGCTATCCCCTGGCCGGTACGTTTGCCCTTTGAATCCTCGACCACCACGTTAAAAATGGCCGTGATGCAATTGGCCTTGTACGTCGTCAACGGTACGCCGCCGTCAAGGTCCAGTTTGGCGCAAATCCCGGTAAGGGAAGCAATGAACATATACAGGGCATCCACCAAATCCTTTTGGCTTAAGCCCCTCGGGGTAATGTTTGAATTGATGTTGGCCATAGGCTTTTTAATCCTCCGCCGGCAGGGTCATCATGGCGCCGTTGTTGGTCTCGACCTCTCCGGATACCATGCGGGCCTGCCGTTCCAGTCTCAGTTTCGGGTTGATGATCTGTTGAAAGAGAAGCCGAAGTCGTGACGACTGATCCACGTCAAGCAACGTATAACGTGGATCAATCTCGATCCGCTCAGACTTCGTGTCGTAAAAGAATATCACCTGAGCCCTGACATAATGATCCGGAACAATGGCCACGTATAGCCTGCCGCCGCCCTTCAGGATCAATTCCCGGTCAAAAACAACATCCATGTTTTGATCCAGCACCGGATTCCGGATCATGCGGCTGTGGTACGTACCCAGGTTGACAATCCGCTCATTGCCGTTCGTGAAAATCGACCTGCCCCGCCCGCTCGGATCTTCGGGTGGTTCCTCGGTCGGCTTCAGGCCAACGATATACGTCGCGCTGATATCCGCCGTTCCGATCTTCACCTTCGGCTTTAACGGATACCCCTCGAATGGCTGAGGCGTCCTGGCTGCCCGCTTCGGAATCGCTTTGAAGTCGGACAGGTCCAGGTTGCCGATGTCAAACGACTTCATATCCGCAAGGCTCTTTTGCTCGTCCAGCCGGTTGCGGATGGCGTCTGCCGGGTCTGTCTTTTTCGTCTGGTCTTTCAACTTTACGCTTTCAGTCATGTTTAAGCCCTCCCTTGAGCTTATCCCTGTTTTGGTTAGTATGGCGGAAGCGGGTTGGGAGTGCCTGCTTATCGCGTCACGCGGCCAGCGAAACGCTATCCGCCAAACGGTTAGTTGCTGGTCCGGTAGGTTCGGATCGCCACAACGGCATTGTCCGCGCTGTTAAAAACGGCCTTTGTGACGCCATAAATCGCACCGATGGCAAAACCGACCTTGTTGCCGTAGTCAAACGTCTTCTCATTCCAGATTTTGCGTTTGGCGTAGGCAATGCCGGCGGCTGCGACTCCGAACCCGAGCGCGGTGGCCCCTGTCAGGTTGGCCCCCGATCCCCACGTGGTTGCCAGGGCAATGCGCTCATGGGAATGGATAACCACGCCGTCCCAGATACCTTCCGCCCCGGAAAATAACGGGTTATCGGCTCCGCGCATCTGCGCCTCGCGCTGCGCCTGCGCCCATGCCGCATCACGGTTTTTCAGGTCAAACGATTGATCCGGCGCCATAACAACGACGTGATACCGTTTGCCCTTGATCGCCTTTGGCATGATCTTGGGCGTGGCCTTTTTGGCGTAGGTCTTGAACTTGCTCAAAAGCTGCAGGGTCATGTAGTCCCCGGCCTCGATGTCGGTCGTAGCTGTGGCGTCTCCGCCGTAATACGCTTTGGTCGGACTGGTGCCCAGGGCCGTGAAAAGGTCCTGATCCAGGGTGGACGCCATCCATTGCTTGAGCAAATCCTCGGCCCACATCCGGACCCGCTTGTCTGACGGGTACTGGTCGGACAGTTTGCCCTTGGTTCGGATCGCGTTTCGCTTTTGATCCAGGGTAATCGCGTCGTCGTAGGTGGTCGGGGTTTCCTCGTTGCCTTCAAGCTCGCTGTCGCCTGTGATGCCCGCGCCGGTCAGGTCTCTGATCTGGCCGAACGTCACCTGATAGCCCTGCTCTTTTTCCAGGTCGGGCAACTCGACAACGATATCCTGCTCATACGATGACCCGACAAACCCGTTGCCGTAAAAATAACTTTCCGTCTTTGCCGCTCTCCACCATGAATTTGACCATTGCTGTTCGGTGAGTGCGTTTGCTGTCGTAAATGTCCAGTCAGCCATTGCTTAAACTCCTTTCGTTTTGGAACACGCTTAAGCTCTCTCGTCCGGATATGGCAGGTCCGGAAACTTCTCCCGGAACCGCTTCGGCGCTTTGGTCAGGAAGTCCACCTGTTTCCGGTCGCTCCATCGGCCCATCTCGGCGGCTACCTGGTTTGCGTCCAGGTTCGCAAGGTGATCATACCCTCCGTTATCGCCCTTGCTCTTGCTTCCGCCTATTGACGGCGCTCCGGCACTGGTCAGTGTCTTGAAAAGCCCTCGGGCCGCCCTGCTCTTTTCCCCGGCCAGAATTTTGTCCAGGTTCTTGAGGATATATGCGTCTTTCAGGTTGCCCAGAGCCCTGCCCGTCTTCTCAGACCAGTCCAAGGTGTCGGCGATCATCTTTGAGATTTCCGCCTGCTCTTTGGCGTCCAGGTCTTTAAGCCCTTTGCCGTAAAGCTCGGCTGATCTCTCGTTTGAAAAGTCGCTGATCTCCCGTTCCGACTCGGCCCTCAACTGCTGCTGCGTCGCCTGTGCCGATCTCTCCGACTCCATGCGTTTGTCATCCAACTGACGCGCATAATAGGGGTCGATCTGGTACGCGGCCCTCGGGTCACGGTCAAACACGTCGCCAAACCTCATGCCGTCGTATTTGCCACCCTCGATTTCAAACATTCGCGTGTCTGAATCTTCCACCTGCCTGTCTTTGCCGTTGCCTTTATCCGCCGCCGGCGTGTAGTCCTGCGGCTTCTCGTCCGGGTACAGCTTGTAATAATTATCCGGACCTATTCGCTTAAACTGTTCAAATTTGGTTTCCAGTTCCCCGGCTCTCTTTGCCTTGTCGTTGACTTCCTTGAACCTCGCATAAGGCACGGGCGCCGGGTCTGCTTTGTCTTCATCCTCATCGTCCGATTCTTTTAACGACTCATCGGTTTTGTCGGCGTCCTCGGTTTCGGATTCCTTAACGTCGTCGGCTCCCTTATCGTCGGCGTCGTCTTCCGGGATTTCCGGGTCCTTTATGTCGTCGGCCTGGTCGCCTATGATGCCGCGCTCATTCAAAAGCGGCTTAATAAGCTTCCAAAACCAAAACCAACCGCGTCTTAAATCTCCCATTTTATTTTCCCTTTCGTTTTTACGGCTTGACTGCCGGTGTTTCATGCCGCTGCCCCGGCAAGTGGGGTTATGTGGTTTGGGCAACAAAAAAAGGGGCAAATGCGATGATGCGGCACCGCACTGCCCCTTTAATTGCTGTTTCCGAACTGATCGGGCCCGGATAAGCCCAAATTGTTTATTTAATTTTTAAAACTCCTCCGCCTGAATCTCAATCAGTATCCGCCCGGTAATCTTCATGTCCAGTATCTCGGGCGGTATGAACGTCCGGTCAAACGCAAGCCGCCTGCTGCCGATCATGCCGTCAATCCCGTTGATGTCCATAATCAACTGCATCCCGTCGATTTTGTTGAGCGTCAACTGGCCGTCAAACCGCTTCCCGATGATATGCTTAACAGGCTCGGTCACAAGTTCAGCCTCTTTTTTTCTGAAAAGTTTCATTTTCCCCCCTTCATCATTCCTGCCTGCATTAACTGTTTGTCCTTCTCGTCCATGCGCCGTGCGACTTCCTTGGCCTTCGGGTCGTCCACGTATTCCAGGGCATACAACCGGTCGACCATCCGGGCGCTGTACATCTCCATTGCCACCTGCAGCTTGGCAATCCGATTGCTGGGCATGGATGAACCGGCCACGATCTTGACGTCCAGGTCCACCACGCTTAGCTTTTTATCCATCAGGATGTTGATGGCCTCCTCCCACCGCGCCGCCGTCTGCTGCTTTTCCTCGTCAGGTATTTCCTCGGCGTTTTGCAGGCCATCGGATTTTTTGTCCGGACGAAGGGTCTGGACCTCCTCGTCTTCCAGCAGCCGTTCCCAATCCTCACGCCTCACGGATACCTCAAGCACAAGGGCCATAACGACCTTGGCCAGCCTCACGAGTGCGGATTCAATCGACCTCAAAAAAGGCTTGTTCATCATCCCGCCGAAGTCCTGCAGGGCAAGCACGGTTTTACCCGCTATGTTGGCCTGTCCCTGCGGGATCTTGCCGCGCATGACATCGTGGAGGTTGTACATATCGTCAATCTCCTGATCCGCCTGCTGTTCCAACTGGAAAAACTTAACGGCATCCATTGACCCGCTGGGCAGCCTGGTTGGTATCCACGGGCTGTTCGGATCGACAATCAACTCGCTGCCTGCGGTTCCAGGCTCGCCCTCCCATCGGGTTTTGCCTGCAGGCCGGACTATCGGCGCATTGACCATATGGCTGGCCGCATGGATGGCCTGCGCTCTCCGCTTGATCTTCTCCTTGTTGATCGGCAGGGCGTACATGGTCGGGCTCATGGCGTAGGCGTTCTTGGTTCTCTGGGCCTTCAGGCCAACCAGGTGAATGATGGGCTCGCCGTCCTGATCCGTGCCATAGGGGTTTTCCTTCTCCTCGACCAGTTTCTTTCCGACAATGATCCGCTGTATCCGCTTCGTGACCTTGCGCCGCCAATAGATCACGCCGGGCTCGACCTCGTCGCCGGTTTTGACCCCTTTTGGCAGGCCTTGACCCTGTTCAACCCGCTTTGACTGGATGTTTCCGCGCTCATCAACCTGGTATAACCAGTCCTCCTCCCGGGTCTTGAGCATCCACGCTTCGATCTCCCATATGATTTTCTGCCGGGCCTTGACCTCGGGTGATACAGGGTCTTTTAACCCGTCGGCGTAATTGTCGCCCGTGGTCAGACCGGTGCTCACGGTCTCCTCGTCGCCCTTGGTTAAACCCGGGTTGAAATAAATATCGCCGTCCTCAAGGTCGCCGTAATTATCGCGGATATATTGCCGATCCCGTTTCTTGGCCTTGATCAGGTCGGTGTCGGAATAGTCCCGCTTGCGGCTGTCCTTATCCCAGAAAATATCTTCCGGGTCGTCGGCCTCGAACACCACACGGCCAAACGGGCTCTTGCTCTTGTCCAGCCGGGCGCTGAAAAATCCATGCGCCCCGATGCTGCACTCCTCAACGACCTCATACGTGGTGTCGTTGCCCTCGTTGCGCTCCCAAATCAGGTCAAACCTGCGCTTTAACAGCTCGGCGACGTATAGATCCCCCGAGCCGACAGGTAAAAACTGGATCTGCGGTTTCTGATCCGTGACCATGGCGCTCAGGCCCTGCACACCCTTGACCAGCTTATTGATGGGTAGGGGGATCTGGCCTTGCTTCCTCATCTCAGCTTCGGTCTTGTCGTCGAACAGCCTGTTTTCGATCGCGTCCCAGCACTCTGTCCGGCGCCTGATCCATTCCTGGCGCTCATGAGCATCTTTGAACAGCTTAAGCGTCTCGTAAACCTCGATCACCTTCTGTTCAACGCTCTGGTCGGATTGAATCAGGCCCAGGTCTATCATTTCCATCAGACCACCATCCTACTGTTAGGGTTTCCCGGGACAATCAGGTTCGGGTTGCGCTCCTGCCAAAACATGACCTGAAACGCCTGCTGGATCATCATGCAGTCCGGCGCGATCTGCTCAATCTCGGTGGGCGCGCCAGTGTCCAGGGCTGCATCAAACACGGTCGCTAAAACCTCGCGCATCTCGGCATAGTCCACCTCGGATAACCGGGTGTCATGAACTTTGACAAACACCTTGCGCCGCATCATGCCGCCTGGCAGCTCTTCCAGTTTGTAACCGAACTCCCACCCGTCCACCCGGGTTGTGAACACATCGGCGCTGTCCAGTTGCCGGAACAAACCGTTCCGCAGTGCCAGCTTGGGCGCGTGATTGAAGTTGTCCACGAAGTCGCGCAAGCTTGCGACCTCTGCGGCTATCCGCTCCTTGTTCGGCAATACGGCCCCCTGACTCACCCGTTTCACATCGCCCATGGGTCTCTCTCCTTCCCGCTGGCTATCCGTTTTCGCCAGCCTTTGACTGCGTGCGGTATCCGCTTGGCAGGCTCGCCCATGAAGTTTGACGCCTGGATGGTGCAGCCTGCGGCCACAACTGAATCCCATAGCGTTTGATCGTCCTGCGGCCCCAGCTTACCGCTGTCCATCCGGATCGTGGTTGATGCCTCGTCCAAAAGTACCGGGCAATAAAAACCGCCCTTGGTCGCCCTGAACCACGTTTTGAGATCCCCGCACAGCTCATGTTTAGCCTGCTCTGTCTCCGACCATCCAAACTGGTGCGTAACCTCCGAGCCCAGCTTTCCGGAGTCCAGCTTGACGTATTGATTGGCCCCCAGCTTCTTCAGCTCTTTCACCGTCGTCTGTCCGGCGCCTGTCCGCTCAACGCATATCAACGCATCGATACGCTGGCCTGCCTCGTCATAAAATCCGTAATACCGGGCTGTCCAAAACAGGATCTTTGCCCATTCTGCCGCGTCAACGCGGTTGGATCTGATCCGACAGACCAGCTCGTCCAAATGCCGGTCCATGACATACGCCACGCTGTACGATTGCCCCAGCCCCTCGCTGATGTCGCTGCCGATGCAGTACCGCCGCGTCCAGTGGTGTTTATCCCATCCGTCAACCAGGTGATAGGGGTACCGCCACAGCTCAACGATGCCCTTGTTGTCGGGCTCGAATTCGTGATCTTTGGCTTTGGTTTGGATAATACGGCCGGTGATCCCTTTGGCCGCCTCAACGGTCTGTGAGTGCCGGGCCAGGGTCTTGCCAAAGTATGACCCGGACTGCGGGCTGATGGCCTCCCCTTCGCTCTCCGGGTACTGCTGGCTGAAATCTTCCTCGTCCATGCCCTCGCTCAACTGGATGGCCTTGAAATTCTTCGGCCGCTCCGGGCAGTCCCACCAGGGCTGAAAAACACGGTCAAACCCGTTCTTACCCTTCATGGCGTCCACATAAACGCGCCTTGTCCATCCCCATCCTGTGCCGTCCTTGTGGCTGTTGCTGATGATGTGGATGATGCCGCCGGCTTTGTCGATGCCGGGCTTTGAACTGCTGTAAATTTGGCGGGCATACCGGTTTCGGCTCGTCTCGTCCATGATGAGCGCGTCAGGGGTCTTGCTTTGAGCGCCCTCAACGGTCGTGGCCAAGCTCTTGATCTCGCTGTAAACCAGCGGCTTGCCGTTGTCGCCGTACTCATGGATAAACCGCATGTGCTGCGCGCCGTCCTTGTCGCATGGCGGACACATCCAGGCGGGCAGGCGGTTCCGGATGAAGCGGACACGGTCCAGGAACTCAACGGCCCAATCTTCCTTTGCGCTGATGATGACGGCCAGGAAATGCGCCCGGGTGATACAGCGCCACAACACGTAGGCTGCATAAATCCAGGTAATTCCAAGTTGGCGGGCCTTGAGGTTGATCATCAGCCGGGATCTGAGGATTTTTTTAATTACCCTGACCTGTGACGGCCAGAGCTTGAACGGGGTCGCTTCACCGACAGTTTTGTCTTCAATCCAGCAATAGCGGAGGATGAAAAAGAAAAACGATTTAGACACCCGGAGGCATTCATAGGCTTGGTATTGCAGATTATTTGTTGCCGGTTCGGCCATTTTTCCCCTTGTCGCTCAAAACCTTAACCACCGCGCTCATCATGTTGCCAGTCGCGTCGTGCTTAACCTCATGCTTTTTGGCAGGCATGACGTCGTAGATATCAGTCACCATCTTTGCGCTGGTCAGCCGGATGCTGTGGTCTATGTCGTCGCGCTGATCCGTGACGATGCCGTCTTTTTGAAAATAACTTACTTTCTTGGCGTCCATGGCTTGAGAGATCCGCAGCATGGCCTTGTCAATCCCGGCCTTGCGCTTTTCCAGCATTTTGCGGCACATTTTGTTTGTCGCCTCTGCTGCCAGCCTGCCTATTTCCGCTTTATCGTCGTCCATGGCAGAGTCTCAACTGTTGTTTGATATTTGTCAAATCGAGGGGGGGTATCCTCAAGGTATCCTCATGGTATCGTTTGGGTGTACTCATGGTATCGTTTGGGTATTGTTTGACGACTTTATGCGATCATGTTGATTTTTTTTTCTTGCATTTTTAATTTTATTATACTGTATAATCCATTCGTCAATTATTTCTGGCAGTTGCATCGGCCTGCCGTCCGGTGTACGAACAACCGGCATTTTATATTTTTTATGCCAGCGCCTCGCTGTGACGGCGTTAACTCGTAGTCGTTGACCGATCTCCTTCCACCCGAACAACCACGGAGATTCGTTCACTTTACAGCCTCCCCTTCGAAAACATAACCCGGCTTTCCATGCCCAAACCAGCTATCACGTCATCAACGCTGCGGGCACAAAGCGCGATGCCCCCCTCGCGGTTGATCCGGTCCAGAAACTTAGCCTGCTCAGGCGACAGCTTGCCCAGGCGCCGAAGATTGCAAGTGTACCTGCACCACCGATGCAGGGATCTCCGGCGCCACCATCCGAACAAAAAGTATTCTTGTATTATATTTTTTCCATAACCGTTCTCCTTATTTTGGATATGTATTTTTTATTTGCGCCCCGTCTCGTTCAAATGGGACGCCTTACTTTTGATTTTTCACCATACTCTGACATACCACTTTTCGGGTTTCCGAACATCATTTTCCCGGAAATAGCTTTTCAGGCGTTTTAAGTCTGTGTTGTTCATTTTTCCCCCTCTTTAAAGAAATTCCAGCCACACCCCAGGAGCAGCCTTGTCAATATGGTAACATTTGCCGTTTCGCATCTCCACCGCCGGAATCAGGTTGTCTGCATCGTCATCATCAATCACCCGGTGAGCCACCAATAAATCACAAATTATCTGCTGCGCGTTTATAATATCGAACTTGCGCTTTGAATCACGGACAAAGTAAAACCGCACAAAAACGGGAAGTTGCCACATGCTTTTGACTTCAAACAATGGCTTGACGGCCTCATAAAACAGATTTGAGCGCGTCTTATAACCCTGGACTATTTTGTCTTTTATGCTGTATTTTTGGATTCCCAATGATTGCAGGTAGCGTTTGCATGTTTTGGACATAAACACGCCTTTGGATGTTGCTATTTTGCTGTTTTTCAGTGACGGGCAGTTTCCTGGTATCCAGATTTTCATTTTGTGGCCTTTAAAATTGCCGCAATTTTCCGCATGGTTTCAATGGCCTCAAAAGAGTCCTCCCCCAAGAATATCTTTTTGGGAGTCGCCTTTTCTGCCGGCGTTTTGTCCCGTGTTTGGTTATATGCCCAATCTGCATATATTTTGCCGTCTTTGCCCATCCTGGCCGGGACGATGCAAATGCCCTTATAGCGGTCGATTGCAACACCAGAATGATATTGTGCGTCAAGCTCAATGAAGTCTTTTTCGTCAATTGCCATTTGTTGACCTCCCTTCGATCATAAAGATTAATTTTTCAAGGTATTGGATTGCCTGCTCTTTGAATCCAAATGTGATCCGCCACGGGATTGACTTGTCAGTCGGCCCCTTGTCTTTGCCCTGTGGGAACCCCCATAACTTCCAGATATCTCCGGCAGGTGTTTTTCTCGCAAGGCATATTGAATACTCGTTTTTAAAGCGGTCAACACAAACGCCAGTTCCGTATTTTGGTTCAAGCAGGATGAAGTCTTTTTCGTTTACGTTTCCCAATTAATTTAAACTCCTTTCAGATTCATTATTCCACCAGTCGCTTCCGATTCTAAAATCCCCCACAATTCCACGCCCATCGTTTATTTCGGCAGTGTCTTTTGCCTGTAATTTAATAGCCATATCAACATATCCTAAAACCTTCTCCGTTGGATGAAACCACTCTCCACGAATGTTAGCGTCCTTTAAACTGCATTGAATTTGCTTCTCATCCCCATCGTCCCCGGCAAAAAAGGCAAGGACGTTTAGTTGGTATGGGTTTGCCGTTTGGAGCTGAGAAACCCTATATAAAACATCTTTTGCAAACCCTATTTTTATAGGCCCTATCCTATCCATTTGAATAAAATAAACAAACCCGGTTCTTATTCCAAATATTTTTCTCATTTTTCACCTCTATTAGAATGGCTCCACTCTGTTATCCTATTAATTTGATTTCCACCCCTTATTTTAAAATGACACTCTTTTCCGTTCATAGATGTTTCTGTTTTCCAATTTTTCATTTTTTCTATCTTAGCAATATTACCGTCTGGCGGGTTTGATGTTAGTGTAACGTAAAGCCTTGGTTTCTCAATACTGAAAGACCCGCCCCGACCTAAAGGTGTTTTCCAATCTTTTTGCAGGCCTATAACGGCGATCCCTTTTTCAAGGGCTTCATAAATCCCCTTCATTTCCTCGCCGACTAAATAAAATGAATCTGTTATTTCAAGATAATCTATTATGTTTATATCGTTTGGCAAAATATGATCTTTGTAATTTGTGCTTACACTTCTAATGTCAACCGCCTCCCATTCCCTATACCCAACATCCATAAACTGCTTTGCCCTGTCGCCAAATTCGCAAGCCCCCATTTCGCTTGACATATATCTTACCTTCATACCCCTATTGACATTCATAATCGCCGTTCGCATCAAAAGGGCTGTCTTCCCGGAATCTGGTGTACCAGCAAAAATAATAAGATTTTTCGGCATGGTTCTAAAGTATGAATGAAGATCGAGTGGATACCAAATATCCATATTTGTTCTGTCAAGGTTGAAGATGTCTATTTTTTCTGCCTCTTCCGCCTTTTTTCTGTAAACCCCGTTTTTATTTCCAGACTTCTCTATTATTCCCTCGGCAGCAAGGCGGAGAATTTCAGCGCGGGCAGCCTTTTTTTCGTCCTTTGTGGCGTTTTGTAGCTCAAAATGACATTCTGTGGTCTTAAAGATGCCTTCTGTGGCGTTTACAAACTCCCTGACCTCCTGAGCAATATTTCTTTCTCTTTTTTCAGCTCTTTTGATGGCGGATTCGATTTTTATCTTTAACTCGTTTTCCGGGAATGGCGGATTGCAGTGCTGAGCGCAAAAAATTAAATAATTGCAAGCCGTTGGAATATCCATTCCACCCTTAATCAGATGATTTGCAAGCCTGAAAAGGTCTTCGTCCCGTGTACCCTTGACAAATATTTGTGGCGTTCTGTAGCTTTCCGGGTTGTTTTGTGTTGTTTTTAAACTTCCTGTGGCGTTTCCGTTTGGCATGATGCTTGCAATATGATAATCTAGATAAGAGAGAGTATTAGAATTACTTTTTAAAACGTTGTATAAAGCAGAAGGTATTAAATCATATTTCAATCCATCCCCTTTGCGGTATGTTCCGCCATTCTCGTTGTGGCCTGGAGGAGCTATGATATACCCTCCATCTGCCCTTACGTCAATGCCATCTATTACTTTTGCTTTAGTTGTAAGGGAGGGGTGAAAGGCAAACCAATAATGCAAGCCATGAGGAGACAGGGTGAAGGGCTTTAAATCAGGTGCATACTCTTGCATTGCTTTAATGCCAATCTCGCCGTCAGCGTCAATTACGACAAGATTTGTTATCTCTCCGGTAATAATTCCGATGTTTGCATCTGGCCATCTTGCCCACCAGTCTTCAAGTTCGTCTTGCATCGGGATTTCTTTTTCATATCTTTCCCACTTTATAAACGGGCGCTTATTGTGGCGTATAGGAATGACATGATACCCTTTTTCAAGATATGCAATGGCGTTTTGTAGGTTGCTCATACTTTCAGCTTCCGAATTGACCCGACTTATGAGGGGATTGCGACGCTTTGCCTTTATTCGGTTTCTCCCACCCAACTATTTCCTTTAGGGCACGGATCTCCGCCCAAAATAATGTCCGCTGTATCGCTATTGTCATAGTCCCTCACGTCATTTCTGATAGGTACTCCTGGAAAGTGCTGGCGTAATATCATTTGACACTGTTTATTTGGCTCATAAAATGCGGTTGTATTCAAGTCGTCACCCCAAACTTTTTTGGCTGCAAAGCTGAAACAACCAACCCCGCTGAAAAGGTCAAGATGGTTCATGTCGGCCTAATAAAAACCCATGGATTTGATTCAGTGATTTTCAACCAAACAAGCCGCTCCAAATAATCGCAGTATAATTCCATCGCTTGGCCGTATTCAGAAAGCCGCTCGTAATCTGGCAGGCCCAGCTGTCGGCTTTGGTAGTCTTTTGGATCTGGTCTATTCATAGCCTCCTCCTCATATCAATCACGATCCGCTCGCCGTCGTCAGCGACAATCAGAATTTGAAAGTCTGTCACTTCACGAATATCTGTATTGACCCGACTTATGAGGGGATTGCGACTTTTTAATTCCATTGGAGTCCTTATTTATTGCCGAAAATATCCTGAAGCGTAACCTCGCCTTTTGTCGCCCTTTGGATTTGTAGCGCCGTTTTTATAGAAATATCGGCCCCGCTCAAAAACCTGTGGATGGTGGACGGAGACAGCTTGTTTTTAACCGCCCACGGCGTGAATTTGAGTTTACTTTGTTTAAGGTATTTTTGTAGTTTCATGTGGATAGTTTAAAATCTTATCCGGTAAATGTCAAGGATAAAATAAAAATGTTTTAGTGATGAAATTATTTTTGTTGACAAAGGGAATAAAATTTAAGACAATATGCCCAACAATAAAAAAGGAGTTTGAATGGACATCATCGAAATCTTACAACCCGCTTCAAAGGCGTTACGAGCGTTTGAAATCAAACACAGAAATACAGGCACCATACTTTTTACGATGGAAACCTCGTCGTTAAAATTATGTGTCGATGCAGCAGTAAAAACTGGTGCCGATCTCAGGGGTGCCGATCTCAGGGGTGCCTATCTCAGGGGTGCCGATCTCGGTGATACCGACAACCCAATTATAGAGGTAAAACAAATTGGGAATATCGGATCAAGGGGTGGCTTTACTGTAGCGTTTAAGTGTGCAAAATCAATAGAAATAAATTGCGGCTGTTTTTGGGGAAAATTGGAAGAATTTGAGTCTCGTGTTAAGGAAACACACGGTGACAATAAATATGGCATGGAGTATAGGGCCGCCATAAGGTTTTTTCGACAAGTATTCTTTGAGTCACCCGCCGCCAATCCCGCCGAAAGCCAAAGTGCGGAAACCGGGGAAAGCGGCAACAAATAGCAAGGCCCGGCCCGGCT
>Ga0210051_1001479_pt1 | contig 23662 bp, 20 predicted proteins | sample CryGey092014_all_FD_185464 | JGI IMG/M metagenome (GOLD analysis project Ga0210051, IMG submission 185464) | Groundwater microbial communities from aquifer - Crystal Geyser CG23_combo_of_CG06-09_8/20/14_all (SPAdes) (version 2) | ecosystem: Environmental > Aquatic > Deep subsurface > Groundwater... | reverse complement strand
TGGTTAAAATCATTTAAACGCTGTAGATTAAGGCAAGAATTTACCATGTCATCATTCAAAGCATTTATCTACCTTTCGTTAATAATTATCCTAATCAGAGGCTAGAATGAATTTTGAAATGGGTTTAAAGGTATATCTATAGTCGCCCGCCAGAGCTCGACTCCTACACGTCCCAAAGATATCAGCCCTCGCTCCCTCCGGTCGCTTCGGGATTCTTTTCCTCCTTCGCTTTCCGCTACAGAGGTCTGGGTCCGCCTCCGCTTCGCTCCGGCGGTTTTTTGATTCATTCCTTTTCCGGTCGGGGGGAAGTCGGCATTTTTTATCTTTTATGGTTGTTGATATTTTCCTTGGAAGAAGTAATTAAATTTTGAAGATAGTTGTATTTTTCTAAATTATTTGCTCTAATTTCATCCCAATACTCAGATTTGATTTGACTTGCTGTCTCAATAAATAATTCTGTTCTGATTGGATTGTCTTCGACAATATTTTTAATGTTCCACATTGGAGGACCAGTAATCCAGGCAACAAAATATGGACCATAATCAAAGTCTGGTTGTTGAGAAGTAAGATATGAAGCAAAATAAATACTTTCCCAAGGAATTCTATCTTTTTCAATAGTCGACAGCTGAGAAATAAGATTAGCTACCAATTCCTTCTCGAGCTCTGGGGCATAACCTGGAATTGAAGCAAAATATTCATGATTAAAAACTTTAATAACGTCTTCATTTAAATATAAATTAAAGTAACCATGTTCCTTATCTTTAGAAATAAAATTAAAAATGTCCAAAAATTCAGAAAATTTAAGATTATTTTTCACGAAATCATTTGAACTAGAATCAAATATATAAAATCCTTCAGAAGTATAATTTACGTAAATCTGTTCAATAAATTTATCATGGTTAAAAACATAGGCTGGTGGATTGAAGTTGTGTTTATCCATATCAGTCACTAAGCGATAACGTTCCATTTCTGACATAGTGGATAAATTTAAGTCGTATAATCGATGCGCATTAGTCTCAGTCAGGTTGTCAGCAAAATTATAGTAAATACTAATCAAGCCACCTTCACCTTCAAGTAGAGGTAAAACGGTATCATCAGCTATAAAGCTATTTAATAAATCCCGCTCGTTAATACTGATTGGAATAGTTCCCCCTTCAACATATGTGGAATATTGGCCAAACCGTTCATAAAATAATTGACTTATAAAATGATGAACGTCTTCATTAGTTAAATTGTCTAAATAATCAATAGCGGAAGTAAATTGCTCGGGAGAGGCAAAATGACCAAGAATTATACCGTCATAAACCTTATGAGATTTTATGAGAGACATTGACAATTCGACTAATTGATTAGTTAATTCTGGTGATGGTATATAGCCTTGTTTTTGCAGGTAATACAAGGTAGAAGTTGTAACAAAAAACTCAAAATGGTTATTTTTTATACTTTGATTTATCAAATCATCAATTTTTTCCTGAGATTTGTCTAAGTCCCATATTCTTTCCTTAAGTAATGCTGGAACAAGATAAAGCATAAGGTCGGGATGGTCGGCAACCACTGACTCGATATTTGTAAGAGCCGTTGGTAAGTTTTGATAACTACCCTCATCAGCATATATGACAAAACCTGGACTAAATATTTCTGAAAAATCTTTTTCTGTCAAATTTTTATTTTGGATAATCACTTGCAGTTGTTCTGATGACAAGTAAGGAAGAATAAAATTTAAATCTCTTATTGAAATATATTTATTATCATCTCTTAATCCATGGAGTAAAAACGAAAAATACCCTTGAATTTGTTCAGGTTTGAGCGCGGACAATTCACTATAAGATGTTCCATTAAGAGCAGAAACAGCATAATTTTCTAACTTTATTTCTAAATCAGGGTAAGATTTTTTTAAGTTGTATTGATCGTCTAGGGATAAAGTATTGTAATAATTAAATGTAGCTTCAGGGCTATTTTCAATAGCAAACTTTACCAGTGGATGATCTGACTTAATTAAACCTTTTGCTACTAAAAAAGGTAAGGCGTCGACGATATGAATATAGTAATTTGGATCTTCAAGAACCTTAGTTATATCGGAAGTTGGAACATCTAAACCAAATTTTAAAAAATCATCTAAATTTTCAGGTGCACTAAGAATACTAATATTATTATCTAATAAAATTTGAGCTACTTTAAGCCTATCAGCTTCTGGATATGATTCTAAGTAATAGTATTCACCGGAAATATTAAGACCAGACGATAAGAAAAAATTAAGTAATTCCAGATTCATTGTGTTCCGTGAAATATCTGAACTAAAATCATTGCTAAAATTAGCGGGTGCGTAACCTTTTTCCGCCAATAATTTAATCAAATTAGAAGGACCATAGTAGATTATTTGTTGATTTTTATTTCCAGGATCTGGAAGCGAAACGGCAGATGTTTCAGAATTTATATTTATAATTTTCCCAATCTCATTTTCATTAATTGGCGACTTAACAGTAAGGATCGTTGGAAGATTCGAACTTAATTTTGACCGAATTGGAATAGTAGGCAATGTTTCATCAGCAAATTTAATATTTCTAATATCAGATAAAATAATCTCTGAAAATTTAGTACTACCTTGTTCTCCAGGGGTAAATGTTGTGCCAAATCGAAAAGGAAATTCATTAACAGCATGTCCTAAACTAATCAAACTTGGAGATTGGGTTGTATAAGTGGTAAGTGCCAACGCAGCAATTCTATGATATTGTTCGCCCCAAATATCTGCTAGATCAATTTCTTTACCACCAATATCTATTGGAGCAAAGAGACCGTTTAATGATCTTTGTTGATCAATAAGGCCTTTTGGTAATTCTTTAATGATTTTTGACGGATCTGACAATAGTTTTGTTTGAGAACCAATAGATTCTAGGATTGGTAAATTGACCTCAAGAAATTTTGTACGAAAAAATGTTTGAGACGCACTTTCATTTGGATTGACTATTTCCTGAGCATTATTAGAATATCCCGAAGCTAAATCATCCCTTGCAAGAAACTTATAAAGTACCGCCATTTCTTTTAAGGCATCAGAATAGTTGCCATTACATTTAACAAGGGCGTATCCAAAAAGATCTGACTCGGGTATGGGATTATCTGGGCTGCCATTAGCTTTTATATAATGAACATAATCTTGGTAATAATTTAATAAACCATCACCATTAGTGAATTTAGCTCTATACGGATCATTTTCCGGAATTCTGTCGAACATGTCTTTTATGTTACTTTCTGACAATGTCATTGAATCAGTAAACCAATCACCATTTTCTTGACTAAAGCTACGGCCAATATCATGAATCTTTGAATCTCCTGATGTTTCAGAACCATTTTGAGTTGTGGGGGGGGTGTTATTAAAAACTTGGGTTAGAACTTTATTAATTAATAGAACGGTTTTTTCCTGTGTAATATCCTGACTTATAGTACGATATGGAATTGGCGGGACAGATTTTTCACCATATATATTATGCCATTGTTGTTCATAACTACTTTCAATTTCAGAAAAGAATTCTGGAAGGGGTAAAAAATTAGGATTGTGAGGAAGACCATTAAGACGATCTATAGTTTCTTGTGGAATTGTATATCTATTGGTAAGAGTCTCTACTTTATCTGGATTATCAAAATCTAACTTAATATTGTCAGGATCATAATCCTTAAAAAGATTAACTATTTTTTTAACGTGAGGAATAATTTCGTTATATTCCCCGTCAAACCAATGATCTTGTATTTTCTGTAATAACTGTTCACGAGCCAAATCTTCGTGTTCTGCCATATATACAGTAAAAGGAAGAATTGAGTAACTAAGTAACTTTTGCATTTCCGGATCTTGTGAGACAGTTGTAAAATATTTGACTAACGAATCATGATTTGGATCATCTTTAAGTTGATAACGGGTGGCAACTTCTGTAATAAAATCAGTAGCTTTTCCAACTAATCTTTCTCGATCTTTTTCGGGAAAATTTTGAAGAGACTCAAAATAATCGTACAAAAGATAGCTGGCAACTGGACGGACATGATCGGTATTTTCCAAATAAGTGAGGACGGTTTGAGTCGGATCGGCACCTTGATGTTCTAAAAATTGTTGACCCAAACCAACTACTGAACTGATGGCTTGATAAGCGCCATCGGCTTGGGGTAAAACATGATTCATAGTCTCGGCAAATTTTTGATGTTGATTGGCGATTCCACCACTACCAAGAGAAACCAGTTGAGTAATAATGCAAAGAGCGTTCATTTTCTTCTGGGCTTTTTTTGTTCTGATTGAATCAAAATTTAAACCACTAGTATCTTCTATCAAAACATTAATCTGACTTAGATTTTTATCTGGTTTAAAATAAGTATGATCTTTTGTAAGATTTATAAATTCGTTAATTTCATCAGCACCAATCACATAATTTACTCTATCAATTTTTTTTATTAAAACACTTAATTGAGAAGTGATATCTGGAGAATTTTTATAATTAGTTTTAAATAATTTTGTATTTAATAAAAACGACTTAGCATTATCAACTAAAGTTTCTTTTAAAAATTGTTTATCGTATTGACTGACGTTTGATCCAACGGTTACATAATCCCTTACGATTCCTGTCAAATTTGGTCGAGATAAGTGAACTTTTGGTAAATCCTCATGTAATAAATCTATTCTAACTTTAGGAAATTTTATTCCAATTATCCCTTGTCTTAAACTATTTCTTAAAGATTCATCTAATAAAACCTGTGATTTTTTTTGTTGCAGATTTGAAAAATATTTAACAAATTGGGGGTTAGCATCTTTTTGACGGGCGAGAGGCTCTAAAGTAGTAACTAAATTGGTGAGCGAAAATAAATCCGGTTCATCAGAAAAAGTTAGGGCAGTTTCTCCATTCATATATTCATGGGTTTGTGGTACTGGACAATGAAAATAAATTGCCGCTGATTTTAAAATGTCTAATTCCGGACTTTGTTTTGCTTCTGATTTTTTAAGATATGATTCTGCCTGTCTTATTTTTTGATTACGAATATGTAAAAGTTTTATTTCATCTTCGTGCATATCTTTGTGAAAAAATGCTTTTTCATTTAATTTCAATTCATACCGTAGTTGGGCTTTAAGAATATTTTGATAGGTATGTAAAAGTAAGCTTTTGGGAAGTTCAAAACGCTCGAGTTTTCTTATAACGCTTTCCATGTTCCCAACCGGTTCGTGTAGCATAAAAAATTATGAATTTTTTTCTTGACTATAATGTTCTGTAATTATTCTATTACCTAATTCGACTAATTCATCATGACCAGCATTAGATCTTAGATCACTTGCCATATCAGATATATGATTATCATCAAAACCAAGGAGTTGGCCATCAGTTTTTGAAGTATCTGCGGAACCTATACCGTTTTCTTGTTGAAATTTATAAATAGCTGACGTTGGATCTCCATTGTAAAATATTATATGTTTTGGTTTTTGGTCTGGGTGCTTAGAAAAATAACCCTCCCAATATTCTTTAGCAGTTACTGTATTTTCAGCTCTTTTATATTTGGCATTCGAACTTTTAAAATCATCAACATATTTATTTTTGGTAGGATGTTTGTCTTTGAATAAGAATATATCTTGGGAAAGACCAGACATATACACAAGAGACTCCATTGAATCTTCAGGAACTCCAATCTTGCGCATCTCATCTTTTAGCACTCTATCAAAGCCACTACTATCATTTCGTCTATTAGAATCTTCGATAGCCTTTATGACTGGAGATTCACTATTAAGCCCGTTGGCCCAATCTTCAAATTTACTAGTAAGAAGAGGATCCTCCACCGGTATTCTTTGAGTTGAATCGTCGTCCGCATCGGACTTTATTATTTCTGATGCATATTTTGAACCAGTATTTGGGTCAACTTTAGTATCTTTTGGGAGAAAAACTACACCACTATCTACCGGAACTCCCGGTCTTTTTGGATCTGTCCATATAAAAACATCGTTCCATTTTGTTTCACTTTGTGGATGAGTAAAGTCTTTTTCCCAACCATTAAATGCAAATGGATATTGTGAGGCAAGAACATCAGACGGGTATACAAAAAAAACTTCATTTTTAGTTTCTCCACCATAATATCTATCTGATGCAATTTGTGCAGCTAAATGGGTAGAAGTATGGTCAGGATAAGTTGGAGCCGCACCCATAGATTGATGAAGGGCACTGTCAAATCTTTTTAAAGCTTCAGCTTCGTTTTCAGCTTGTAATGGATAACTCTCAAGAAAAGTTCTTACGGTTGCTTCATCCCTATCTTTTAAACCTATTCTAGCCAAAGGCGGAAAAATTCTTTTTTCATTTTTCATAACGTCAATAAAACCTTCAACGAATGAATTGTGACCTCTTGAATGATTTACCATTGCATCTCCACCTGTATGATCTCTAAGTCCCTGTCTTGTTACGTGAGTAAGGAAGTGAGGATTTAATCTTTTCCAAAGAGCAACATATTCATCGGTTGACAATTCAAATAAAACTTCGGGTTTTAATAAATCTCTTTTTTCCTGATTTGATAATGGTTCTGTAGACATTTTTTCATAATACGCTTTCAGCATTTCTCTTGGGTTTGGCAAATCTTTTTGTTTTGACTGTGCTTCAAGTTGTTTTTCTTGTAATTGTATTAATTGTTCATCAGGTTTATTTAATTTTTGTTTTAGTCTTACTAATAATTTGCCTTGTCTATCTTTTATTTGCTCTTCGGTCTCCGCTCCTTCTTTTTTTAGATTTTCTAAATCTTTTCTAATCGCTTTAATATCTGAAGCCAAAGCATTCCTGCCTTCTTGGTCATGTTTTTTTGAAATAGTTTTTTGATCGAAAAGTTCTTTTTTTGCTTGTCCTAATGGAGAAACATTTGGAGTTTGAGAACGGGCAACATCTTTGGAGATGGCTTCGCTTGGTTTAGTTTCTGTAACTGCTTCTTGAGTCAGATTTTTTTCTTGTAGTCCACCCCCCCCAATTACTTCTAAGGCCTCTTCAGGATTTGTATCTGTTTTTATTTTTAAATCGGCAATTAATTTTTTACCTTTTGCTGATAATGTTCTCACGGTTGCCTTTACTTTTTCAAGTGGTTTAAGTTCTTTAGCACCGGATCTTGCTTCTGCTGGTTTAGCAATACGTAATGTTTGATTTACTTCTAACATAATTATTTTAATTCAACTTTTTGTTCGAAATACTTAAAAGCCATATTACTGGCTTCTTGAAAGTGTTTGTGTTTTATCATGTCTTGCATATTTTTTATAGTATCTTCTTTATATTTTTCTTCATAACCCAACATATGTTTATGAACAATCTCAGCCAGTTCCGTAAATTGATCATCGAGTGACGGAATAATTTTCATCACTTGTTCATCAGTTAGATTTTCCGGTAGATGAGCTAAAATAAATTTAGCAATCTGCGAAGCCCGTTCAAAAGTAATATCAAATTTCTCTAATTTTACTAAAAGTAACTTGGCGATTTCCTGTTCAACCTGGAATAATAAAGAGCTTGTTTGGTCTGACATATTTTAATGATTAATTTATTCCAATTGAATTAATTATTTTATTAACAAAAGATTTTAATAGATTATCATTTGCTGAAATTCGAGCTGGATTACCATATAGATAGACGAAATGTGACATATTAGCTTTGTCTTCGTATTCAAAAAAATAACTTTCAACTAATTCACCTGTTAATGGTCGAATTCCAACCCATTTTGTAATTGAAATGTTTTTATCATTAACAAAATTATTTATAATTGGAGTCGCCATCGTCTCATCTCGACCTTGAGAAGACATTAATTCAATGAATTGATTTAAATCTAAAATTGCTTTTTGTTCTTTTAACTGAAAATACGACGGAGAATAATCAACAATTGTCACATCGCAGACCATTTCAGTACCTGAAATTATAGGTTGCGGTTTTCTGTTTATGCATAATGATTTGATATAAAAATATAACGCATATATATTTTCATTAGATCCTTGACTTCCAACTATCTGCCAACTTTTTTCATAAGGAAAACTAACTTTCCCAAAGTTATATACAGAAGCTCCTTTAAAAGTTATCGACTGCAAAATATCCTCAAACTCATTTTGTTCTTTTTTTGTATTATTAAAAAATTTAATAAATTCAAAAAAACCACCATTATGAACAAAAAAAACTTTTTCTTTACCGCTAATATTATCCCTTCTTCTTATTGCGCTCTCACCTGCTATTATAGACTTTCTATATTCAGAGGGCGGAATAGACGCTTCTCCTTGTTCAACATCAAATTCATTAACTAATTCGTCAAGGGTTTTTCCATCAGGATTATCAGAAATATAAATATCTATTTTGACCCCATCATTATTATTAAGTGATATAAGATCAATACCACCGTTTATTGGTTGTTCTGCAACTTTATAAACGGAAGGATAATTAAAAGAAAATCCCGTTGCTTTATGAGTATATCCATACAATAAAGATTCTGGGGAATCTACAAACTTAAAAGTAGAAAGGATTTGATTAAAAATTTTATTATCACTTATAAAATCTCCATTTTTTTGAAAAGTCGTACCCTGATAATGAATGACAACCAAACCCCGACCATCATTCATTTTTATAAGGACTCCTCTTAATTTATTATAAACTTCACCTCCCCAAACCATTTCAGGAGATGAAACATCGGTTGTAAATTCTATTGCCTCCTTATTATTTAGCTGTGTTTTTTTAGTTTGGAATATTAGATTGCTGGTAATATTATTTTTGATTTCATCATAATAATCTTTTCCTTGAGATGGACTAGCTCCATCAGCTCCCCAGATTTGAAATTCCGTATTACCTGGTAGAGTTGTTCCCTGAGCATAATGCCCCGTATTTACATAAAGAGGATCTTCAATATTTTGTGGCAACTTGAAAGATATCGTCGTAGAGAACTTAGTCAACTTCCAGTTTGCCGTTTCATCAAATGAAATTGAAACAGAAGGAATAGTAGCAGAAGTTTGGGATGGAGATTGTTTATAGATAGTTAAAGGAACAGATTTATTTGTTAAATTTTTTCCCAATAAAATTCCACTAGTAAAAATTAGAGAAATTAATAAAACAAAAAATATTATTTTTAATATTTTCATACTTAAAATATAACAGAAATTAAGGTAATTTTAGACTGGATTCCCTCCTTCGAGGGAATGACACAAAATTACAAAAAGAATATATATTTTTATCAAACTCCAATTTAATACTATTTTGGAGCATGACTACCCTTAATATTCATGTCCTCTTAGTCACAAGACGACACGCTTTGTTTGCTTTATTAACAAAACTATCAAAATCAATATCTGCTTTTGTTGGTTTATTCAATTCTTTCTTTTGATATTTATCAAATTCTATTGTAGCAATTTCTTTGGCTAATTCATGAGAAATTTTACCTGCATCCTTTAATATATTTTTGTTATTAATATGTAAAAAATCATGCAGCTTATCTATCCAATCTTGCATATACATCGGTACCCTTTGCATCGCCTGTCCTTCGGCAAATACTAGATATTGTTCGATGAGATTATTTAAAACAAGGAGCTCTTGTTTATTTAAGTAATTTTTGGCAATTAAAATTTCTTCTTTTGTAGGCTTTTTACCTCTAAAATTTGTAAGCCCAATATTTTTTTTCATGCTACTAATTCTATTAACAACAATTTCTGCTGCAGTTTTTCCAGTAATTGCGTAGTGAACTTTATTTTGTACAGTTTTAAAAAATAATATACTTTTCTCATCCTTTGGATCATAATCAACGCTTGTAGCATAAATGTCTGTAATTTTTCTATAAAATCTTCTTTCAGAAGTGCGTATCTCTGAGATACGTCTGGTTAATTCTTCAAAATAATCAAATGGAAGATCTGGATTTTTAAGTCGTTCATCATCTATTACGAAACCTTTAATAATATATTCCCGTAGTTGTGTTGTAGCCCAAATACGAAACTGGGTCCCACGAAGTGATTTAACGCGATAACCAACAGAAATAATTACATCAAGATTATAATATTGGACTTGATAATTTTTTCCATCTGACCCAGTACGTCGGAATTCCCGACTAACTGATTTTTCAATTAATTCTTTTTCTTTAAATACGTTAGAAATGTGTTCTGCTATTGTCGATCGACCTTTATCGAACAATGATGCTATTTCATTTTGGTTTAGCCATACTGTATCGCCATCAAATCGTACGTCAATCTTTGTATGTCCGTCTTCAGTTTTATAAATTATAATTTGAGATTTATTTTTCATGATATTGAAAATTATATACTTCTCTTCGCCCGGTAGTGAACTACCTTGTTTTTGAAAAAAACTATTTTTCCTCTGACTTTTTTTCCTTGTACAAGACGGCTTATTTCCGCAGGCACATTAAAATCCTTCATTGAACGAAGAGCAATTGCAAAAGACAAAACTAATATTATGATAAATGTTAATAACATATTTAGTTAACCGACCATTCCTTCTCCAAGTCCCCTAATTCCAAAATTATATCAGATACGGTTGTCTCCCCTATTTGGGTTTTACACTTAAAAAAATCTGCTAAACGTTGATAGGTTTTTGTTGTGCTAATATTTTTACCAGTTATTAATAAACAACTAGAAATAACTTTATCATCATTTGACAAATCCACCACGCGAATCCCCTCTCCTTCAATCATTTGACCAATAATTTGAGCAGTTTTATAACTCTTTGTATATACAATTTGAACGTTGATATCATCACTTCTATAGGTTTTTTGAAAAAAACTGCCTTGAAACTTTTTATAAAAAGAATTATGATCAAAAATGCTGTTATTACCGCCTGATTCAAAAGGATCCAGATCGATTGTTTGGAAGTTTTCTTTATTGTTACTTGAAAAAAAATAGAATAGAAAAAGTTTATCAACCAGGTTAGCGTTAGAATTTGTTAAAAGAATTTCCATAAAGGTGGGTATTTGTTTTAAATTGGAATTATCATAATAAATATTGGTTTTTTTCTGATAAAAATACAGATCAACCAAGGTCGAAGTCATAGCTGAAAAAGTTTTTCTTATAATGTCCGGTTTTTTCTCTAAACTAGCCAATTTGCCTATTGCCCCAACTTTATATTTACCATAACCACCCGGAACTATTACTTTAACCAAATTAGAGAAAGATAGCAGGTAGTTGATATTTTTTCGATCTAATGAGTAAAAACGGGTGTTTGCACCGTAGAAAACTACGTTAATTTTATCTCTTCCTTTTAAAAATACAGAAGAAGTAATTGATTTAAACAAATAATAAAATAAACAAATCGATAAGAAAATTAGGATGATTACTTTTGAATTTTGCTTGCCCGCCGAAGCTTTAGCGAAGGTGGGACTTTTAGTTTTTGACATTTGAATTTTGACTTAAGAGATGCCGTGTTCAATTTTCAATCTTCTAATTTTGTTAACGATATCTTCTTTATCTAATTTATGCCAATGATAAATTCTTTTTATAATTGAAAGAGATGCTTCAAATTCTGGCTGAATAACCAAATTTGCACCCATATCTTTCATCCGTATTTGATCGGCCTGTCTGTGAACTCGACTTATAATATAGATATCTCTATTAAGTTTTTTTGCATTAAGGACAATAGCCTCTTGTACCGATCTTTCTGGAACAGCTAAGATTATTATTGTTGCTACATCAACTTGAGCATAATCAAGAATATCAATATCGGCTGGATCTCCGTAAATAATATTGGCACCCCGTTTTTTTGCTTTTTCCACTTGATAAAGATTATAGTCTATGGCCACATATGGTATGTTTGCCAACATCAATGAGCGTCCAATATAACTTCCTATTCTGCCATAACCACATATCACAACATGATTTTTTATCTCTAAAGTATCAATTGGAGATTGATTACTATCAATTCTATAGACAATAAATTTTTCCAAAAAAAGTATATATTTTTTTATAAATTCTCTTATCGATCTATAAAACTTCTCTTTGTTATTAATAAATATTGGCGTAAGAATAAAAGTGATCAGTACTGAAGTAATTACAAACAAATATTTTTCAAGTGTGATTACCTTAGTTAGATATGCCGATGACATTAAAATAAAAGCGTCTTCATCTATCTGAAATAGATACATCGATAGATTAAAACTTGTTTTTGAATGAAACTTTAAAGACAAAAAAATTATTAAAATTATTAAAGCCTTGATAATTATTACTCCAACTGTAAACAACAATATTGATGGTAAATAGGGAATTACCAAGCGTAGTTCAATATGACTGCCAATATAGACAAAAAAAATTACTCCAAGAAGATTACGAAGTGGCCTAATTTCTGAAAAGATATGATAATGCTCTATTGTCTGCGCTAATAATACCCCTGCCAGCATCGCCCCAATTAAAGTCGGGATTTTTAAAATTATTGACAATCCAACGACAAAAAAAATAAAGACAACAATAAACAGATCAAATAATTCTCTTGAAATCCTAGCGATTTTATTAAAAATTTTAGGTATAATTTTTTGTCCAAAATAAAACAATGCAGTGATAATGGCGGTTGCCTTAATTAGCCCCAATATTGTATCTTTTATAATTGTCCAGGCTGAAATATCTTTACTGGTTATTGAGGTAAATATTATTAGGTATGGAATAAAAGCAATGTCTTGAAAAATTAGAATCCCCATGGTAATCTCCCCAATAAATGAAGACTCTTCTCCCCTATCCTGAATTATTTTTGCAACAATTGTAGTTGATGAAGATGATAAAGCTATTCCAATTAAAAAAGATTCAAGCAGAGAAAATTTAAATAATAAACTAAATAAAAAGACAAGAAACATTGATAAAAAAAGCTGTAGTAACCCCCCTATAATGATAAATTTTTTCAGAATAAAAATCCTATTAAAATTTGTTTCCAACCCTAAAGTAAAAAGCAAAAATACAATCCCAAAATAAGCAAAACTCATTATTCCCTCATTAGTTGCCATAGCGGGAAATAGATTACCGATGACCAAACCTCCCCCTATATAACCTATTAAAGGAGAGAGTTTAGCTTTTTTGGCAATCATCGCCATTAAGAAGGGAATTGATAGATATAGAAAAAAATTTAATACTAAAGAAAAGGAAATCTCACCCATAAATATGAGTATAACAGGATGAAAATCATTTTCTCAAATGTTTTTCGCAGTCGATACAGAAGGATGCTTCTGGTATAAGTTCCAATCTCGCTTGTGGAATCTGTTTTCTACAACGCTGACAATAACCATATTGATTTTTATTTATTTTCCTTAAAGCATTATCTATCGCCTCTACCCTCTTTGACATATCATTAATCTGGGCTTCTATCGTATCGTGACCGGTCTGCTCTCTAACATCTGTATCAACGGCGGCGTTATCTGAAGCGTGGTCTGGATCGGCAAAGGGGTCATCCTTTTTAAGAACTTCAATTTGATCAAGATCCTTTCGTCTTTCCTCCTCCAACCTTTTTTTTTGCTCCAACACGAAATGTTTTGAGAATCTTTTGTCCATAATTTTTTATAAAACTTAAAATACCTTTCCTAAAATAATATATAAAGTGAAAACTAATTGTCAACAGAATTATCAGCGAAATTAAAAAGTCTAAACTAAGACCTACGAAGTATAAACGATTATCCTTCATTTTGTCAAATAGAATTGAGGTCAGTGCCAAAAACCAAAGAAAAAACCTCAGTAAAAAACCTTTATAGTACCTTTCTTTTCTTATTTCAAATAATATTTTGTATGCTATTATAAGTCCAATGATTAACAATAGACCCTCATATAACCCAACCAAATGTCTGGCTCCGTCAAAACCAATATATTTTATTTTCAATAAAAAATTTGTTTTTGTCCCAACTTCTGTTCCGGAAAAAAAACCACCGATTTTACCAAAAGACAATGAAATAAAAAGAGAGGTAATAAAATAGTCGACTAATTCATTAAAATTTAATTTTCTTGAATTGGCAAATAAATAGAGAACTAAAAGCCCACCAAAGATTGATCCGTAAAATGAAATACCCGGGTACCCGTTTATTAAAATAAATTTTAGAATATTAAATCCAAAGTCTTTAAAATTTAAAAATACATAGACTAACCGTCCCGAAATAAGGGAACCAAGCATTGACAGGAATAGACCATCAAAGACATCTTCTTCCTTAAATGAAGTCAAACGGATATTTTTCCACAACAAAAAAATTGCCCAAAAGAATCCTAAGACCAAAAACACGCCATAGGTATAAATTTTTAGAAATCCTAAATTTAGAAGTACAGGTAACATAGTTTTTAGTATAATTTATTGTCTTTAAAATCTCAACTTATGAAAAATAAGATCGCACTCATTTTGATTTTGTTAGCTGCATTTTTTATTCGTATCTATGGCATTAATTGGGATCAAGGATTTCATCTCCATCCGGATGAACGAATGCTAATAATGGTAGCCGACAGAATCAATTTTTTTAAAAATTTTAACCCCGATTTTTTTAATTACGGAAGTTTACCTGTCTATATTCTTAAAGGATTTTCTCAGTTAATTGATTTTGTTTTTAATAAAAATCTGGCAAATTATGATGGAATGTTGACGATAGGCCGAAAACTTTCAGTTTTTTTTGATTTAATAACAATCTACGTTATTTATAAAATTGCAAAAAAATTATTTAATAAAAAAAAAATTGCTTTATTTACTTGTTTTTTTTATGCAATCGCTTTTTTCCCAATTCAAAATTCTCATTTTTTCGTAGTTGATGTTTTTTTGAATACTCTGATAACGGGACTAATCTATACATTGCTTATCTATTTTAGATCTCCATCAATTAAAAAAAATTTTTTAATCGGAATAATTTTTGCTTCAATGATGGCCACAAAGTTTACGGCAATAATTTTTTATCCTTTGATAGTAATTTTATTGTTATTAATGAATTTAAAAAAATGGAAAACTTTAGTATTTAGTTTGTTTATTTTTCATTTTTCATTTTTCATTTTTCATTTTGTATTTATGCCCTATGCATATTTTGAGCATGTAAGATTTATTTCTGATATTAAGGCTCAATTGGAAATGAATTCCAATTCGTATATCTTTCCTTATACCCTTCAATATGTTGGAACTCTCCCCTATCTTTATTATCTTAAAAATATTTTTTTGTGGGGATTAGGACCGGTTATATCAATTTTAAGTTTGATTGGTTTATTTTTTTATTTAAAATTTAAAAATTTTAATTTGTTTCGGATTTCGGATTTCGGATTTCGGATTTTATTTCTTGCAATTTATCTTGTGTATTTCTTAATAATCGGCCGTTCGGCTGTCAAATTTATGCGTTATATGCTTCCTCTTTATCCTTTTTTTGCAATCTTGGCTGGATATGGTTTATATAAATTTTATAAACGATCTAGATTTATTGGAATTATTTTAATTATTGGTTCTTTAGTTTGGTGCTTAATGTTTAATAATATATATTCACAAACTCACACAAGGATTGCGGCAACAGATTGGATAATTAAAAATATTCCAGAAGGTAAAACTTTGGCAGTCGAACACTGGGATGACCGGGTACCCATATATGGTGGAGAAAAATATAACTACGAAGAAATGACTCTATATGAGCAACCAGACGATGAAAACAAATGGAAAGTATTGAATGAAAAACTCACAAAAACTGATTATATTATAATCGCATCAAACAGATTATATATTCCGCTACAGAAATTAGATGATTGCAAAAAATATAAATCCTGCTATCCGAAAACAGCTGAGTATTATCATGAATTATTCAATGATGAATTACCTTTTAGAAAAGTTGCAGAGATTTCTGTTTATCCTGGTTTTCAAATTTTTAATTTTAAATTTCAAATTAAAGATGATTCCGCCGACGAATCATTTACAGTATACGATCACCCTAAAATTTTAATATTTAAAAAATATTAATGTTTAATGATTATAAATGCCGTGCGCTGATTTGGATATTTGATAACTTTTTGTATATGATATTTCCAACTAATTTTCTCAAGCTCTGTAGGTGTCAAAGCAAATAGTTGTTTTTTATTAATGTCATATCTGTCTTTTCCACCAATAAAGCAATTTTTACAATTATTTTCCAGGTCATAAAATTTTTTAAAAATATCTGGAGCGTTAAAATCGCCGATCATATAAAGTTCGTCATATTTTTTATTATTTTCTTTAAAATAAGAAATAATCTCTTTTGGTCCATATTGCCATCCCCAATAATCTGAAGAATATAAAGGATATTTATAATAATTATTTAAAAATAAAACTGCTTGAATTAATATGATAATATTTATTGAATAAATAATGATTTTATATTTCCTAGAAAAAAGCCCTTCAAAACCATAGCTTATCAATAATGGTAAACATAAAGTAAGGAGACTAAAAACAGCAAAAGTATAAGGTGGCTTATTTAAATCAGTAAACAATATATCAGAAATTGGATATATTGATAATATTATTAAAAATAATAGGATAGGATTGTCGAATTTATTTTTAATTCTTGCTAAGTGAATAAAAGAACCAAAAAAAACAATAACTGATACTAACAATAAAATCCCATTTCCTTGAACAGAATGTCGTTTAACGAATCCCCCCGGCATATCAACTTCACCTTTTGTAAATAAATAATCTATTGAATAATATTTAGGATAATTTTTAATTACAGATAACACTTTGCTATATGTGGATTCTTGCTTATTTCCGCTCTTTTCATTAATTCTAATTCTAAAATCTGCATTAGTAAAATATGTTATAGGAATAGGTAAAAAACCAATAATAAAAACGGCAATAAATAATATAATTGATTTTATTCTGATTACGGAATGTCGATATTTAAAAAGGTGCCATATAGATATTAACGTCATAAATATTGGGGACGTGATCATAAAAGTACCATATCCATAGGAACTTATTGAAATAATCAAAGCTGAACTAATAACAAGAAATATTGAAGGTTTCTCAATTAAATTAAGAAACAATAAGTAACCCAAAAAGAGTAAAAATATAGAAGGCATATGGCCAAAATTAATTCTGCTGATATGAAAATAAATTGGAGTAAAAGAAAAAAGTAAAATAGATTGCCAAATATAAGTTATTTTTAATTTCTTAAATATTAAGTAAATAATTATTAAAGTCAGAATTGAATATGTAGCAGAACTGAATCTAACCGAAAATTCACTAAGACCAAACATCGCAATAAAAGGACTCGTTGCGTAAATTGGTAAAGCACCTAAAATATAATTAAAGTGATGATAAAAAAATGGTGTAACTAGAAAAGACGAATCGCCATGAATCAATTGATAAGATCGATAACCTATTTCTGCTTCATCAGCAAATAATCCATTTGGAATATCACCAATTTTATATAAATAAAAAAAAATAATAAAAAAAAATATAACAATACTCTTTTTCATTATTTTTTGTTAAAAAGATTAAATTTAATGATTTCTCCTATTGCTTTCAGACCATCAGTCCATCCAACTTTTTTTCCTTCTGCATAAGTTCTTCCCTGATATGTAATCCCTACTTCAAAAATTCTAATATCTTTGATATTAGAAATTTTAGCGGTTATTTCAGGCTCAAAACCAAAACGTTCACTTATCAGATTAATTGCAATATTTCGTAATATTTTTCCTTTAAAAACTTTGTAACCTGTTTCCATATCTGTTAAATTCAAATTAGTAAATATGTTTGAAAAAATAGTTAAAAAGCTATTTCCAACATAATGCCAAAAATATAAAACTCTATGGGGACGATTTGAAATTAATCTTGACCCATACACAATATCAGCATTATTTTTCATAAACGGTTCAAGCAAATGTGGATAATCTTCAGGGTTATATTCTAAATCTGCATCTTGAACCAGAACTATGTCGCCGGTAGATTTTAAAAAACCTTTTTTTAAAGAAGATCCTTTGCCTTCATTTTTATTATTTTGAATAAGATCGAAAGTAATATTATTAAATTTTTTATTATTAATTATTCTTTTTATTTTTTTTACACTTTCATCTGTCGAGCCATCATCTACTAAGATCACTTCCTTTTTAAAACCTAAAGTGTCTGATGAGATTATCCTATCAATCGCATTTCCAATATAATTTTCTTCATTATAAAATGGAACAATTATTGATATTTTCATACAAAATTTGGGATTAAATTATTACATAAATTTTTTTATTACCCCGAGTATCCCCTGTTTCCAGCCGACGGTGTGAGTGACACCACTCCCACGGGATTTAATTTCTTGATAATTTTTTAAATACCATTTGTAAGACTTTATTAGTGCATCGGAATTTGAATAACGTGGATGCCAATTTAATGTCTTAATTAATCGATCGATTGAGACAAAGGAATCTTTATCAGCAGTGTCATAAACCCATTGATACAAGGGAGATAATTTCAATTTTTCAAAAAGCCATAGAATTTTTTTAACAATAAATGCCGGAGTAGCAAATATTCTTGACTTAGAATTTAAGACATCAAACATTGTTTCAAAATCGCCTTTAACAGTTGTAAATTTTTCAGCACCAATATTAAAAACATCATTATATTTTTTCGATTTTTTTTGAGTAAACAAATAACAAGCTTCACACAGATCATCAACATCTAAAAGTTCATATCTATTATTACCAGAGCCAATTACCGGTATCTTTTTTCCATCATAAATCCAATCAAATAAAATTTCAAATACTCCTAATCGATGAGTCCCCAAAAATGTTTTCGGTCGAATAATTGTGACATTTAAACCCTTTCTTATAAACCTAAAACAGTGATCTTCTGCTTCAATCTTTGATTGCCCATAAGGACCAACTCCAACTCTTAGGTCAGACTCATAAATCGGATGTTTTTTTGGCACTCCATAAACTGCTGTTGATGAAATATAAATTAATCTTTTGACTTTATTTTGATAAGATGCTTTCAAAATATTTATAGTACCATCAACGTTTATCTCCATAATATCTTTACTTTTCCAAAGTGGAAGAGCGGCGGCGGCGTGAATGACATAGTCCATTCCTTTGATGTATCGATACATCAAAGTTTTATTTCTAATATCAGCTTTTATGAAGTGGCAATTTTTTGGATATTCTTTTTGATTAAAATCAGCAATATCCAGAAGATAAACCTGAAATTTTTTCTTTGAAAAATATTGTGCTAAATGAAGACCTAAAAAACCTGCTCCACCGGTAATTAGTATTTTCATAATTTAATATGTTATCATATTTAGTTATTAAATAATATGAATAAACTTTTAAAAGTAGGTTTTGATATGGATGGAGTAATACTTTACAATCCAATCAGATTTGTTCGGCCGATTGCCAAGTTGCTTAAGCCTCTTAAATCATTTTTTTTGAAACAAAAGTCGGAATCTTTTTATTTTCCCAATTCAAAGATTGAACAGTTTCTTTTTTATCTTCTTCACAAAACCAGTTTTAGACCTGATTTCGCTTTGAAGGATATCCGTAAATTAGTGGAAAATAAACAAATCGAGGCCTACATTGTGACCGGACGATATAGTTTTTTAAAAAAAGATTATGAAAATTGGTTAAGAAAAATTAATTCAGATTTAATATTCGAAAATTGTTATCAAAATAAAAATGATCTGCAACCGAATGAGTTTAAAGAAAAAATGATTAAGAAATTAAATCTTGATATTTATGTTGAAGACAACTGGGACATCGTTCAAAAATTAAAATCTAGTCCTGAGCGAAGTCGAAGGATAAAAGTTTTTTGGATAACAAATTTTTTAGATAAGAATATTCCTTATAAATATAAATATAATAATCTTAAAGAAGTTCTCCAGAATTTACCTGAGTTTGAATAATTACTTCTTAAATACATTTTTAAAAGGATCCAGGGTTTTTATAAAAGCAAATTTTTCATTATCGATAAAGAGGCGAAGAATATCCCTTGTGGTAATTATCCCTATTGGACGTCTTTCTTTATCCGTAATGATCACGCTTCCGATTTTTTTATTGATAATTAAATTGATTGCTTCAATCAAATGATTTTCCTTTGAAAGAGTCAGAACATAACTTTTCGAAAAATTTTTTACCAGATTTGTATGAAAACTGCCTGAATATTTTGGACTGATCATTAATTTAATTAAGTCATAATAGCTCAATACTCCTTTAAGTTTTCTTTCATGATTGACGACTATCAATTTAGAAATTTTTTTAGATTTAAACAGATTAATTGCCTGAGCAATCGTATCATCGTCATATACTGTCACGACTCCCTGCCACCTCCTATTAATTATTTTTTCAATACCAACTTTAAAAATTGACAGATCTTTAAAATAAGATAAAATTCGACGGGCCGAAATTATTCCTAAAAATTTCTCTTCCTTGTCAAAAACTGGCAGATAATGAATCTTCGACTCAATAAATAATTGGCAAACTTTTGACAAGGGATAGTTAAGATAAACTTTCGCCGGATGAGTCAGACAGTGTTCAATTTTAGCATTAGCTGGGAGAGATGTTTTTATCATCGTAAAATATGGACTGACAACCCCCAAATATTTATCCTCATCATCAAAAACAAAGGCAGCGTCGTGCGAAGTCGATAATTTAGCTAAAACGCGGGAAAGATTATCTTTCGGAGATACCTTGATAATGTCGTTCTCTTTTAAAATATTTAAAAGCCGCATATGGTAGTTATATCACAAATTGTCCGTCTTTGTAAACTACTTTTTTTGAACCGTCTTTCATAATCGCCGTCACCGTCTTTGGATTAGTATTTATGATGTCACAGTGCTCGACTGATTCATTAAACCCAAGAGCCTCCCAATCTTTTTTTTCCATTTTTTTGACGTGGCCGGTATAGCAATCGTGATATGAAGTACCAACCGCTATGTGAGAATTACCAAATTCACCGCCAAAATTTTCATCGTAAAGAGTATTGGCCATAAACTTTCCAATTTTAGAAAATCTTTTATCGGTAAGAGAAAATTCTCCAATTTTATTAGCGTTTTTTTGAGAGATCATCTCTCGAAGAAGTTTTTCATTTTTATCTGCCGTTGCTTTAACAACTATTCCGTCTTTAAATTCTAATTGAATATTTTTAATGATATTTCCATAACGGTAAAGTGGAAAGTTAAAAAATATTTTTCCATTGACACCCCGCCAATCTGGGGAAGTAAAGATTTCAAATGAAGGAATATTCGCCCCTCCCCCACCCTGGAAACGACGTTTTTCCCCAAGTTTTATATAGAGATCCGTTTTTTCAGAAACCATATGATAAGTATCAACCGGCAGATTATTTAATTTTTTCTTTAATTCATTAATCTCTTCAAAAGTTTTTTCCCAAACTTTAATCGGGTCTTTTGTATCTAAAAAACAGGAATTAATTATCTCCTGCCAAAAATCTTTTAAAGAAAGATTTGACTCTCGCGCCATCCCTTCGGTCCCGTAAAGACAAAGTGTCCAAGTCAACTTTCCTTGATCTTCTTTTTCAAAAAGCCATTTTCGAAGCAACCGTTTATCACCACTATTGCCGGCCATAATTTTTTTTGGTTCGACATCTTTTAGTAAAAATGGATTAGTTGGAGCTATTAAATATATCCGATGATCGATAGTATTGACTAACGATTTGGTATATTCTTTGGGAAAAAATTTTAATTGATCGTCGGAGGCCACTTCATACATCGTTTTCTGAAAACTTTCCTCAATCCCCTTGACCATCGGATGAGCTCCTTTTTCCAAAATTCTTTTATAGACGGCAAGTGCTAAAGGAAGAGCTTCCGAATCATATTGAAGATAAACCACTTGACCTTTTTGTACCCCTTTCCCCTTGCCCAAAGCAAAATCAATCATCACTTTAGCGTAGTTTTCAAGAATTTTTTTATCTGGGGTAAACATAAGAATAATAGTATAATATATTTATTATGAATAATCTCTGGGATTATGATAAAAAGGAATTGGAAAAAACTGAAGAAGGCAGAATTAAAATATTAGAACGAATCATAAATTTCGGGGTTTACTTGAAGGATAAAGAAAAAATTAAAGTCGATGAAGTTAAAAAGTACTGGAATAAATTAAAACTTGATCCAGGTAGGAAAAATTTTCTCAAATTTATCATATGGGAAAAATAGGCTTTACTCCATTTCAAAAAATAGTTTTTGACAAGATTTCTCAAGAAAAAACTTTAAGTAAAATATTTTATTTTGGCGGAGGAACTGCTTTAAGCGTTTTTTATCTTAATCATCGTTACTCCGTAGACTTAGATTTTTTTTCAGAAAAAGAATTTGATAAAAATATTATTATTAAATTCATAAATTTAATTGCATCTGAATTAAAAACATCCGTGAAAATGACGAAAAAAGAAATGGTGATGTGGTTTGAATTACAAAAAGGTGAAGAAACACTCAAGGTAGATTTTCTCAACTTTCCCTATCCGAGAGTTGATAAAAATTTGATTTACCAAGGAATTGAAATCGATAGTCCAAAAGATATTGGCGCCAATAAATTATTGCTTTTAAATTTAACTGAAGAGCCCAAGGATTATGTTGACCTTTATTTCATCTTAAAAGAAAAGTGCTCTATCTGGGATTTGATTGAAATAGTTAGAGTAAAGTTTAAACTTGAACTTGATTTGATCTCCTTAGGCGGAGATTTTATGAACGCAGAAAAAATTAAATTTCTTCCACAGATGCTCAAACCCCTTACCATAGAAGAATTAAAAACTTTCTTTAAACTTCAAGCTAAAAAACTTGGGACAAAGGTTATTTAAAAAAGATAGTATAATATCTTTATATGAATAATCTCTGGGATTATGATAAAAAGGAGCTGGAAAAAACTGAGAAAGGACGAATTTTTATCCTCGAACGGATGATTAATTATGGTCCAGGAAAAGAAAAGATCAAGCTTTCTTTGGTCAAAAAATATTGGAATGAATTAGACATTTATAAACCGCAAAAACGGTTGCTTGAATATTTAATATGGGGAAAATACCGCTCTTCGACAAAGAGCAACAACTCATTTTCGATCAAATAACGACTGAAGAAAAATTTCGGAAACATTTTTATTTTACCGGAGGCACTGTTCTTAGCTCTTTTTATCTCCAACATCGTTATTCAGAGGATTTAGATTTCTTTTCAGAAAATAAGTTCGATGAAAATGAAATATTAGCAATGGTTAATTCATGGGCTAATAAATATCAGTTTACTTTTAAAAATCAACTTAATGAGGTTGTCTATATGTTTTTTTTGACTTTCAAAAATAAAAAGGTTTTAAAAGTTGATTTTGGTTATTACCCCCATAAACGAGTAGAAAAAGGAACAATAGTTGACGGGATTATGATTGATAGCCTATTTGATATTGCTATAAACAAACTTGCTACTGTCAATCAAAGAAGTAGCGTAAAAGATTTTGTTGACTTATATTATTTGCTTGATAAATTCACGATTTGGGATTTGATTAACGGAGTCAAAGTAAAATTTAAAATAGAAATTGATCATTGGATTTTGGCTTCAGATATGATTGACGTTGTTGAAAAATTTGATTTTATGCCCAGAATGATTAAACCTTTGACTTTAGAAGAGCTTAAAATATTCTACCGCCAAAAAGCAAAGGAGCTCGGAATGAAGCAAGTTGAGAAATAAATCATACTTATTCTTTTGGTAAAAAATGTCTTAGGATATGCCCTGCGTCGGCGACGGCCCGATTACCGATTAGATAGTAATTAGGACTTAATTC
>Ga0210051_1001477_pt1 | contig 23695 bp, 10 predicted proteins | sample CryGey092014_all_FD_185464 | JGI IMG/M metagenome (GOLD analysis project Ga0210051, IMG submission 185464) | Groundwater microbial communities from aquifer - Crystal Geyser CG23_combo_of_CG06-09_8/20/14_all (SPAdes) (version 2) | ecosystem: Environmental > Aquatic > Deep subsurface > Groundwater... | reverse complement strand
TTTTGTTTGAAATTAAAGATATTAAAGATAAAGATATTAATTTTAAATTATATGATTTTCAAGTTAAAGATGTTCAAAGTTACTCACCAATGGGGTTTATTATACATAATTCTGGAAAAGTTATGACACCTGATTCAGAATATAATAGTATGTCTTTAAACGAAAATATAAAAGCCGCTAGTGAATATTCATATATGGAAAGGGTAGTAGGTTCCGCCTGGGAGAGACTATCGCATTTAAGCAGTCCGATCAATTCAAAGTTCATGCCCTACAGGACTCCATTGGAAGCATATCAAAGATCTACATTATACGGGAGAGATTTTAAGATGTGGTGTATAAAAGATGATACATTAATATTTACTAATAATGGTGTAAAAAAATCTAGAGATATTTTGGTAGGTGATATGGTTCGTGGTAAAGATTGTAAAATGCATAAAGTTAAGAACATATGGATTAATGATATGCGGGATGTACATCAAAAGATGAAATCTATTACGGTTGCATCTATTAGTATACCAGTATGTGTTACTGAAGGGCATGTTGTTTTTGCATCAAAAGATAAAGGTAATTCTATAGTTAAATGTCAAGTAAAAGATCTTAATTTTGGGGATTATTTGATTTATTCTATTCCCGAATTCAAAGATGATAATACATATATCGATTTATCTCAATTTATTAATAGTAATATGGTTCAGATTACTGATACTGAGTTAATTCCTTTAACTTATTTAAGACATGGACCTTATAAAGTAGATATAAAACCGGTACCTGATAGTCATTATATTCCCAGATTTATTAAAAAAACATTAGAATTATATAGATTATTAGGATACTATGCTGCAGAAGGCGGATCAGGAAAAAGTGTCAGATTTAGTTTTCATTGCGATGAGATTATATATCATAATGAAGTTATCGAATATATGGATAAAATATTCCATATAAAAAAATATACAATGGAACATAAAGGTAAAGGTATAAGAATTAGTTTTCATAGTTCTGTTCTTGGCCATGTATTTGGTAATATATTTGGAAAGAACGTTCAAAATAAAAAAATATCATATGATATTTTTAATACAAATAAAAAACATTTATTAGCATTTATAACTGGATATATTAATGGTGATGGGCATGTTCATAAGAATGATAAACAAATAACAATAGTTTCGAAAAAGATAGATTTATTAGTTCTTGTTCGTGATCTACTTTTGAATTTTGATATTATTTCAGGTATTCGTAAACGTAAACTATATAATTCTTATATTCTATATATTAGTGGTAAGAATAGTATTAAATTAAGAAAATTATTAGATAAAAATTATAAGAATTCATATGGAAATAATAGTTTATATTTCATAAAAAATAATATGTTATTTTGCAAAATTAGAAAAATTAATACTATACAATATGAGGGTAAAGTTTATGATTTTGAAATTGAGGATGAGCATAGTTATACAGGTATATCATTTATATTTCATAATTCTCATCCGATAGATCATTTTTTAAGTGCTTATGCGCGTGGATTTATGTCTAAAACAACCCCATTTCAAGGAAGTTTAGCTGGATTAATGGCAGGAACTATTATAGGTGGTCCTGGATTAGGATCAGCAATTGGAGCTGGTGTTGGTTGTTATGATGAAAGAACTGAGTGTTTGACTCAGAAAGGTTGGGTAAAATATAATGAGATTACATTGAATGATAATGTGTTAGAGTATGATAAAAATTCTCAAAATTTGAAATGGAGTAAAATTAAAGATGTTTATATACATGATTATAAAGGTGAAATGTATCATTTGAAATCTCGAATATATGATTTATTAATTTCACCGGAACATAGAATTTTATATTATAGTCAAGATTCTTATTTTAATAGAAAGAAATTAGTAGCTAGAGAAAAGAAGATAAAAGATGTTAGTACTATATTTGGATTATTTCCTCAAACTGGTAATGGAAATTGGAATGGTGGTAATTATGATGGTGAAATATTTATCCATGGTTTACAACATGAAAGAATAAAGATAAACCCAATATTATTATTGAAATTTGCAGGATTTTATGTTGCTGAAGGACATAGAACATTTGATAATAGTTATAAGGTTTGTGTATCTCAAAATCATGGTGTATATTTTAATTGGATTATTGATATTATTGAAAATATGGGATTTAATTATTACATTAATCATGAAAATAATGATAATGAACCATGTAAACGAATTGTTATATCTTGTAAGGATTTATGGGTATGGATTGCTCAGTTTGGAGATGGCGCTGAAAATAAAATGATTCCTGATTGGGTATTAGAATTAGATAAGGAATATTTAGAGGCGTTTTTTGAAGGATATTTAAAAGGAGATGGATGTTTTTGTAGGTATAAAACAAATGAAAAATATAGTATAGGTATTTCTAAAAGATCCACAACTATAAGTGAAGGATTAATAGATAAACTTCAAATTTTATATTTAAAATTAGGTATGGTAACAACAAAACAATTTAATAAATGTAATAATAGTTATGAATTGTCAAGTCATATAAAAGAAAATGGAGAAAATAAATGGTATAGTTATATAAAAACCCGCAATATAAAAAAAGAATATTACAGTGGAAAGATTTGGGATATTAATATCGATGGTGGATATTTTGTTGTACGTAGAAATGGTAGAATTGCTATTAGTGGTAATTCCATCTATGGTGGAATTCATGGAATATATAGGTCTATGGTAGGATCTACATATATACCAGGAGAGATTAAAGAAGCTAGAAATTTAAATAGATATTTTGATAAAATATCATATGTTAAAAATATGATGTTATATAATGCAACAGGAGATAATAAATTTTCAGAAGAAGCTAAAGGAACTATGACAGGGTTAGTTCCTAGTGATAATAGTAGAGCATCCTGGGGGCATATGTATCGTGCTACACCACCTCAAGAAAGACCGTTTATTATGTCTTTTTTAAGTGAACAAGATCCTGAAGAAAGATCACGTATTTTAAAATATGTGCCGGAAGAAGTGGGTGAATTATTAAAAACTAAATGGGCAGTGGGAAATGAAAGAGATTATAATGCTAGAATATCAATGGGACAAACATTACCATTGCCATCACCAGATTGGATTGGCTATGCAAAAGAAATACCTATTGAAGATGTTAAAGTTAAATATATAGAAAATAGAGGTATGAGTGCTCATGATTTTGGCTTGGGATTTTACGAGCAAGCAAATCGTATAAATAATTCTCCTTGGTTAGGTAAAGTTGCTGTTGATATGGATAAATCTACAGATTATGTTTCTGTAGCGCGTAATCAGAACGTAACAGAGGTAAGAAGAACTATAGAAATATTTTTACAATCGCAAAATATTCATGCTAGTATAAAAGTAATTTCGGGGATATCTAATAATATAACTATAATTAATGAATAGATAAAAATAAATAATTAACGGGAGATTATTGTGTTTGGACATAGAGATAAACGGGAGGATACTGGGTTATTTCCCAGATTATTATCAATTGCAACGTTTCCATTATATGCATATCCCGTATTTAAGTGGGGATCTAATTTTTATTATAAAACTAAAAAAACATTTGGAATGAGATCTAGATATCTAGCATTTAGAAATGTCATGAATGAAACATGGGATGATGCACGAAGAATTTTTGTTAATGATCCTTCTTCAGGTGGAATAACGGATTTAGCTTCAAGAAGTCAGATGGATTATTATTGGAATATAATATCTAATGAAAATTTTAGAGGTATTAGTTCTGAAGATATTATGCCTAGTATTATTAGGTTTAAGAAGGAGTTATTAAAATCTGAAAAGGAATTAAATGATATATTCTCTACTCTTGAAGATAAAATAAAAGATGAATATGATTATATAAATAGACGACATCAACTTATACCTAAAGATCAAGATAGAAAGTTAGCATATGATCATATGAGTGGTCAATTAAAGAATTTTGATGAATTACTGATAGAATATAAAAATAAAGATGTTTTATCTTCAATAATTTCACATATTAAAACAAAATATCCTGATATTAGTGAGGAATCAATAAGAGATAATAAACTATTAAGTACATTGCCACCTAATGCTCTTATAGAAATTAAAGATATTTTTTCAGAACGTATTTTTGATATGAATGATGCAATAAGAAATATAGATAAAAATTGGAGAAGAGTTCGTGATTTAAGGTTTGAAAATGTTAATTATGCTTTTAATTTTTTGAAAAAACAGTTAGATTTTGTATATAGAGATCAAAAAATTGAATTAACGGCAGTTAAACCATCTCCTATTATTTCCACTCCGGTTGATATAAAAGGATTATTGAAAGAATTTCCTGATACTCTAGATCCCGCAGATATTAAGAATGAGTTATTTTTTAAAAAATTTTTTGAAACTCAACCGAAATTAAATAGAAATCTAACAGCAGCATTAAAACAAAGTGGAATTCCGATTTGGCAAAGTAATTTTTTAAATAAATCTGCTGAAGAAGTTGTATCACTTAAAACATATAAAAATATTGCACCCGGTGTGTTTGGCCATACACTTCATAAAATTTCCAAAAAATTGGAACAATATTTATATGATCCTAATACGGGAGAAGGAAGTATATATAATGTTGAAACTGCATTTACAGAAACACCCAATTCTGGTTGTAAATTAACTTTTAATATTTATACTAGAGGGAAACAACCTGAGGTAAAAGGAAATTTTACATATTCAATATTAATTCCAAAAGAAAGTAGATTTAGATGGGATATTACTACACCAGAACAAATACCATATCCAAGATATGACATGTTAGAATCTCAAACTAGTACTTTTATAAGTAATTTAGATAATATTATTACGAAATCAATAAATCCCGATTATAAAGGGGATTTACAATCTTATATAAATACGATGCAGCGTAAAAGCGTGCCAGGAATTTCAGCTGAGAATGCTATGATAGATTTTTCACGTTCAGCAATATTTGCATCTAATTATATGTCTTATATAAAAATGAGACCGGGGTATAATAAAAATAAAATTCATAAAGCATTTGATAGTGTATTAAAATTTAAAAAAGAAAATTTAATACATCATGTTGATGTGGGGTTTGGGACTCTTGAAGGAATTGATGGAAAAATGCAAAAAGTTATAAGGAATATTTCTGTTACTACACAGGAAGTTTTGGATAGCGGTGAAGTTCAAATAAGAGGTAGTTGGATGGCATCTATTTATAAAGGAAGAGCCACAATTGAAGAGAAGAAATTTAATGAAATTATTGGACAATATAAAAATTTTAGTACAATTGAAAAGAAATATATGGATATAGCTCAAAAAATTATTAAATCTCCAAAAGAAAGTATGTCAGAAAAAGAATTAGTACAAATATTAAGTGAGTATTTTGGAATGGGAGGTAAAGTAGTAAGCAAAGCTATTAGTTTAGAAGGAGGAGATTACGATACACTTATGGGTCTTTTAGATAAATATAAAGAAGATAAAGAATTAAATTTAACTGGATTGAGATTAGCTTTAGATAAAAGAAATATTATTGATACTCAAAAATTTTACAAATTTAATTTTAGAGATATTCCAGGTAAACCTGCAATTACTGGTGAAGGAATTGAAAATGTGGGAGATGCTGTTCAAAATATTCTCGATGATTTTAGAGATGGTTCTGATACTCAGTTGGCAAATGAAGCGCTTAAATATGTACAAAATACAGAGAAATTATTTTTTGGTAGAGCATTAAATGGTATGGAAAGAAGAAGCGTGTCTTTTAGAGCCGCACATAAAACTAAATTTGATAATGTTTATGATTTAATACATGCTACATTAATATCGCAGCATGTATTTAAAGGTATTAATAGTCAAAGGGATTTTGCTAATATGTTAAATAGATTAGGTTCAAAATATGAACAATTAAGACAACAATCCGTTGGATTATTACCATCACAAGGTATTGCTGCTGGTAAATTTTCGGTACTTGATAGAAGTTCAATTTTTCCACTTAGTAATTTAGGATATCCAGCTGTGTCTAAATATCATCAACTTCTTATTTCAATTAAAACCGGATGGAAAGGGGGTAAACCAGGATGGAGAAATGTATTACCATTAACTACAAAAGAAGTATATGAAGGAATGAAAAAAGGCCCATTGAAAGACTATTATTCTACAGTAATGACTTTTTTAGATCCCACTATAGGTGAAGGTTTAGCATGGTCTAGTAAAAATTTAACCCAGGATATGCGCGTATATGAACATAAAATGAGTTACGCAGTTGATATGTTTCATCCAAGTATTGAAAATGCTCCAATTGGAGCTGAAATAAAAGCAAAGCTAGGAGGTGCGCCGGCTGTAATTGGATACGCAGATGGTGAGACTAGATTCTATGAAGGGCGTTTTGATTTTAAGATAATAAATAAATCTTCCACTATTGATCCGGAAACAGGTAAACGTTTACTTGAAGTTGAAGAAATAATACCCCCTACTTTAGGATTAAAAGTTGCTCTTGCTGCTGGAGGTAGAGGATTAGAAGTTACATCTCTACCTAATTCTTTTAAAACTGTATATGATTTAACATATGCATCTGATATCTTTAAAAGGAATGACCATGTAGCATTACTTAAAGTTTTATTAGGTAGGTTGTGTTTATTTGCAAGAGGTAATCAGAATAGATTAAAGACAGTAAGTAATTTGGTAGATAAAATTGTGGATAATGGAGGTAGACATATAGTTAAGTCTAAAATAATAGATAATTCATTGAGTATATTTTCTTCTGCTATAGAAAAAGAAACAGTTGGAATAAATGAAGTGAGATTCATAGTGAGACAAATTTTGGATGTGTATAAAAAAACAGGATTAGTACAAGGAGTTCCTATAGCGGATTCTGAAATGTATGAAAAAGCTCATATATGGATGAAAAATAAAGGTTGGTCAGTAGAAGCTAAAAAAGCAATGGATAGTGCTTTAGTATATTCTCAGGCAGAATCTAGTTGGTTATTTAATGCTTTTGCTAAAGAGTGGTTGGGTGAAGAAAGGGCTCAAGAATTTCTTTCAAGTTTAGGCAACTTTAAAGAAAATCAAAAAGTTATGAGTGATACATGGGATAGTATGAATGTTGCAGGTATATTTGATGTTATGAAAGGCGGACCATCTGGATTAAAATATTTACATGGTGGAATTTTAACTGATGATACAGCAGCTAGTTCTTCTACGATTTCATCATGGTCATCAACACCTGGTCTGGTGAAAATAAGTGGATGGGATATAATGGCACTGGAAAATATGACTGGTGCTGAAAGTTATGTTAATAACCTTAAAGATAGTATAAATGCTCAGGCTGTAAGAACATTAGGCACGAGAGCATTTATGCATCGTGTAGGTAGAGGTGGATATCCTCCAAAAGGTGTAAATGTAGCAGAATTAATAGAAAAGGTTAAACGGGGAGAAGCAGGTGAACAAGTACAGGGATGGTACAAGACGTGGTTTGCTGATAGAGGTAATTATGCAAAATTTAGAAATTCTATATTAGTTAATTATAAAGATAAAACTTGGACGCAAGATGCATTTCAAAATATTGTTAATTCTACAGCCATTGAAGATTTAGTTCAAGAATTTGATGGTTCACATAGGGTAAGAATGACAGAAAGTGTAAGATATTTAGAATGGGTTAGAGATGAAATTAGAAAAGCCGGTGGTGGTTATATACCGTTAGCAAAAGGAACAATGATTAAAACCGGTGGTAGATTTGGAGGGAGTAAAGAATTTGCATATTTACAGATCCCAGAAATAGAAATTACTCCTTTAGAAGGAACTGGTAGAAGAATGTCGGTTTTTAGTGAAGTTACAGCGACTATAGATAATGCTTTATTACATATAAGAAATCCAAGAACAATGGAAGAATCTACTCAAAGAGTATGGGATTTATTAGGTCAAAAGTCTGTAGTTGACAATTGGTATGCTCGTGTTCCAGGTGTGAGCGCATTAATTCAATTTGGTAAACCATTTGTATATGATGCAGAAGGAAAAGCAATTACGGATTATACTAAAGAAACCACATTAATTCATGAAGTTCTTGTAGATAGAAAATGGGCACGTGGTAAAGGTATATCACTTTATAAAAATATTATGAAAAGTTTAGATGCTGAAGATGCTAAATTTATTGCTGAATATTTAACAGAACATAGTAATACTGTTCCGGGTGTTCCTCAGGGATTTAAAAAACATCCAGCTATAACAGCAAAAATGAATGCAAAAAAAATATTGGCATTTGAAAAGAATAATGATATAAAAATAAGTGAATTATTAAATATAATGAAAAGTGATGATAAAAGAATGGAAACCCATAGATTTTTAAAATTAGTTAAAAAAGCCGTTGACCAAGAACTATTTCCGGCTCCAGTTATGGTAGCAAAAAAACCTATGTCTGGAATTACCACATATATGCCATCGATGGCATATTTTAGGGACTTAAATCTTAAATCCGGTGCTGCTGAAACTGTAGTACAGATATCACAAGCTGCAAGTCTTTGGGCTAAAATAGATATGGATGGGGATAGAGCGGCGTTGATGTTGGCGCCAAAACCATTTGGAAAAATTTTTAAGGCTATAGCGGCTTTACCAACGGAAGGAAAGGGATTACAATTTTTAGGTATGCATTATTCTAAATATGGAAAATTACCAGGTGGAATACTTTCAACAGAAGAACCAATGACGTTATTTTTGGATAGAAAAATTAATGGATTTAGTTTATTACCATGGTCTGAAGCATATCCTTTAATAAGAAAAGATATTGATGAAAATATAAAAACATTATTCAGTCCAGAGTTTGCTGTAGAAGCATTAAAAAGAGTAGAAAATGTTAAAAAAGGAGTTCCAGAAGCTACTAAAGTTACATATACAATTTCTCAATTAATGAAAACTGTAGGTAGAGAATGGTCAATAAAAACTCATACTGATTTATTTAATACTTTTGCTAATACTATAGAATGGTCAATTCAACAAAAAAAGAATTTCCATAATGTTGATTTATTCTTTAATTATTTGGAGAATATGTCATCACCGAATTTAGCAAAAAAATTAGAACAAGGAATAATGAATTCTAGCAAATTATTTTTAGGTGGTAATAATATAAAATCAAGAGGATTAGGTAATTTAGAGTTTTTATTAAAAGATGCTCCTAAAGAAACATGGGAATTGATAAAAAATGCTGATGTGGATTTGGTAAACCAACAAAGTTATTTAGCTTTATTATATTCAGCTGAAAAAAGGTTTCCTAATTTAGTAATGTATGGAAATAAAGAATATCAAGCAACTTTAGCTGCACAAAGCATATTAGAAAAGATACATAATATGAATTTATCAGGTAAATTCATAGGAGAAATTCCAAGGGAATGGCAACTTCCAGAAGAAATACCATTAATTTCTAAAGAAAATTCTTTTGGGAAAGGATTTAAACGGGCAATAACAAATACATTCAATGAACAAACATGGAAAAATTTTGAGTTGGGTGGTAAACTTGTACTGGGTGGAGTTGCTGCATATACATTATTCAATTTTTTTAGACCAGATCAATCTAAATATTTAGGGCATATGCCTGGTAAAGGAGGAGAATATTATGATTGGTCTTTTACAAGACCAGAAATAAATTGGTCTAATTATATGAATACACCTTTTGAAAATATATATAATCGAGATAAAACATATTTAAAATCTTATAATCCTTATGCATTAGAACAAGCTATAAATAGAAGGCGAAAGAAAAAATTTATATATCAATCTAATAAAAGTGAATTATCTCCAGTTATTTATGATAGAAGTACTTTTGAATTTTAATGATTTTTGTGTATATAATATATATGGGATGTAAAACGTGCCTTATAACATTACAATTGTAGTGAAAAATGTTCAAGATATAAAAAGAATATCAAACATGATATCAGAATTGGTTGAAAATGCTACAGGTCAGAAAGTTAATATATATTTACATGATAAAACTAAATTATTTGCTAAAAGAAAAGACGAAATAGAAACCATTAATAGGAAACTTTTAAAATGAGTGAAACTTTTAATCCAATACAACAAAATCAACGTAAATATATAAAAAATGTAGATCAAGTTAAATTTATAAGTGCTAGGTTACATCCTACTGAAGAATATCTAGATGGAGTGGAAGATGGTGATACTATAATAGTTGATATTTATGATGATCAAGGTAATATATCTAAAACCGGAGTTAGGATTAGAGAAGGTTCTGGTATTGATACTCCAGAAACACTTAATAGAACAACTCAGAAAAAAGATCCAACTCTACCATCATATCAAGTAGGAATGGTAGCTACTAGAAATGCACAAGGTATATTGAAAAGTAGAAAATTATATTTAATAGATAAGAAAGTAGGAAAATTACCTGAAGATAAATATGGAAGAAATACAAACATAATAGTTAGTTCTGATGGTAAATTATTATGTGTTGAACAACTAAGTAAGGGTTTAGCTGATACTAAATATCTTAGGTGTGGATATGAAGCATCAGATTTAATGAATAAAGAAGAACTTGAGAAATTAGAAAGAAGTAGATATATAAAGGAGAAACCAGTAGCAGAAAAAATAAGAGAAGTTAAGGATATTTCGAAATATGCTGAAGAATTTGGATGGATTGATGATAGAGGACGTTCACTTCCAGGAGCATTAAAATTAGGTATAGTTTGGTTACCAGTTCCGCCATCACACATAACATTCACTGAAGTTAATGAAAATGAATCTATTCCTACTGTTAGAACACCAGGCACCCCTAAAATAAAAACCGGAAGGCAGGAAATAAGAATAGAACTAGAGTTATTTTTTCCATCATTAAGAGATATAAATACCAAGTTTAGGCCATTATTAGCGCAATTTTTGAGATCACCATTTTTACCATTAGAAAATGAACATATTAGAAATTTTATATATCCTAGTGTTATGTGGTCAGAACCAGAAGAAAAAATTATGGAACAAAAATCTCATATACCATTTTCAGATAATAAAGTCTATGAAAGAACTGTAAGTAAAGACATGACAACGGGATTATTTTATAAAACAAATAAAGGGTTTCAAGAAGAAGTACATAGTACATATTTAAAATTAAAAGAACAATTTGAAAAAGAAAGAGAAAAATTAATTGCTAAAAGAAAAGCAATGCCAACTCCTGATCTTACTGAAAGACCACCTGTATATAGAGAAAATATAAATAAAATAAATAAGTTAGAAGCTGATATTTTAGATATAGAAGATAAAATCTCCAAATTAAGTCCTGAGAAAATAGCCATTAATATGATAAAATATAAAAATGATCCGCTTGATACAGTTGAGGTTCAACTTGCAGTTGCAGTTAGAGATATTGTAGTTTCAACAGTTCCCGGATATCCCGAGTGTCTACAATGTAATTTAACTTTATCAGTTTTTAATTTCAAACCATATTCAAAAGATTTTGAGTTTTTAAAAGATATTGAAAGCGCAATGAAACAAATAGAATATTATAATTCTAGAACTTCATTTCAGTATCCAGAAGGAGTAAGAAAATTTTTATCTCCAAAAGTATATAAAAACCCAAAAGATTTGAAAATAACTTCAAATTTATCTGAATCTGAACCATTTTTAATGTATATTGCACCATTACTTCAGGGGGAAATGTTACAAGGTACAAGACAAATAACAATGAAATTAGAAGAATCAACTAATAATAAAGAAGATACTCTTAATAGACAATTTATTTTTGTTGAACCGGAAAATTGGTTAAGATCAATTAAAAATGTTAAAGATTTCAAAACAATTAATTTAGAGTATATGATTACAGAATTATCTTTAGAAGAGTCCGAAACAATGGATTTACAACAAAAAAGACTTTTATCTGAAATTATAGCAGATACGCATGATCTTTTAGAGAATTTAGGATATACTCAAGAAATTCTCCTTCAAGTTTGGAGAGAATTTAAATCAATTATAAATCAACTATATAAAGTAATATCACTTGAAGTTTTAGCTAAAAGAGTAGAATTTTTTAAAGATGAGCTAGCAGATGCATATAAAAGAACTATAATAATGCCAATTGATATACCATTTGAAAATCCTATTCTTAAAAAAGGTCAGTTATATTCACTTAAAGATTTTAAGAGTGTATTTGAAAAATTAGGTGGCGGCAGAGGTAGAAATATTATAAATAAAATACTAAAACAATATCAACTTAAGTCACGCAGTACATATGGGCATCAAAATAAATATAAATTTAATTTTACAGAAGATGATGATACAATTATAACAGGAATGTCAGCATCTGTAAGTAATAGATTAGCAACAATACCATTACTTAATTATTCTTTACCAACATTTCAACATATGGGTAGAGGTGATTGGATAATACAACTTAATTTACAAACATGTAATAATGCATTATTAAAAATATTACGATCATTATCAATTAAAGCTAATGAATCTCGTATTATTAGACATCGAAGTGTTAAAAATTATTGGATTAATAAATTAAATAGTATATATTTTGATCCAAATGAATCTATTACAGGAAATGGATTTTTTAAATTATTAGGTGTGAATTATGTATTATTTGATAGTATTGTATGTGAAACAATAAGAGAAAAACCCGGTTGGTGGAATATTACTTTAAGACTTGTTCAATCTGATTTAGATTTATTCTTATATGAATCTTTATTACCAGTTGATTTTTTTAGTGATGATGTTATTATGGATACTATAGAAGATGTTAAAAAAAAATATACTTGGAAAAATGAACCCGATAAATATAAAAAATCATTAGAAAAACTACCATATTTAACTGAAGTAGTATTTCCAAATATTAGAAATTTTGTATATAGACTGGTATTGAATATATTTTATGGCGGTGCTGATATTGGCGCAATTCCTGACGTTATAATGAAATCAGCAGGGACGGAAGTACCGTTTGCAAGAAATCAATATACATTTGCAGAACTAAAAACAAATAAATATATAGTAAATGATAAAGAAGTTACTAGACTAATTAATAATGGATTAAAAAAAGAAGATTTTATGAAATTAATGGAAAATAAATTCAAATTATTCCCAAGAGGAAAACCAGAAGTATTTTTGGATATTCATGCAGCGTTTCATGAGGGAAGAATTCATTCTCCTGGTTCTATTGCTGTCCTTCCTACAGGTAAAAGTCTCACGAAGACTGAATTTGAAAGTAGATTAAATATAAAATTAACTGGATTACCTATACCATCTAAAATTAATAAAATTGGTGAGGATGTTAAATGGATGCTTACGGATTATTTTCTCCGTGTAACTATTATAAGATGTTTATTAGTTGCATGGAAAGAAATTAAAAGTATTTTAAGTAAATCACATCCTTATACTGATCGAGAATTACATCCAACATGGAATATACAACAAAAATCTGCCGGTACAGAATATGATTTGTATAGTAATTATCTTGATTTAAATTTACCATCTTATAGAGGTGGTGTTTTGTCAACACCCGCTGATTTTTTTTATAAAAGAAGTGATGATATTTTTCCTGTTAACTTTTTAAAAGAAAAGATAACTAAAACTCATGATATGTCTATGAATGCATGGAAATTTCAATTAGTTGATGGTTTATCTTTATATGATAAAATGAAAGCTTTAGATCCAATAATGTTTCCTTATTCTGAAGATGATCTTACAGAAGCAAAAAAAGAAATGGAACAATTTAAAGAAATTATATTAAAAACAGCACCTAGTTTCTATGATCCTTGGTTTACTGTTAATAAAAAAGGGGAATTTAAAATAAATTTGGGATTGTTTGCAGATGCTTTTACTCCAAAGTATCATGCACATTTAAAAACATATGAAATTTTAGGGCAACATTTACAAGATAATATTAATACAATTGAGGAATCATTAAAAGAATTTCAAGGAGGAAAAAAGACAAGATCGCCAGAAGATATAGTTAACTTGGCTAAAAAAATTGGTTCGTATTGGGATAGTAATTTAAGAAATTTGCCTTTAGAAGATAAACAAAAACTATGTTTTTCTGCCAGTGTATTTGAAATTAGACAGGCTATGGGAATAGTTGCTTGTCTTAGACTGGCTGCGGTTGAAGATGCACTAGAAGAACAAAATAAAAATAATAAAAGTCAGGGTATAGTGGGAGTGTCAATTCAATTTGATAAGTTGTCTTTATTAAGACAAGAGTTAATATCTCAAATTGATATGTATACAAAAGTATCTTCCATGGAATTATATGGCACAGTTACACCATATTCTATGGCAAAAACTGAAGATATATTTAATAGAGTTGTAAAAGATTATTACATGTATAGAGCAAAAGATAAAACATTTTCCATGGAAAGAGCATATCCCACTATGAAATTATATTTTATTGAAGAAGATTCTAAACAATGGGGTGCATTTGATGATTATTATATGTATAATGCCGTAGAAAGTATAGAAGTAATAAAAAGTAAGAATTCTGCATCATCTTTGGCAAATATAACTATAAGTAATATATCTCAAAACTTAACCGATCCATTTTCTATTAATAGAAAAGAGGCACCTTTAAAAGAAGGCACTTTATTAGAACAATCCGTGTTTAGTTTATATTTAAGAGAAGGCATAACTATTATGGTGAAAGCTGGGTTTGATAATAATCCCGCAAATCTGGATACCATATTTTTAGGTAAGATTATATCATCAACAACTCAGGATAGAGTTACTATTGTTGCTCAAGGTTTTGGTGCTGAACTACTAGAACCGGTAAATAGCGGATTACATCATAAATTAGGATATAATAGTGCAGCAAGAACACACGGTGATGTAGTTTTATGGGCATTTAATACCATAAATGGACTAGAACATTTTGGTAGTCCAAATGCATTTGAAAGATTAGGTCTTGTTAATACTCATGGCGATACACCATTTTACGCATCTCAAAAATGGAGAACGTGGGATTATTTAAGAAGATTACATCCAATACTTGATTTTTATTTTAAATTTACTGTATATGATCCTAGATTTGAAAATATTTATTTACCATATTCTAAGATAGCAATGAGTCCATGGACACAAAATTTAGCTAATATGATAGTTGGCACGAAAATAGAGCCTGGCATGGCATTGCTTAAAGCTGCTATTGGTCTTACTCTTGTAGCTGCAACTATTGCTTTAACTGCATGTGTTCTCCCATTTGCTGTAACAGGAGGTGCTATTGCAGGAGGATTATATGTTATAGGAAATCTCGCATTTCATACATGGACATTTTGGGCTATAGCAGGAAAAGGAGTAGCTGCCATATCATCTTATTATTTTGGTGGTTTAATAGCGGATGGTCTTAATAAAAATGATAATAATATGTTATTTTGGAATTCAACATTTGATTGGATTATTAAAGATAATACAAGTTGTTGGGATCTTCTAAATGAAATAGCATTATATCATGATGATTATATAGTTTCTACACTTCCTTATAATGATATGATTCCCGGACAAACCAGACAAACCATATATATGGGGCCTAGAGATGGTTATTATAAAGCAACTGATATGTTTGATTCTGCAGAAACTATGGAAAAAATAAAGAAAGATATTACTAATAAAAGAAAATTCATAGGAATGGTATTAGATGAAAATGAACAAGCAAAATTTAAAGAAAATGTTGAAAAATATAAAGAGAAGAAAACTAAATTTGAAATAAAGATAAAGAAAAAAGGTTTAAGCAATTCTGAAATTAAAGAATATAATATTATATTAGGTGAATGTGAAAAGATAGATGTGATGTTAAAGTATATTAAAGATTATAATAATCGGGATCTTACAAAAGATAAAGAATCTAATAGCGAGTTAGTTATTAAAAAGGCGCGGGATAAGGCTAAAAGAATTAAAGATACTAATGCCATGGATAAATTGGATATATTAATGCAGGCATGGGCCAAGCATGATAACGAGACTTTAAAAAAATATGGTATTTCTGTTAGAGATTGGAATAGATTGGATGAAGTATCAAAGCATGTGCAAAAGGAATATTCATATTTAACTAAAGAAGCACAATATTTAAAAGTTAGTCCATTTGAATCTACAGGAATAATGTGGTCTATTAATAATCCGGATGATCTAGTTGAAGATAAGTTAATAAGAAAAGATATGGTGAAAGTACCCAAATATGATGGATATATACCTGTCGTTAATTATTATTATGTAGATAGTTTTTCACATATAATAAGTAATAATATTAGAGCAAGTGCAGAAGATGTTTATAATCATGTTGTTGTTAAATATCCGCCAGATCCAACAATTAAACAAACTTCTAAATTGGATAAGAGAGAATTTTGGGCTGATGATAATATAAAAGGTAGTTATATGAGAACATATGTTTCAGAACAAACTAATATAGATCCTTTATCAGTACCACTTTTTCCAAAAGATCTTGAACATTGGTTAGAATTTAAAAAGAATGTTGGTTCTAAATTATATGGGAGATTACCTAGAATATATCAAGTGGGTTATAATATATTAGCAAATTATATGAGACCTATGTACAGGGGTGAAATTACAGTAATAGGAATGCCATATGTGAGGCCTTTCGATATAATTTATGTTAATGATTACTATAATAAAATGTGGGGTCCTATAGAAGTAGAAACAGTTAAACATAGGTTTAGTGCAGATGGATTCACAACCGAGATAACCCCAAATGCAGTTATAACATATATGAACCCAGGAAAAGTTGCGCAACTAGGATTTATGAATGGTTTACGGATACCATTTTTAGGTATTGCTGGAGATGTTGTTAATTGGAATGTGATTTCAACAATTGGAAGTGTTGGAGCTGGTGTTACAACCCTTGCTGGAGGAGGAGCTGCTATGGGATTATCTTTAGGTGCGGCATCTCCTTGGTTAATTGGAATTGGAAGTTTTGCTGCTGGATTTGGAATAACATTAGGATTATCATTGTGGAATTGGGGAGTTGGAAAATTTATGGGTAGAGATATTATAAATTTAATTGGTTTATGGCAAAATAACCATCCCATGGTTGCTGGAATGGAAGGCGCATATAAAGATAATATTCAAGTTCATATGTGGGACCAAGTTAGAAGTCTGGTTGATTTTGAATTAGCATTTGCTGGGGGAAAATAATGTTAAATTTTTTAATTCTTAGTAATTTTAGAACTGTATTTCAAGACCATGAAATAAATAAAGATTATAATATGAGGATTTCATTTAAACCAGAAACAGAGAGTGAAAGAGAATTTGGTGAAAAATATGGATTTATTTTATATCCACATCTTTTTGGATTGATTGATACTACTATAAATAGTGATGATTATAATTGTATCATTATATATGATAGTAATTCTCAAAGAATAATGGGCACAACACAACCAATATTTCCATTTATAATTAAAAAATTAAAAAATATACCCGAACAAATAGTACCTAAAGAACCATCTAAATTATCTCAATCTAATGAAGAAAAAATGGGAAATAAATTTAGAAGTCTGAAAGGCCCAACTGGTAATACCAGTGTTAACTTAGGTGAAGATAGTGTTGAGTTGGTGGCTGGTGAAAATAAAATAATCATAAGCTCTAATGGAATATCTATATATGGGAATGTTACAGAATATAATTTATTATCCAAATCTTTAGGTGGATTATTTAAAGAAACTGAAATATTTAGGTTATTACCAAAAGCATTTGTTCCGCCTTTTTGTATACCAGATTATTTACCTAATATGGAATTATTAAATAAAGTTGCTATTATAGTTCAAACAGTTAAATCCATTCAGGAGGCATTTAGCAGTGTATAAAAACGATATAAAATTAAGTGAATATGGTGAGTCTATAATAAAAAATGGAGAATTTGTTTTAACCGAAGATGATTCTGGGTTCATTATTAGGATGTTACTTACGACCAGAGGAAGTTGGGCTTTTCATCCTGATTTAGGTGTGGGATTGGAAGAATTTATGGGTGAAATAGCTAATGAAAATTTAATATTAAAAATAAAAAATAAAATAACTTCATTTTTTAAGTTATATGGATTATTTCCAATGGTATCAATGTATTATTTAAATGAAAAAACAATAATATCTTCTATGAATTTTTATATATTAGATGAACTCGAACCAAGTTCTATAAGTTTTTCATTTAGCTTAGAAAATGGTAATGTTATATTTATAAAAAAAGATGAAGCAAATGAAAGTGAAGAGGGTATATTAGAAACACAAAAATCTAAAAATAAGTATACTAAAAGGAGATAAAATATGATTTATGATGATTTGATTATGCAAAATATAAATAAAATTAAAGCCGTGACAAAATTAAAAGCATTTTCACCAGGTTCTATTGCCAGAGGAATATTAGAAAGTTATAATGATGTTGCCAGTGATATTTATAATACATTAGATTTAAAGATTGTTAATGCAGAAGTTAGTTCTGCAGTTGGAGAATATTTAGATAATATAGGTCATTTAGTTGGTGTACCTAGAAATGGATATTCATATGCACTAGGCCAGATAAAAATATTAATAGATCCATTACTTGGTAAAACACTAGATGATCTAAAAAATATTGTTGAGGAAAATACCGGTGTTAGGCCGGCAGATATTATAATACCGGCTGGGGCGGAAGTATCTAATGAAGATAGTTCATCCGTATATAATACAATAAGTGATATAGTTTTAGATGATGAATATGTATATGTTGACGTACTATCATTATTGATTGGCACAAATGGTAGAATATCCAGTGGTGGTATATCTAAATTTATCACATTTCCTCCGGAATATACTTCAATTTATACTTATATAATAGTTACTAATCCACTACCTATAGATAGCGGCGATGATATAGAAACAGATGATAACTATAGATTTAGAATAGTTAATTCTTTTGCATCTAACGCAACTTCTAATGATATAGCAATAAGATTAGCTGTTTTGTCTGTTCCAGGTGTAGCTGATGTCTTTATTAAAAATTATGAATATGGTATAGGAACTTCAGGATTGTTTATAGTTTCTGAATCGCCTATAGTATCTCAAGGAATTATTAATGCTGTTCAACAGGCTGTTAATAATATTGGTGCTTCGGGTAATAGAATAATAGTTTCAGCACCAACTTATAAGGCAATTGATTTGGAAGTTGTTTTAAATTTTGTGGCTGGAACTTCTGTTGCCAATAAAGATAATATATGTGAACTGGTTAAAAGTAATGTTATTAATTATATTAATAATTTAGAAATGGGATCCGAGGTTGTAATAAATGAACTGAAAGAGATTATCATGAGTACATCTAAATCTATTTATGATTTAGTAATAAATAGAATTGGTATTGGTGATTATAATTTTCAGAGTGGTTTAATAGATTATTATCAACCGGTATTACCGGTGAATCAGTCAATAGGGGAGACTGAGAAATTTGTTTCGAATAAAAAACTCGTGAATATTTGTTATACTGAATAGGAGATAAATATGGAAATTAGTTCAAAATATACAGAGAGAATGTTAAAGGGGTTCCCTAATAACTTAAAGTTTGTGAATAAAGTTAATGATGCGTTGCATATGTTAGTTAATGTTGGTAGTAAAATGTTGCATGATTTAAATAAAACAAAAAGTAGAAAAGTTGATAATTTATTTATAGATAAATGTGATCCAGCATTATCAACATGTGCATACTATATAAAATTATTGGATATTAATAACATGAGTAGTGTTAACATTGATATACCAGACAGTAGTGATGCCGTAATCACAGACAATGAAAAAGATTTTATGAATAATGATATTACAGGATTTGAATTTCAAGAAGAGTTAACACCATCTGGGATATTTCCAAGTGGTATTCTGGGTTTATCGTATGGTTTTGATTGGGACGAACCAGAAACATATATTGTACCATCAGGTTCATCATATGTTTATAAATATACTGATATAGATGATATTCCGGAATTATTGGATTATTCATATATTATTCAAAGTTATGATACTGTGGGACATGATGAATATATTAATATTGAATTAGAAATTGCCGGATCCGGTATAATACCATCTGATATTTTGCCAGATGATATAGTTAAAGTTGCTTATTTAGAAAATGAACCAATATCGGATTTAACTATAATAGATATAAATAATTTGCAAGATCCTCATAATTCAGATTCAGATGGTATAGTTGTAAATCCTAATGATTATGTTTTGGATGGAAATAGAATTGTATTTAGTAAAGAAAGGTCTGATTATAATCCATCTACTTTGATAGAAATTGGAGATGGACAATTATACACATATCCTATTAATTATCAGCCAGATTTAGATTTTAGTAGTACATTTATAGTAGAATATAAATATAAACAAAACAATAATCCTAGATATTTGACTCAGGATAATAAATTACATAATTTAGGAAAAAAATCTAGTCCCAAAGCGTCCTATTAAAAAACTATGTGAGGAGGAAGAATATGATCACTTATACAGGTAAAGATGAGATTTTAAATTCGTTAAGGGTAATACCACCATGTAGTATGGTAGTAGAGACTTCTTGCGGTAATTCAAGGAAAGTGTTAGGTAGGTATTGGGAAGTATACAAAAGAATATTGAAAGGAGAGAAAGTATCAAAGTGGGAGATATTTTGGAATATATTGACGAGTTTTTTTAAACCAATGCCGGGACCAGAATTAAGGGGTCATGCTTGCATTTACTGGGGTGGTGGTAAAAACGAAGTAGTAGAAGCAGCACTGGGAAAGGTATCGTGGTTTTTGTTCAGTCTACCACATGGAATAATTCAACGAAGTGATTTTAAAGGTAAGATTCATCCGGATAACGGGATAGATGTATACTTTAATTCAAAATTGACTTTAGAGGGTATGATGTTGGCCAAAGCATGGTGTTATGGAAGCTGCCTTTCCGGAGATACAAAAATTCCATTACTAGATGGAACAACTAAAACTATTAAAGAGTTAAGTGAGCTTAATAGCTTAGAGAAAATTTGGACATATAGCTTAGATGAACAAAATAATATAGTTCCCGGAAAGGTTTTAAAAGCTTGGAAAACTGGAACTAGACAAACATTAAAACTAACTTTTGACAACAACAAATTTTTTGAATGCACTCCAGATCATGAAATTATGTTACGCAACGGAATTTATAAAAAAGCCAAAGACCTAAAAGTTGGAGATTCTTTAATGCCTTTATATAAACATGTTTCTGCAAAAGGATTAATAGGATATGAGTTAGTGTATTGCCCCGGAACTAAAAGTTTTCATTTTACTCATCGTATAATATCTAAACATTTTTATGGCAAGCCTATCCCTAAAGCATATATAGTGCATCACAAAAATTATGTCAAAGAAAATAATATTCCAGAAAATCTTAATATTATGTTTAGAAATGATCATACAAAGTTACATGCTCATGATGATGGAAGATATCATGAGCATTTGAGGAAACTTCATAAATGGATGAGAGAAAATGGTATATATAAAGAAATAGGGATAAAAAATGGAAATAAAATGAGAGGTAGAAAAATTCACTGGATTACTAAAACTTGTGAAACCTGCGGTAAGATTTTTGAAGGAGCTTATTGGTATATGAAAGACAAAAAGTATTGTTGCCTACGATGTGCTTATGATAGTCCTGATAGGTTAAGAAATATAAGTGAATTTATTAAAAAAAGATGGAATGAAGGAGTTTATGATAACATACATACATCTAAACTTAGAGAAATTCGTAAATGTGCTTGTGGATGCGATGAAGAATTTGAATGTATTATAACAAGTAAAAAACGCTATATCCAAGGACATGGGATGAGAACCTATTCTTGGCGTAAAACTAAAACTCTGGAAGAAATTAAAAAAATAGAAGAAAAACTTATTAAAGGTAAAACTTGGGAAGAATATTATGGAATTGAGAAAGCAAGAGAAATGAAAAAGAGAGAAAGTTTATTTCAAAGGGGAACTTATGAAGAAAAGTATGGAGTTGAGAAAGCTAGAAAACTAAGAGAATTACGTAGAGAAACCATGAAACGAATCTGGAAAGAAAACCGCGATTTAGGTATTGCTGCTATAATAGCACAAAAGACAAGTGAATTAAAAAATTTTAACAAAGACGTTACGGCTGTTAATCATAAGGTTACTAAAATTGAATCTTATGAAATTATTGACGTTTATGATTTATCAATTGAAAAATATCATAATTTTGCTTTAGATTGTGGTATTTTTGTTCATAATTGTGGACGCACTTACGATCTTGCAGCATTTTTTGGGTTTTTAGATACGAATATCAATAATATTCACGACATAGAAGGAGCAGATGTATGTTCAGAGCACGCAGTAAGAGTAATTAGAGAGGCAGATTTACCAATAGTTCCGGAAGTAAAAGAACCATCTCAAGTGCACCCAACTCATATTTATGAATATTGTGAATCGAAGCAAGGTAAAAGAGATGGATGGAAGAAAGTATGGAGCTGGGATGGTATTAACGCTTTCACTTATTAAAAAAATGTTTGAAATTTGAATTTTTTGTGAATTTGTGTATATAATATAGTGTAGGTTATTATGGTAAATTATTCGAAATCATCTACAACAGCAATAAGTGAATCACCATGGAAGATACGGCCCGGTACATTGTGTACTGTAGAAATAACATATGCTTATAAACTATCATTTCTATGGGATACTACTGTTAATTTTGAAGAGATAATTCCGGGATTTTTAACAGAAACCGCAGTTAAATGTTTAACTAAAGATGTTGAAATACCGGAAGATAACATAAATATTACTGAAAATGATGATGGTACATATACAGTTAAAATAACTGCAATAAATGAGGGTAATATAAATTTAGATATTTATTATTATTTAAAAACTACTAAAATTGTGACTGCAATATCAGCATTTAATTCTATTAATGATGATTATTATATGGATTATATGTTAAAAGATGATATAGTAATTCCATTAACTATAATTGAACTTGGAGAAAATATATCTGCAATTTCAATTGCAGCTATAAATATTACACCACAATCTGAGAATAATGGTTTAGATTATGATGGTGATGTACTTTTTACTATTAACAGTCAGGGTTTACTTGAAAGCCAGGACGAATATTTAAATATTCTTAGAATAGGTAAGGAGCAAACAATTTTACCAGCCACTTTTGATGGACCATATATAAAACTTGATGAAAATGGTAAAAAAATAGTTGAGTTTGATAACCAAGAATGGCAAACGGGATATGATGAAGCCAGAGGATTATTAATACATAATGATAATATGTTAATAACCACTAATAAGGGTATATGTGTATTTGACATGAATGATGGTGAATATATAATTCCAATTCTTACAGATAGTGATATTGTAGGATATGATTTAACATATTATCCTGATGATTCTATAGGTGTTATTGTTGATGATAAAATACATAAATATAGATTAAGACATAATCATATTTTAGTTAATAATGGGGAGAAACGTATATACTTTCGCGAATTAAATCCATATGTTGATATTAATACAGGCGAATGAATAATAAAATTATAGAGAGTATATTAAAAAAAATTATTAAAAAAGATACTGATATTTTGAAATATATGAAAAATAAAATAATAAAGAGTCATATAGGTCATCTACTCACGGCTAAAATACGTGGGCTTGTTAGGTAACTGACAACGTAAGAGTTGATTAGGGAGCATAGTAATATGC
>Ga0210051_1001473_pt1 | contig 23711 bp, 24 predicted proteins | sample CryGey092014_all_FD_185464 | JGI IMG/M metagenome (GOLD analysis project Ga0210051, IMG submission 185464) | Groundwater microbial communities from aquifer - Crystal Geyser CG23_combo_of_CG06-09_8/20/14_all (SPAdes) (version 2) | ecosystem: Environmental > Aquatic > Deep subsurface > Groundwater... | reverse complement strand
ATCATAAGATATATGGGAAACTTTTAATATGAGCCCATAGCTTAACTTTTTACTCAACCAATTTCGATGACAATTAATTATGAACTATCAAGGAGTCGTTCGATGACAATATATATGACCTAATGCGTGGAACGATGAATCGTTCCACTACTATTGTATTTTTGTTATACTTATTCCATTATTAATTACTAATAATAAATATGTATATTGCACTTGGCTTGAGCTTGATTGGAATATTAGCGGTTTATTTGGTGGCTCAATATAACGGTTTTGTTGTTCTAAAAACCCGCATTCAGGAAGCTCTTTCAGGAATTGATGTTCAATTAAAAAGGCGCGCTGACCTTATTCCAAATGTTGTAGAAACAGTAAAAGGTTACGCAAAACATGAAAAATCAGTCTTTGATGATGTGACACGTGCTCGAACCGCTCTGATGGGAGCACAATCTCCAAAAGAAAAAGCACAGGCAGATAGTATGCTCGGGGGAGCTTTGAAATCCTTATTTGCAGTGGCTGAAGCTTATCCTGATTTAAAAGCAAACACTAATTTTCAAGATTTGCAAAGACAGCTTGAAGACACTGAGGATAAAGTCGCTTATTCCCGTCAGTTCTATAATTCAAATGTTTTGGATTTTAATTCAAAAGTTCAGATGTTTCCATCAAATTTGATTGCTAACGCCTTTGCTTTCAAAGCCTTTGAATTCTTTGAAGCAACTGATGCAGAAAAACAAAGTGTCAAAGTAAAATTTGATTAATCAAATGACCGTCTATAATCAAATTTCCGAAAACAAAGTAAAGACATTTTTGATAATGTTTCTATTTGTCGTGATTTTTTCATCCTTCTTCTTTTTATTGGGAAAATATTTCGACTCTCCCTGGGGTTACTTTTTCTTAGGTTTTTTTATTTCTATCGCCTCCTCGGTTGGCAGTTATTTTTATAGTGATAAATTAGTGCTGATGACGACGGGCGCACAACCTGCCAACAAAAAACAGTTTTTTAATTTCTATACGGTAGCGGAAAATCTAAGCGTCGCCTCAGGACTGCCGATGCCGAAACTATTCGTAATCAATGATTCCTCGCCCAATGCCTTTGCGACTGGCCGTGACCCAAAACACGCAGTTATCTGCGCGACTACGGGACTTTTAGAAATTATGGATCGAACCGAATTGGAAGGGGTGATCGCCCACGAGATGAGCCACGTCAAAAATTATGATATTTTACTTGCCTCAATCGTCGCTGTTCTGGTTGGCACTTTAGCCTTAATCTCTGATTGGGTTATCAGGAGTATGTGGTGGAATAGGGGATCTGATGATAATAATCGGAATAATCTCAATCCTATTTTTATTGTTTTATTTATTATTGCCCTAATTTTAACCCCGATTATTGCTACCATAATTCAATTGGCAATTTCCCGGAGAAGAGAATATCTTGCCGATGCATCAGCGGTTTTATTGACTCGTTATCCCGAAGGCTTAGCTCGAGCTTTGGAAAAATTAAAAGATAACACACAACCATTAAGAAAGGCCACTTCATCGACCGCCCATTTATTTATCGATAATCCCTTTAAGAAAAAAAACACTTCCTGGTTTGTTAATTTATTCTCTACCCATCCTCCAATTGAGGAACGCATAAAGATATTAAAAAGCATGTGATAGAATGTATTTTATGAAGGAGGAAATTGTCTATGCTTTCATTGATAGTCAAAATCTAAATCTTGGAACAAGTAAAGATCTTTACAGAGGAAAAAAGCTTATTTATAAAGGATGGAAATTAGATTTTAATAAATTTAGACGATACCTAACCGATAAATTTAAGGTAAGAAAAGCCTTTTTATTTATTGGTTATATTAAAAAAATTGGAAGCTTTATAAATATTTAGAATCTTGTGGTTATAATTTAGTTTATAAACCAACAACAATCGATAATCAGGGAAAGCCCAAGGGAAATGTTGATACCAAGATAGTCTTTCATTCGGCAGTTATTGAATATAAAAGTTTCGATCAAGCTGTTTTTGTGGCTGGAGATGGAGATTATCTTTGTTTGTATGAATACCTTGTAGAAAAAAAGAGACTATTGAGAATAATTATTCCTAATTCAAAATCGGAGTCTTCTTTACTTAAAAAATTACAAGGTTATAAAACTTTTTTAATTTTTGATAGAAGTAAGGTGGAATTTAAACCATAAAAAAGCGGGAGGCGTTGCTCATAAACACGTAGCTTATGGTTCGTTTTCCCCCTTATGATTGAAAATATTATACCAAAAATTGTTAAGTATTTGTCAAGTATATGAATCTATATATTATTTTATTAGGCAAACTAATTATAAAAGTCAGTAGACTCTTTAATCTCGGTTCCGGCTCAACCTGGCCCGGGCATATTGCCCTAAAAATTAATAGTAAATTCATTGAACAGGTTATTAAAAAAAATAAAAATTTAAAAATCATTGTTATTGCCGGGACTAACGGCAAAACTACTTCAACCGCCCTAATTAAATTCCTTCTTACAAAATCAGGAAAAAAAGTATTTACTAATAGTGAGGGAGCTAATCTTCTAAATGGAGTAGCGTCGACCATAATCCGCAACGTAGGGATCAAAAATCTTTGTTCCCTACAATTAAATTTTGATTTTGCTATTTTTGAAAGCGATGAACTTAATCTTCCGTTATTACTTAACAAAATTAATCCTGATAAAATATTAATTCTAAATTTATTCCGCGACCAACTTGACCGCTACGGAGAAGTCAATACGATTGCCCTCAAATGGTTAGATTCGTTAAAAAAATTAACAAATAAAACTGAAGTTTTTATCAACGGCGACGACCCACAACTCTATTACATCGGTACAAAAATAACCCAAAAAGTTCACTACTTTGGAGTCGACAAAAAATTAATGAAATTAAAAGATATACCAAATGACGTTGATTCAATTTATTGCCCAGTCTGCCTCTCTCTTCTGAAATATAATCGGCTTTCCTATGCCCACCTTGGAGATTTCTATTGTCCCAATTGTCATTTCAAACGGTCCGGAGAATTGGTAAGTGATTTTTCTAACGCAAAAATTAGCTATCCGATGAATGGCCTATATAATGTATATAATACAAACGCAGTATTAATTTTACTGAAATCGTTGATTGGTAATCAGTTGAATCAGTGGCTTGCAGAATTTTCTCCCACCTTTGGTCGTCAAGAGGAAATTATCTATAAGGGCAGGAAAATTTTCATCCTTCTTTCAAAAAACCCGGCCGGTTTTAATCAATCAATTCAGACAGTCAGCGAAATGACGGATAACAAGAAAGCCAATTTTATGATCGTCCTGAATAATAGAATCCCCGATGGATTGGATGTCTCGTGGATTTGGGATGTGGATTTTAAACCGATTTTATCCGTCGCTGATAACGTTTTCATTTCCGGAGATCGCCTGTATGATCTCAATTTGAGACTGAAATACGAAGATATCAAAAATAAAATTCAACTTTTTGAAAATTTGACTAAAGCAATTGAAGCAATTATTAAAATAACTAAAGAGGGTGAGCGGATTTATATTCTGCCAACCTACTCGGCAATGTTGGAAGTGAGAAAAATATTATTGGGAAGAAGGTTATTATGAAATTTACATTTGAATTGGAGAATAAAAATAGACTACAATAAACTTGATTATGAATACAAACAAATCAGTCCAATTACTGCAGGATACTTTTGATATAAATGCAATTTATGCTCTAAAAATTGTTGGAATGGTTGACCCATTGAATCTATTAGAAGAAGCAAAAATATTAATTGAAGAAAAACCAAAACCTTTCGTTAAGTGGGTTGGGGGGAAAAGACAACTTCTTAAGCAATTCCGATTAATGAATCTTTACCCTCCTGAAAAATTTAATATAAAGACGGGGAGATATTTCGAACCATTCGTCGGTGGAGGAGCGGTTTTTTTTGATTTATTACCGGAAAAATCATTTCTATCAGACTTAAATTCAGACTTAATTAAAACATACAATGTGATAAAAAGTGATGTTGAAAAACTAATAAGTTTTCTTAAGGAATATGAATATGAAAAAGAATTTTTTTTGAAAGTTCGTTCTATGCAACCAAAAAATCTCCCCGATATTCACATAGCGTCACGTTTTATATATCTAAATAGAACCTGTTTTAATGGAATGTACAGAGTAAACAGTAAAGGAGAATTTAATGTTCCTTTTGGAAAATACTCAAATCCTCTCATTTGCGATGAGGTTAATCTACGACGAGTCTCAAAAGCTCTGCAAAATGTAGAAATAAACTGTCAGGACTATAAAATGATTATAAAAAAAGCAAGAAAGGGAGATTTTGTTTATTTTGATCCGCCATATTATCCAATAAACAAAACTTCATCATTTACGACTTATACTAAAGAAGCCTTTTTAGACAAGGAACAAATTGAGTTGAAAGATACTTACCTTGAATTACATAAAAAAGGTTGTTTTGTCATGCTATCCAATTCAAATACACCTTTTATAAATAAGATTTATAATGAATTAGTAAAATACGGAATAAAAATAAACGAAGTTTTGGCCGGCCGGGCTATAAATTCGAAGGGGGCAAAGAGAGGAAAAATTACTGAGGTTTTGGTAACAAATTATTAATATGCTGTCAAGTAAAAAATTAAGATCGCTCCAACCATATATTCGTATCATTGAGGCTAATAAAGGTAAAACTATTGGTAATATTTGTCAAAATATTTTTAATTATAATCATTCACATTTTAAAAAAGGGGCATCCGGTCTAATAATTGAGAACCTGCTTGGTCTTAAAAATAACAACTCACCTCTTGCTGATTTAAAAGACCTTAAAGTAGAAATAAAAGTTTTACCGTTAATGCTACACAATTTAAAAGTAAAAGAACCTACTCAAATAAAAATGATTAATTTTTTAGAAATTGCTAAAGAAACATGGGAAACATCAAAATTAAGAGATAAAATAGAAACAATTTTTTGGATTGTTTATGGAGTACCTCGCGATTCTAAAACAAAAAAAAATTTATCCCAAGATAACTACATATTATTAGATTGGTTTATTGACGTTCCAAATGATGAAAAACAATTTATTTTCAAAAAAGATTGGAGGCTGATTCAAAAATATATTGTGGAAGGAAAAGGTGATAAATTATCATGTTCTATGGGAGAGTATATTGAACCAAAAACAAAAGGTAAAAATAATAAAGATTTAACTTCAGCTCCTGATGGAACTGGTGGAATAATCCAAGTACGCAGGCGAGCTTTTTATTTCAAAAAAAATTATACAAATAATAATGTTGTGAAGGAAATCGATTTGTCTTTAATATGAAACTTCATCCAGATACTTTCGAAATAGAGTGCACCTCAGTTTGGGCTTTTCCTCATCGCGGTAATTGGGCAACTCATACTTCTGATTGGCGAGGTAACTGGGCACCAGAGGTAGTCCGCAATCTTATTCTTCGCTATTCAAAAGAGGGCGACCATTTGCTGGATTGTATGATTGGAGGAGGAACGACTGCCATTGAAGCAAAAATATTAAATCGTAATATTACCTGCATTGATATAAATGAGGAGGCTTTAGAAAGAACAAAAAAGTCACTCGGATTTACAGTAAATAATAAGGCTTGGCAACGAATAAAAAAATGTGATGCTATAGATATGGAATTTATAAAGGATAATGAAATTGATTTTATTCTCACACATCCACCATACGCGGACATTGTCAAATATAGTAATGGAAAAATACCTGAAGATCTCTCAAACATTCATGACCTTGATATTTTTGTTGATGAATTAGAAAAAGTCGCAAAAGAACTATACAGAGTTTTAAAACCTGGAAAATTTTGTTCTATTTTAATTGGTGACACAAGACGTAAGACAATGTATCAACCTTTAGCGTTTAGAGTTATGGAAAGGTTTATAAAAACCGGTTTTGTGTTAAAGGAAGATATTATAAAAAGACAGTTTAACTGTAAGGCGACCGGTTTTTGGGTGAAAAAATCAAAAGAATTAAATTTTTTACTAATTATGCACGAACATTTATTTGTTTTTCAGAAATTTTTATGAAACTTAATATCGGCTGGCTTTATCCGGATCTGATGAACACTTATGGAGATAGAGGAAATATTATTGCCTTAAGTTACCGGACAAAAAAGATGGGATTGGAGCCAATCATTAACAAAATATCAATAAATGAGTCACCCGATCTGATATCAAAGATGGACATTCTCTTTATGGGTGGAGCACAAGATACACAACAGGAAATCGTCAATAAAGACCTAAAAATCAAAGGTGGCCCTTTAAAAAATGCGATTAATGATGGAATTCCCGGTTTATATGTCTGCGGTGCTTACCAATTTTTAGGAAAATATTACAAAACCGCCGACGGAACAATGATTAAGGGAATAGGCATATTTGATATTTTCACCGAAAGCCCACCGGTAAACACGTCCCGTTGTATTGGAAATATAATTATTGAGTCTAAATTATTTCCGAAAATAAAATTTGTCGGTTTTGAAAATCACGGTGGCAGAACTTACCTTACTGACAAAAACTTAGCCTTTGCCCAGGTTATCAAAGGTTATGGCAATAACGGGCAAGACGGAACTGAAGGCTATTTATTTAAAAATAGTATTGGAACTTATCTCCACGGTCCAATCCTCCCAAAGAATCCGGAGTTGACAGACTTTCTTATTCAAAAAGCAGTCGAGAGAAAGTATGGGAAAGATGTCAAATTGAAGACGATTGATAATAAGTGGGAAAAAAGAGCAAGAGAATTTGTCATTAATAAATTATAATTAAAAATTAATTACAAATTAAAAATGTATAATAAAATTATGGAAACAAACATATTAAAGGCATTCAATAATCTAACAAAAATTGAAAGTTTTAAACTGACAGAAATTTATTCTGGTAAAAATAGAATTAATAATGTTGGGAACGCACTTGAGTATTTTATTAGGGATATTTTTTGTTCAAGCATAGACACTATTAGTATCGATGTTAAAGATAAAATACATTCTGATTATCTTTCGTACTTGGGGAACCAAAATAACCCACCTGATTTTATTGTTAGAAATGGAGATGCGGTAGAAGTCAAAAAGATAGGAGAGTTAGTAGGAAGTATCGCTTTAAATAGTTCTTATCCAAAATCAAAATTACACAATGATGATGTTCGTATTCTTCAATCTTGTAGAGAATGTGATGGTGGAAATTGGATAGAAAAAGATATTATTTATGCAGTCGGTTCGGTTTCAAAATCAAAATTAAAAACTCTTTGGTTTGTATATGGAAATTGTTATGCAGCAGATCGAGAAGTATATGAAAAAACTTTCAAATGTATTTCTAAAAAAGTTCACGAAATTGATCATCTTGAATTTACAGTTAAAACAAATGAAATAGCGGGTGTAAGAAAAATTGATCCATTAGGGATTACTTATCTCAGAGTTAGAGGTATGTGGGGGATTGATACGCCTCACAAAGTCTTTGGTTCCTTAACAGAATTTAATCGACAATCAAATTTTTCAGCATATATATTAATGCTTGATAAAAAATATTACTCTTTTTCTAAAAAAGACAGAATTATCATTGAATCAAACTCAAGTATAAAAATAAAATCAGTCGAAATTAAATCACCTAACAATCCGGCTAATTATCTTAAAGCCAAGCTCATTTGTTTTATCAAATAATATGAAAGTTGCATCTCTTTTTTCTGGAGCAGGAGGTCTTGATTTAGGATTTAAAAAAGCCGGTTTTGATATCATTTGGGCAAATGAATTTGACTCCACTATTTGGGAAACATTTGAAAAAAATTTTCCTGAAACAAAATTAGACAAACGAAGTATCGTAAATGTTCCGACCTCTGATGTTCCCTTTGCTGACGGAATAATTGGAGGTCCTCCTTGTCAAAGTTGGAGTGAGGCTGGTGCTGGTCGAGGTATAAATGATTCACGCGGACAATTATTTTATGAATATATAAGAATATTGAGGTATAAGCAACCATCTTTCTTCTTAGCAGAAAATGTTTCAGGTATCCTACATCCTAAACATAAGGTTGCTTTTGAAAACATTTTGAAACAATTTGAAGATGTTGGTTATACTATTAGCTATAAATTACTTAATGCAAATGATTATGGCGTTCCACAAGATAGACTTCGTGTAATTATCGTTGGATATCATAAGAAAAAAGTTGGATTTTCTTTTGAATTTCCTAATCCATTACCTCATAAACCAATATTGAAAGGGGCGATATTTGATTTACGCATCGCAAAACAAGCAAAGGCTCTAAATAAAACAAATGGAAATGATTTAAAAATTCCTAATCACGAATATATGAATGGTGGTTTTTCATCTATATACATGTCCCGTAATCGTGTTCGCTCATGGAATGAACCGTCCTTTACAATTCAGGCTGGTGGACGTCATGCTCCCATTCATCCACAAGCACCGAAAATGAAATTTATAAGCCAAAATGTAAGAATTTTTGTCCCAGGTAAAGAATATTTATATCGTAGATTATCAGTGCGAGAATGTGCAAGAATACAAACATTTCCTGATGATTTTATATTTTACTATTCAGATGTTGCTGATGGATACAAAATGATTGGAAACGCAGTTCCTGTTACATTTTCTTATAATATAGCAAAAAAAATCGTCATTGATTTTTTGAAAATTTAAAATTTATTTTTATGTCCTTTGTCCATCTACACGTCCATACCGGTTATTCGCTTCTTGACGGAATGTGCCGTATCGATGATCTTCTTGATAAAGCAATTAAAGATAAGATGACGGCAATCGCCATCACCGACCACGGCGCCCTTTACGGCGCCTTTAAATTTTTCGTTAAAGCGCAGGAGAAGGGGATTAAGCCAATCATCGGTGTTGAAGTATATAAAGCAAAAAACTCCCGCTTAGATAAGAAGGCAGGCGTTGACCGGGATCAATATCATCTTGTTTTAATAGCCAAGAATTTGGCCGGTTATCAAAATCTTCTTAAAATCGTATCCGACGCTTATCTTGAAGGTTTTTATTATAAACCAAGAGTTGATTTTGAAACTTTAGAAAAATATCATGAAGGAATTATTGCTTTATCCGCCTGTATGGGTGGTGAAATTCCTTCCTTAATTTTGGAAAATCAAAATAAAGAAGCCGAAATAATTTTACAAAAATATTTGGATATTTTTAAGGATGACTTTTATTTAGAAATTCAAAGACATCCGGGAATTGAAAAATTAGATGAATTAAATAAGGAATTAATTAAGCTTTCAAGAAAGTTTGGCGTACCCCTTGTTGCCACTAACGACGTCCACTACATAGATAAAGAAGATGCCTATGCCCAAGAAGTCCTTTTATGTATCCAGACGCAACATACGATGGTGGAGAAAAACCGGCCAATGTCGATGATCGATACACCGGACTATTATTTCAAGTCAACGGCTGAAATGAAAGGCGCCTTTATTGATCTACCTGAGGCGATTGAAAATACGGTCAAAATTGCAGAAAAATGTAACGTCGAAATTCCAAATGGAAAATGGATTTTACCAAAATTTGATACTCCGGGAAATATGCCGGTTGCCGAATTTTTAAATAAAATGGTTGAGGATCGAAAGGGCAGAGTCTCAACCTACGACCAAGAAATGATTAATACCAGAATTAAATATGAATTAAATATTATCAATACCAAAGGTTACTCGACATATTTTTTGATTGTTCAGGATTTTGTCAACTGGGCAAAAAATCAGGGAATTGCAGTTGGTCCGGGTAGAGGTTCGGTCGCCGGATCACTCGTCGCCTACATTCTTGGAATTACCGATATTAATCCAATCGATCAGAATCTTCCATTTGAAAGATTTTTAAATCCGGATAGACCGACTCCTCCTGATATTGATATCGATTTTGCCGATACCCGCCGTGAAGAAGTCCTCAAATATGTCACTAATAAATACGGAGAAGACAAGGTAGGTCAGATTATCACTTTTGGGAAAATGGAGGCCAGGCTTTCCGTCCGCGATGTCACCCGCGCTCTTGGACTTTCCTACTCAACCGGCGATAGACTTGCCAAAATGATTCCCTTCGGAAAACAGGGATTTAATATGACGATTTCTCAGGCTCTTGAAGAATCAGCTCAGCTTAAATTTGCTTATCAAACTGAACCGGACACTAAAAAGGTTTTGGACGTCGCCCGTCGTATCGAGGGGCTACCGCGCCATTCATCAGTCCACGCCGCCGGAGTCGTCATTTCTGCCAAAAGCTTGGTCGAATATGTCCCGATTCAAAGAGATAACAAAGAAGGAAAAATAATTACTCAATACGATATGTACTGTATTGATTTAAACGCTGTGTCTAATCAAAAAGCCGTTGGACTACTTAAAGTAGACTTTTTAGGACTAAGAAATTTAACAATTATTGAAGAGGCCTTAAAATATGTTGAAATTAATTCAGGTGTCAAAATCGATATTCATCACGTTCCAACTGATGATAAAAAAACCTATGATTTAATTTCAAGAGGTGAGACAATCGGTGTCTTTCAACTTGAATCGGGCGGAATGAAACATTTAGCTAAGGAACTGAAACCAAATAAATTGTCAGATATTTCCGCAATGGTGGCGCTTTACAGGCCTGGCCCAATGGATCTTATCCCGGCCTTTTTGGAAGGAAAAGCCAATTCTAAAAAAATCAAATATCCTCACCCTGATCTTAAATCTGTCCTTGAAGAAACTTATGGAGTCTTAGTTTACCAGGAGCAAGTAATGGAAATTGCCCATAAATTAGCCGGTTTTTCAATGAGTGAGGCCGATAATCTTCGTATGGCGATGGGTAAAAAAAAGAAAGCTTTAATGGAAAAAGACAAAGTTAAATTTTTTAATGGTTGTGAAAAAAATGGCTACAAAACTTCAATCGTTGAGAAAATTTGGAATTTTATGGAGAAGTTTGCCGCTTATGGTTTCAATAAACCTCACTCGGCGTCATACGGATTAATAGCTTATTGGACGGCTTATATCAAAGCTAACTATCCGGTTGAATATATGACCGCTCTTTTAACAGCCGAGCTTCACGGAGTTGCCGGACCTCAACGGGAAATAAAAATGTCCCAGGCAATTGAAGAATGCCGAAGAATGGAAATAGAGGTTTTGCTTCCTGATATTAATAAATCAATCTATAGTTTTTCCATTGAAGGAAATAAAATTCGATTTGGCCTTTCTGCTTTAAAAAATGTCGGTTCGGCGGCCATCGACTCCATCATTGAAGAAAGAACTAAGAAAAAATTTAACGGTTTAAAAGATTTTTTGTCAAGAGTTGATCTTCGACGGGTTAATAAAAGGACGCTGGAAAGTCTGATTAAATCCGGAGCTTTTTCAAATTTTGGCAATAAAGCAACGATGATGTTTAATTTTCCTTTAATTGTGGCTGATATTCAACGAAATAAAACCAAGTCTGAAAAAGGACAATATGATCTTTTTGCCACTTCGGCCGAAGAAAAAATCACTGATAATTTTAAAGTTATTCCCGAATATGAAGAAGATATTTTGTTTACGATGGAGCGGGAAGTGATCGGTTTTTTAATCGGCAAAAATCCGATGGCAAAATATCAAGCCATTATTGATAAAAAAACAACTAAAAAAATCGGCGAGGTTACTATCGAGGACGCAGATAAACCAATTATTTTAGCGGGATTAATTAGCGGGAAAAAAATAGTTAAAACTAAAAAAAATAACGAGGAGATGGCTATTATCCAAATATTCGATGAAAGTGGAACGATTGAGGTGGTCGTCTTTCCAAAAAGTTATAAAATTTTAAAGGGTTTTTTAAATATAAATAAAATTATTATGTTAAAAGGTAAGGTTAACGACCGAGAGGGTCGAATCGGTATTATCCTCGAAAACGCCGTCGATTTGGAGAAAGTGAATCAGAATTAGCCATTGACGAAAATGTCCGCGCCTGTTAAAATGATAAGTAATTATTTTGAGATTGACAAACAAGGAAATTTAAAAAAAGCTCAACAGAATTTTGTTAAAAAACAAAAGGCTGAAAAGAATTTTTATTCGCAATATTTAAATATTAATGTAGGCTATACTCTTGTCACTCCAATATTATTTGGTGTGATTATAGGTTTAGCCTTAGATAATAAGTTAAATAAAAAACCGTTTTTTACGGTTATTTTTATTTTTATTGGAATGATAAGTAGTATTTATAATTTGTTTCGAATAATAAAAGATGCCAAAAATTAGTATTAAAGCTGAAATTATTTTTCACCTTTTTGGATTGGCTATCACTAACTCAATGATTGCATCGGCAATTGTTTTTCTTCTTACCGTCTTCATCGCAATCTACTTCAAACAACAATCGTCCAAAAACAGAAAAGGCAATTTTTATTATTTGATAAAGTTTTTCGTCAAAAGTATCTATGATTTATTTCATTCGGTCCTTGGAGAAAAGACTGATGTTTTTTTTCCAATTCTATTTGCTTTTTTCTTTTATATCCTGCTTGAAAACTGGTTTGGACTATTGCCAGGTGTTGGTAGTCTGCTAATTAAGGTTAAAGAAGGAAATGAAGAGGTCTTTGTTCCGCTTCTTCGAGGTAATAACGCCGACCTGAATACTACTTTAGCTCTGGCTATCATCTCTGTTTTTTCGATTCAGTTTTTTTCAATTAAATATCTCGGTATTAAAAAATATTTACATAAATTTTTTAACTTTTCCGACCCTATTTCATTTTTTGTAGGAATTCTTGATATTCTTTCTGAGTTTTCAAAGATACTTTCATTTGCGTTCAGACTTTTTGGAAATATTTTTGCAGGTGAAGTTTTATTAACAATAGTTGCTTTTCTTGTTCCAGTTTTAGCATCTTTTCCATTTATCGGTTTGGAAATTTTTGTCGGTTTTGTCCAGGCTTTAGTTTTTTCAATGTTGACAGCCGTATTTTTAAGTGGAGCAATAGCAGAACATCATTAAAAATTTTGATTTGAAAGGGGTGATTTAATTTATGACAGCAGATACAATGAAGATCTTGGCAGTCGCTATTTCGATCGCAGTTGGAGCAGTTGCGCCAGCCTACGCTATTGGAATGATCGGTACTAAAGCCGTTGAAGCCTTAGGACGAAATCCTGAAGCCGAATCAGCCATTAGAACCACTATGATTTTAGCATTAGCATTCGCCGAAGCTATTGCCATTTACGCGTTAGTCGTTGCATTAATATTAAAGTTCGCATAAAAAATAGATTATGGAAAATTTAGGAATAGAAGGAAAATTATTACTGGCTCAGATTATTAACTTTGTTTTGTTTTTCATTTTAGTCAAACAATTTATCGTCAAACCTTTCACCGCTTTTCTTAATCAGGAAAGAAAGAATGAAGAAGAAAAGAATCGGATGCTTGAAAAACTGAAGAAGAGCGAGGAAGCTGGAATGGAAGCAGAAAAAAAGATGAAAGAGAAGATGAAAAAAGAGTTTGATACTTTGTTTGTTCAAGCAAAAAAAGAAGCTCAAGATATGAGAGCCGATCTAATGAAACAAGCAGAAGCTGACGCCTTAGAAATTAAAGCAAAAAATAGCAAACTGATGGAAGAAGAAAAGAATTTGTTGTACCGTGAGGTTAAAGATAAGATCATTAAAACAAGTTTGATGATCGTTGAGAGTACCCTAAAAGAATCTCTTGATGAGTCGGCCCGTAAGAAAATTACAGGAACAATAATTAAGAATTATGAAGGTAAAGTTAACTTTAATTAATTAAAGTTTTGAAAAATGAAAATTAATCCAAAACTAAAAAAAGATTTGAAGAGTTTTTTACTGAATAATATTCAGAAAGAACAAAATCGCGCTTTAGTAATCAGCGCAGACTGTCTTAATTTGGATCAAAAGAAAATTTTACAACAAAAATTTTCTGATTTAGACTGGAAAGAGGCGATTTATGAGACTGATAAGTCTGTGATTGCCGGAATTATTATCAAGGTTGGATCAAAAATAATTGATTTATCCCTAACGGGATTATTATCTAAATTATCAAATACATTATATGAAATTGATTGACGAGTATATAAAAACTCTTGAAAAAGAGTTAAAAAATAAACCAAAAATTTCGACTGAGGAAACTGGGATTGTCTCTCAGGTTAAGGACGGAGTTGTTATTTTAGAGGGCCTGGACCAAGTTGCCTATGGAGAGTTAATCGAGTTCAAAAAAAATGTATTAGGATATGTAATTGATTTAACGGAAGACGAAGTCGGAGCAATAATATTAGGTGATTATACGACTATTTCGGCAGGAGATAAGGCTAAAGCTTTAGGTTATACACTTTCAGTGCCAGTTTCTGAAGGATTACTCGGAAGAGTAGTTGATTCTTTAGGTCTTCCCCTTGATGGTAAGTCGGCTCCAAAATCAAAAATTTTATATCCGGTTGAAAAAATTGCCGCCGGAGTCGTGAAAAGAACTCCAGTCAACATACCACTTCAAACCGGTATTAAGTCGATTGATGCATTGATTCCTATTGGTCGGGGACAAAGAGAATTGATTATTGGAGATAGAGGGACGGGTAAGACAACGATTGCGATTGATACGATTTTAAACCAAAAAGGTCAGAATGTTGTCTGTATTTATTGTGCTATCGGACAAAAAAATTCTAAGGTAGCCACAATTGTTGAACTTTTGAAAAAAAATGGTGCTGATAAATACACCATTGTTGTTAATGCTCCATCGGCAGATTCAGTCGCTATGCAATACTTAGCGCCTTACACTGCCAGTGCAATTGGAGAATATTTTATGGATAAGGGTCAGGATGTCTTGATAGTCTATGATGATTTGACTAAACACGCTTGGGCATATCGACAGATGTCCCTTATTCTTCGACGTCCGGCCGGTCGTGAGGCGTATCCTGGTGATGTTTTTTACCTTCATTCACGACTTTTGGAGCGAGCTTGTAGGATTGACAAAAAATATGGTGGTGGTTCGATTACGGCACTGCCAATCATAGAAACTCTTGATGGAGATTTATCAGCTTACATTCCGACCAACGTGATCTCAATCACTGATGGACAGATATCACTTGAAACCGATTTATTCAATTCAGGAATTAGACCTGCCATTAACGTCGGGCTTTCAGTCTCACGAGTCGGAGGTTCTGCTCAGACAAAGGCGATGAAGGCAGTCGCAGGCAAGTTGAAACTTGATTTAGCTCAATATCGAGACCTCGCCGCCTTTTCTCAATTTGAATCTGAGTTAGATGAGGCAACCAAAAAGTTTCTTAACCGAGGAGCAAAGGTTACTCAGATATTAAAGCAAAAAAAGAATAAACCGTTAAGCTTGGCAGAGCAGGTCGCTATTCTTTGGGCGACCAGTAACGGATACTTGGATCAATTGCCAATTGACGATATAGAAAAATTTGAAACTAAATTATTAGATACATTAAAATCGAAGGGTAAAAAATGGCTGGAAAAAATTAATAAAAATAAAATAATGGATGAGAAGGATGGAAAGGATTTTGAGAAGTTAATAAAAGAAATCATGTAATAATTGTAGGGGTCGGTTTTATGCCGACCCTAAACTATTTTTATGAACATCCGCACAATTCGAAAAAAAATTAAATCAGTGACCAATGTTAAAAAAATAACTAAAGCCATGCAGATGGTATCAGCAATTAAAATGAAAAAAGCACAACAAGTGGCCGTCGACGGCAGACCTTATCAGTCAGAGATTGAGAAGATTATCAGGGCTGTCAGCCCTAAGATTGATTCTTCTCTTTCTCCTCTTATCAGTCAGCCGGAAGACAAAGTTATCAGAAAGAATTTAGCTATCGTCATCGCCAGTAATAAGGGACTTTGCGGAAGTTTTAATTTTAATTTATTTAGATTTATTGTTAAAAATACCGACTTTAAGAATACTGATTTTATTATTGTTGGTAAAAAAGCTAATTTATTAAGTAAGTTTTCCGCTCATATTATGGCCGACTATTCATCAAATATTCCAATTAATAATGTATCGGCTCTTTTTGAATTTGCACTCAGTAAATATTTAGATAGGACATATAAACAGATTGATCTTTATCACAATCAGTTTGTCTCAACAATCCATTCAGAGCCGGCCATGACAACTTTGCTCCCAATAAAAATGGAATTAGGTCAAGAAAAAGCCTACGAATATTTAATCGAGCCCTCCCCTAAAAAAATTATAGATTCGTTACTTAGAAGTTTTGTCGAGGAAAAATTAAGATTTGCTTTTATCCAGAGTGAGGCGGGCGAGCATTCCCTCCGGATGATGGCGATGAAAAATGCGACTGATAATGCTACTGATGTTATCTATAACCTTACTATGGTGAGAAATAAAATCAGACAGGAAAAAATTACTAATGAACTATTAGATATGGTGACAGCCAAAGAATCGGTGGAATCAAACTGATTATAATAATTATAATTTTTATAAAATTTATATGAGTGTTGGCAATATAGTTTCGATCCGTGGAGTCGTTGTTGATATTAAATTCAAGGAGAATGAAACTCCCCGTATTTACGATGCTTTATTTATAGATGATAAAAAACTTGGGAAAATTATTCTTGAAGTTGAAGCTATCCTTGATCAAGGCTTGGTTCGGGCTGTAGCGATGGCTAATGTTTTCGGACTCAGTCGCGGAATGAAAGTCACCAATACCGGAAAACCTATCACTGTTCCAACCGGTGAGGCAACCCAGGGAAGAATTATGAATGTCCTTGGTGAACCGGTTGATGAGCTTGGACCAATTAAATCAAAATATAGCTCCTCAATTCACGCACCACCTCCTAAGCTTGTTGATCAATCAGTCGAGCAGGAAATTTTCGAAACCGGAATTAAGGTAATCGACTTAATCGCTCCTTTTATAAAGGGAGGAAAAGTGGCCATATTCGGAGGCGCCGGCGTCGGTAAAACCGTTCTTATCCAGGAAATGATTCATAACGTCGCCAAAAATCATCACGGTGTATCAGTCTTTACCGGAGTCGGAGAGCGAACCCGTGAAGGTAATGATCTTTGGCTGGAAATGAAGGAAACAAAAGTACTGAAAAATACCTCATTAGTTTTTGGTCAGATGAACGAGCCCCCGGGAAATAGACTTCGAGTTGCATTAACGGGAGTGACGATGGCTGAATATTTCCGAGATCAGAAGAATATGGATGTTCTTTTATTTATTGATAATATTTTCCGCTTCGCTCAAGCAGGATCAGAAGTCTCAGCTCTTCTTGGAAGAATTCCATCTGCGGTTGGTTATCAACCAACTTTAGCCTCTGAAATGGCGGCTCTTCAAGAAAGAATTACCTCAACTAACAAAGGTTCTATTACATCAATCCAGGCGGTTTACGTACCGGCCGATGATTATACCGACCCGGCCCCAGTGGCCACTTTTGCTCACGTTGATGCATCAATCACTTTGGAGCGGGCATTGTCAGAACAAGGTCTTTATCCGGCAATCGATCCATTGACATCCTCATCACGAGCTTTAGATATTGATATCGTCGGTGAAGAGCACTATCAGGTCACCCGCGATGTTTTGAAAACATTGCAGAGATATAAAGACCTTCAGGATATTATTGCCATACTTGGAATGGAGGAGTTATCAGAAACAGACAAACTGACTGTCTCAAGAGCCAGAAAAATTCAAAGATTTTTGACTCAACCAATGTTTGTGGCCGAACCTTTTACTGGTCGATCTGGAAAATATGTACCTGTTGCCGACACAGTCCGTGGTTTTAAAGAAATATTGGAAGGTAAGCACGACAGTAAAACTGAAATGAATTTTTACATGGTTGGTGGCATTGAGGAGGTTAAATAATATTTGGTTATTTATATTGTTGGAAATTGGATAGTATTGGAGTTGGTCATTGGTTTATTGTTTATATTGATAACATAATCTTTTATGAATTCTATTCATCTTAAAGTAATAACCCCCCGCAAAATAGTTATTGATAAACAGGTTAATTCTGTGACGGTTCCGACCGCCGATGGTGAAATCAGTATTCGTCCACATCACGCACATTTATTTTCTCTACTTGTTGAGGGAATTGTCAAGATAAAGACTGAAAACAACGAAGATGATTTGGCAATTGGTGGGGGATACCTTGAGACAAATGGAGAGACGTTGACCGTCCTTGTTTCGCGGGCTTATGGACAGGGTGAGATTGATAAGGACTTAACTAATAAGGCTATTGAGGAAGCAAAATTGATTCTTTCAAAGTCGACGGATGAAAGGGAACGGGCTGAAGCAATGACTATTATCCGTCGCTCCGTGATTGATTCCAAACTGATGAAACGTAGGAAAACTCGTTCTGTCTAAAAAAATTATTATCTACATCCTAAGGATAGCTTGATGTAGTGTGCGGGATAAAGGATTTAATGTTAAACCGAGTGCTTCCAGTGTAAATGCCCCAAGCAATAAAGCATCTCCTTTTTCGCCAAACAAAATTGGTGCCGCCGATTCTTTTCCTTCAAACTCATATAGGGCACTTCCCACTTTACGCTTGATTATGGAACCATCTGCCAAAGAAAATTCTTCCTCTCGTTGGGGTTTGATTCCTAAACGATTTAATATATCCGCCGGTACTACCGTATAAGTAGCTCCGCTATCAACCAAAAAACGCCCCTCATACTCCCGTTTCGGATATTGAGGATTCTTAATTTTTATCTGAACATTTGTCATTCCCATAGACAGATAGTAACAACAATAATTCTAAAAATCAACTTATAACATTTATCTATATCCCTTTGCTTGAATATTAAAAAGTTCCGCATATAATCCCTTCATTTTCATAAGCGTTTCATGGCTTCCTTCTTCAATAATCGCTCCTTCATTTAAAACAAGAATTTTATCGGCATTTCGGACTGTTGAAAACCTGTGAGAAATTATTATTACTGTTTTATCTTTTTGTAATTCCTGGACTCGCTGAAATATTTCATATTCAGCTTTGGCGTCGATTGCACTGGTTGGTTCGTCAAGAATTAGAATTGGGGCGTTTTTGAAAAAAGCCCGAGCCAATGCGAGCTTTTGCCATTGTCCCCCTGATAAATCAATACCATCTTTAAACATTTTTCCGATTATTTGATTGAATTTATTTGGTAAATCTTTCAAATATTCATCGGCTCCAGATTTTTTTATTGCATCTTTTAAAAGTTCAAGATTATTAATTTGTTTTTGATCACCAAAATATACATTTTCCTTAAAAGTAAATTGATATTTTATAAAGTCTTGAAATAAAGCACCAATCTCGCTATACCATTTTTCAAGATTAATATTTTTAATATTAATTCCATTTACAAGTATTTCTCCATCGGTCACATCATAAAATCTTAAGAGTAATTTTATTAAGGTTGTTTTTCCGGCTCCATTTTCTCCCACTAAAGCAATCTTCTCACCGTTTTTTATAGACAAATTAAAATCTTTCAAAATATATCGTTTAGTGTTGGGATATTTAAAAGAAATATTTTTGAATTCAATTATAGGAGGAAAAGGTGAAGGTGGAACTGTTATTGCTTCACTTGGAGAATGAACTACTCTTGTCATAGCCATAAATTCAAAATATTTTTCTATATATTTATTTCGCATATTTATACTTGAGTAATGATCAAGAACTCCGTGAGCTCCAAGCATAATATTTTGAGTCTGTTGAAAATAAAGAGTAAATTGTCCAATTCCTAAAGAACCAGCTAAAACTGCTTTAAGGTTGAGATACTGTGTAAAAAGAAAGGCAACAAGCTCAATTAAACGAGTACCAACGACGCTTGGCAAACCAGATTCTGAAGCTTTTGTAAATTTTTGAGTATAAAGTTTTTGATGGTTTTTAACTTTATTATAAAGGACATCTCCAGTTTTATAAATAGCCACTTCTTTTGATGTTCCATCTTGAGACAAGAGATTTTTAATATATTGAGAAACTCTAACCAAAAGAGATCTTTCTTCAACAAAATATTTCCAAACTTTATTTCTATATTGATCAAGAGAAAAAAAGGAAGGTATAACGGCTATTAGCATCAGAGGAACAAATAATGGAAATGTAATTGACACAACGATTGACGCAGTAATAAATTTAAAAGCCGAATCAATAATTGCTGTAATCCTCATTACATTTACTCCTATTGTTCCCTTTACACCTTCAAGCTGTGACAGAAGATTCTGAAATTCTGAATTTTCAAAAGTCGCCGGGTCAAGTTGAGTTAATTTTCTTTGTATTTGAAGATCAATATAATTTTCCATACGAGTATCAAGAAGAACTGATTGAGTTTCAAGAAAACTTGTGATAATCATAAGCGCCAACGTAGATACGACAAAAGAAATAATTAAACCTGTTAAATCAGATAAAGTTAATGCTTGACGACTTCCCAAAAGATCAAGGAGTTTTGAAAGAATCAAAACTAAAATAAATGGGTATAATGTTCCTTGATAAATTGTTCCTACCACAGATAACACGGCAAAAAATCTATTGGCCGCCCAAGACAATTGAAGAATTCTCCAACAGTACTTTAAAGTTTTTTTCATCTAAATAATATTTTACAATTACACATTCCTCATAGCAAGCCCACAAAGTATCTATTTTATGTCATTGTATGATTTTCGTAAACTATTTTATTACCGTCTATATATGTTTAGATTAATTACCTTATTGACACGATCGTGACAAAAAAGTACCATATAATATGAGCCATAAAAATATTAAATATGGAAGGTTAATGAAAGGAATATTAATGTATTTTGTTGATGCTTTAGTTGACACCTATTCATCAATCGAAGCTCGAAGAGGAAGAGGTCTATCCTCATTGATTGATGGCGTAGAATATCTAATGAGCGAGGTAAAGGAACGTAGTGAAAAAAGAAAAAAAATACTAAGGTCTCTTAAAAAACTCGAAAAAAATGAAATTATTGAGTTAATCGAAAAAGACGATAAAGTAACAGTTTATTTAAGAGATGTAAATAATCCTAAAATAATTGAGTATTCAATTAAATCAATTTTGAAATATAAGCAAGAAAAAAAAAGATGGAATAAAAAATGGTTTTTAGTATTTTTCGACGTACCTGAAATTCAACGAAACAAACGGGATTATCTTAGAAAATTTTTAAAACAACTTGGTTTTTATGGATATCAAAAAAGCGTTTATCTTTTTCCTTATGAATGTGAAAAAGAAGTAGAATTAATAAAAAAGATGGTTGAGGGAGCAAAATATATGAAGTATATTATTGCCGAGAAAATTGAAGATGAAAATTTAGCTAAAAAATATTTCGCTTTGTAATTATTTGATTATTGTAAATTAAATAATTACAATCTCACTTCCTACCTTTGGGTGATTGAATTCGTCGACACCGGTCGTCGGCTTATCCTCGGTGAAATGTCTCCAAACGCTAATTTCGAGGAATCGGTTATCTTTCTTTCCTGATGAACCAGGATAGATAACTAATTCACCAGGAATTCCGCCAAATAAATTTTTTACATATTTGGCTTTTTTTACAATCTGATTAATCTGTAGTCCAACAATTTCCCCATACTCATATTTTCCTTTAAAATCCTCCTCGACCATCGTTGTCTTAATATTTCCATAATTATCAATATGGCCAATATGTTTTCCTTCAAGCATAGGAATATTATCCAATCCAATTTCCTCAAGCTCCAGTTCGTCTTCCATATAATCCATAAGGTAGGCGGAAAGTCTTGAATACAAATCCCGCGAATGGAATTGACCTTTTTCATTGACTCCGCTATAGGTAAATAGTTCATCAATTCTTGGCTTAATCATAGAAAAATCATAACCGGCATTTGGACCAAGAAGGTGAATTCCTGATTTTAATTTCATAATAACGGGAAGAGCTCCTGCCGCTTTTTCGATACTTGTTTTTGAATGAAGACGGGGGTCGGTATTTTGAAAGATCACCGTCTCTAAAGGTTGACCATATCTTTCTATATCTTCGACTAATTGATTAATAAGAAAACTGGTATGAATTGTTGATGGAGTAGAGGAGACAAAACTAATATTTGCATTTGTACTATCTTTCAAAAAACCTTCAACACTAATTTTAATTTCTTGACAAGTCAGGGAATCGCTTGCCCAATCAGCCAAAACTATTAATTTTTTCATAAAAAACTATTTTATCCTATCAAGGACATAATTTGTAATATCGTCAAAGTTTACTACACCTTCCAATCGTTTTTCCTGATTGATAACAGGTAATGATGAAAGATGGTATTTTAAAAACTTTTTCATGGCAATTTCAACCGGTGTTGTGAGATGAATAACGATCAAACTTTGAGTCATAAACTTATATAGTGGCATATCCAAATCTTCCTTCATCACTTCGTGCAAACTGACAACTCCAATTAGTTGTTTTTCTTTATTGACGGCATAAATATTATATAAAGAGGAAAAATCCTTTGTCCCAGTTTTAATTTTTTCGACTATATGGCGGACTGTATCCTCAGGTCCAACTGTCAGATATTCAGTAGTTAATAATGAGCCGATTGGTTCATTTGATAATTCTAACAAATGAATAATTTTATTTTTTACCTGCGGACTTAATTTTTCCATCACCTCATCTCTTTTTTTCTTTGATAATGTTAAAAGGACATCAGTGGCTTCATCGGGATCCAAAAAAGAGACTAATTTTGCCGCTTTTTCTATTTGAAAATGTTTAAAAAGAGCCGTTTGGAAATTTATATTCAAATTGCCAATGACTTCGGCGGCTTTTTCCGTATCTAATATTTTTAGGAATTTTCGAGCGTTAATAACGTTGGTTTTTTCAAGATAATCGGCCAAATCTTCTGGTCTAATTTTTTCTAATTTCTCCTCTTTTTTTCGAAGTTTGACATTACCTCGAATTAACTCTAATGGTTGTATATCTGCCCAGGAAAGAAATTGAGATGCTAATTTTATATTGAAAAATGAAGCAATTTTAAAAAAATTATCGGCGCCGATTCGAAGTCGTCTAAATATCCCAAGAATCCCAACGTCAACTCCGGCAATAGATAATTTTTCTTTATCCTGCATCGCAACATCGTTGACACGGACGACCTTATTTCCTTTTAGGTCAATAATTTGTTTATCGAGTAAATTCTTGACAAGATAGAGTTCATTTTCCTCTAAATTTGTACCTAAAAAATTTTTTTCAATCCGTATAATTTTATTAATTTTTTGAAGGTAATCAGTAGAAATTATTAATTTTTCTTTGGCTTGGTTTTTGATAACAATTTTTGTAACAATTGGATTTTCTGCCACCAAAAAAATCATATCTTCCAAATATCCGACGTAGATATTGTCTTCCGTATACACCTTTTTTCCAACAATTTCAGAAAAGTAGAGCATTTATTAAATTTCTAATTTCTAATTAACTTAAAAATAACCAAGATACAAATTCCAATTTGGTTTATTGGTAATTGAATATTGAAATTTGTTTGTTCCCCTGCCTGCCGGCAGGCAAGTTGTAATTTGGTTATTGGTTATTATTAATATAATATTTCATTATATATGAAATTATCACGGTTAATATGCTATAATTTTTAGAAGTTTTTAGGGCGTGTAGTTTAATGGTAAAACACATCTCTGATAAAGATGAGACCGATAGTCCGATTCTATCCTCGCCCACAGTTTTGGAGAATTTGGATCGTCGGGGATGGCGCTCGCCGCGCCCGCCCCCGCGGCGAGCGCTGCAAAGCCCTTTTTATATACGCAAAAAAGCCGCCGATTATCTAAAGAGTAGTCCGAGCCGACTTTTTTGGCGAAGAATGATAATTCTTCGC